>Ga0265797_10000446_pt1 | contig 75749 bp, 109 predicted proteins | sample P2T30metagenome_FD_192433 | JGI IMG/M metagenome (GOLD analysis project Ga0265797, IMG submission 192433) | Plant litter microbial communities from East Loma Ridge, Irvine, California - P2 T30 | ecosystem: Environmental > Terrestrial > Plant litter > Unclassified | place: USA: California...
GTATGTTGGCCCAGACAATGTGAGAGGTGTATGGCCTGGTGCGGTCAGACATCGAGTGAAGTGGAGAGCGAGCGAGCAAAGTATTATGTGGGCCATGAAGAGTAGTGCGGCGGGCCTGATGAAGGGAATGAGAGATGCGGAGAAGGATGGCAATGAGGTGAAGAGGGCAAAACTCAGGGCAAAGCGTCGCAATGATATCGATAAGATAATTGACGAGATGCTCGAGATGGTTTGATCTGTATCTATCGCACATAGAGTGTTGTATGTCGGCAGTTGTACACCTTAGTCTAGTTTCTAGCATCTATGTATCTATATATTGACCCATGATCCCAGAATCACATATGCCCCTCACACTAGCCATCCACGATGAACGACCTTGACATCCCTCTCGGCTGCTGGAACGCCTCGTTCTTGTATGCTAACGGTTGAATCGGGCCCAGCAGCCTCGGGCCACTGAACTACAAAAACATCTACAAAGCCTCTTAGCATCTGTCCCGATAGCGAAAGTGAATTGGTCCTAGCGAATGATTCAACGTAGATGACCTGTGTCCAGGGTAGACCGATAAACTAGGACGAATGAGCTCTTGATCATGTACGCTGAAGACCTTTAGCTTACCCGCCTCATCCATGATACTGCTACTAGGATCACTGCTGTTCCTGGTCCATTCAAAATCATGACGTCTACCCATGGACTCATCGGTTTGCGGTACAGGGGTACTAGCAATGTATGCCATGTTGCGGTAATGAGCGTCTTGGTAGCTGAAATTAGTGTCGATATACGGCCCTCTCCTACTCCTCGAGCTCGTGGGAGGGCGAGCAGCTTGTGATTCTACTCAAGTCAGCTACTGGACACTATAAAGACTTTGAAGCCTTACCGAAGGGTCGGACGAAGACTCGAGCTCTGCGATGGTCCGTATTGACATCTCATCGCCGTGGCAGTAGACATAAGTTCGTGGTGTATACCGTTCAAAGTCGAGTGACGAGACCAAAGCTTTCATCTCGGCAGTATGTCCACCTACCTTTTCAGATTGACTATCAAACCCCTCAAAAGGCAGCTTACCAGATCCCATAAACACTCCCAGAGAGCATTTGTCGTTCGGATTTCGTATGTGCTCATTCTTCCATCTATCTCCCAATAGCCAGTACATCCTAGCAATCACGATCACATACACAAATCCAATTACAGTGATTGCCTTCTGGCCACCCAAGAGCGAAACAGCCCCAAAGAAGAAGTATTGCGAGAGAGCACCGGCAGTTTGTTTCCAAGTGAATTTTGATCGGCGAGCTAATATTGCGACGCCAAGGAAATATAAACCATTCCCCAAGTAAGGTCTAACGATGTCCATCGGATCTATGAGGTTTGACAAACAAAACAATGAGACAGAAGTTGGGACAAGCTACTGTCGGTCACAGAAGGTTACCCCGCATTCACCCCGGAACCGCCTTCTATGATGACGATTCATGATATGGGTTGTATATGTCTGTATTGCATCTCATCTGTCGATCCATACCTATTCAAGAGGACAAGTCACAGCAGGAACGTAGCAGGATCGAGGAAGCTGTAGAAGTATCCTCCGAGGTGTCTAGAGCATTGTGTCCGATATGGCGGTCGTCCTTCGGTCCAACACCGACTTGGTATACCTGCCGGACCATGGCTTCGTCGGTGAAGAGGGTGGTGAGGAATTTGATAATCTGACAGTCTACAATACAGGATGACAGCTAATTATGGCAGCTCTGCGGATAATGAACCATCTTCAAGCCAATACGGTCAAACTCGACATATCGCACAACCTCTTGGGTACAGGGGGGGCAATGACGCTGGTCAAGGGCTTAGCGCATGTCCGACAACGATACTCGTCTGATACATCTCGAATATGGACCTTGAAAGAGGTCAACATGGCCTTCAATTCTCTAGGCGATGAGGGACTTGAAAGTGTTTTAGGGTGGGCTAAAAAGGATTTGGGGTTGAGGAAGTTGTTGCTGCAGGGCAATGACATCAAGGTAAGTTCGACACGCATCGAGAAGGTGCAAGCTGAACCAGTCAGCTGGAGGTCGTTCCTCATCTAGATGGAATTCTGAACAATTTGACCTCGTCCAGGATAGAGACGTTGTCTTTGACCAACAACCCTATCGATGTGGATGGCCTTGCTGCTTTCTTATCGCGTATATCCGGCAACGAACTGACGCAACTGCATTTGTCGACATGCAAATTACCAACGACAGCGGCTGACGCCATTGCAACGTTTATCTCTGGTCCATACTGCCGCCGCCTGGAATATCTCGAGCTAAACGGTAATCATCTAGGAGTTGAGGGAGTCCGGAAGATCGTTGATGCGATCGAGGAATCCAATTACGGCTTGGTCCAAGTTGGTCTTCTTGCGAATGAAGAGTACCCAAGATCGACTGGCGCCGAGGGCGATGAGACTCAAGTAACTCCTCCGGAAGGATACGATGCAGTACGAGAAGCCAAACAACTTCATCATTTAATACACGAGCGACTACCAGATTTGATGTTTCGGAATCGATTCTCGACGAAACGTGTACGGACAGCTGCGCTGCATACAATCGCACCGGCACGTATACTACTCAACGCTAAACCGCCGACGGACGAAGACACTGTAAAGCATGTGATGGCAGAAGTAGCCGCGGTCGACTCGAACTCCTATACGCATTTGCCACGATCATTCCCTATACTGGATCTGCCGCCTGAAATTCTCCATTTAGTCATTCGGCATTGTTCCAGAGATCCATACGCCATGTCGGATCGTCAATTCACTCAACTGAGAATCCATGCGGCCAATCCAGAATCCCTGGGGGGTCTAGTGAAGATGAGGAAAGAGAGGATGACTGGCGTGTTTTCGAAAGAAGAAAAGGCGGACAAGGAACGAGAGCTAAGAGATGACTGGCTGAGAAGTCGTAGATGTGAAAAATGGGAAAGAAATACAACGGCTATCTCGTAAACAGGCTAATCGAAGCTCGTCGTTGATCGACAACACATGTATCTATAGATGTATAACTTTGTATTCTATGGTTAAGCAATTACCATTTGAGAGTTGTCAACGCGTCGCTACAAGTTGACATCTCATGTTTATGGTACGGCTAAACTGTTAAACCCATAAATAGATCGTCATGGTCAGTCATCAACAATTCGGTAATTCATACCTATATTCTAGACCGGCTGTAGAGATCGACACCTAGGGGCAAGTCTACATAGACAAGAGCAACGTACTCAGTGGTCATGGAGGCCATTCGAGTGGGTCTGGGCACCTCGGCATCGCGTTCGAGCTTTGCCCAGTGTTTGAATGGAAGTCGAATACTGTCCATCGGACGTCGGCATTTGACAACGCGAACTTCAGTCGTACCGGACACCTCCTTGCATGGACGATATGGGCGCAACGGGGCTTGTTTGCTGCTGGGCCTCCAGCCGAATGCTCTAAGCTCGTCACGCATACCCTCATTCCTGTCGGACCGCCGGCACAATTCGTCCAATACCCCATCCAGATCGACCGAGAAGGCGACCACAACCACCTCAACTACGACACCCGGCCAACTACAAGGAGTATCCACAACACCTCCGAAATCTATCCTATCCCGCTTATCAGGCCTGATATCACTCAGAGGAGCTCAGACAACGGGCGAAACGGGTCATTCGAGCGTTGCGAAATTAGTAGAGCTCGCTAAACCAGAGAAGAAACAGCTTGCTATGGCTGTTGGACTTGTAAGTTCATGGAGATGGTCAAGCTGACGTGTAGCTGGTGGTATCGAGTGGTATATCGATGCTGGTACCACTGACTATTGGGAAACTCATCGACTTCTTCTCGACAGGAGCTGTATGTCGACTTTCATCAGGGGAGTCTTTGCTGATGATTTAGGAGGTCTTCTTGGGTCTATCGTTCCCGGTAGCTGCTACTGTCTTGGCTCTGACATTCTGCCTCGGAGCAGCTTGTAATGCTGGTAAGTCGATGATAACCTTAGAGATGTTTTTAGCTGATAGGCAGGACGGGCAATCATCATGAGATTGAGTGGATTAAGGATTATCGCTAGAATACGGTAAGCTCTCGCTCTCACTTCCGTTATACATATTCACATGGAACTGATGTCACAGAAATCAAGCATATCTCTCCTCTCTTCGACAAGAGCCGGAATTTGCAGACCGTTCAGCTGGAGACATCGTATCTCGTCTTAGTGTTGATACTGGTATCCTGGGAGAATCAGTGACCAGCAATTTATCCGATGGACTGCGGTAAGCCCTTGCTGAATCAGATCTCGGTGCAGCGAGCTGATGTTCCAGTGCACTGATTTCGGCATCAGTTGGGAGTAAGCTATATTCTCCGACTTTGCTGATGATGAACAGTAACGGCGATGTTCCTGATTTCATCGAAATTGACATTGGTAATGTTGTGTGTTGTACCGCCCGTATCGATAGGAGCTGTAAGCCAGCCTCTCCTACACCTTGTCCCTCAAGCTAATCCGGTAGGTATTTTATGGTCGATATCTAAGGAAATTGTCAAATCTCACACAAGAAGCAGTTGGGGAAATGTCAAAAGTCAGTTGCCTATCGCTTTATCGAGTCCAAGCTCACATTCAGACCGCCGAGGAGAAGTTGAACGCATTCAAGACTGTAACGGCGTATAATTCACAACCGATGGAGGGCGAGATCTTCTCCAAAAGAGTGGACGGAGTATTCCAACTAGCCAAGAAGGAAGCGTACATGACTGGAATCTTCTGGGGAGCTAGTGGTCTGACTGGTAATCTGGCCATGCTCTGCTTACTTGGTTATGGTAAGTCTTCATATCTCTACAGAAGTCGAAACGGGATCTGATACCTTCAGGTGGAACTCTAGTATCTCGAAATGAGATTTCAGTCGGAGAGCTGACGAGTCTGTTAATGTACTCTGCGTGAGTCCCTCGTGTCCTTGCGCTCGAGGAGAGGAAACGCTGATCAAGCAGATATGTAGGAGGGTCAGTCTCTGGCATGACCGGCTTCTTTACCGGTCTCATGAAGGGTACGTGGGCGAACAATGGCGGTACCCGACGATATATAGCTCATAAGTGTAGGTGTTGGTGCTGGAGGGCGTGTATTCTGGCTCCTCGACCGATCATCCGCTATTCCCCTAGGTGTCGGCGACGTTCTACCTGCCTCTCGCAATGGTCCGATCAAATTCAACAATGTAAAATTCACCTACCCTAGTCGCCCAGAAGTCGAGGTGTTAAAGGGTATCGACCTGAATATTCAGCCTGGAACCAGTATGGCTCTTGTGTAAGCCATCATGAGCCGGATCAGGCCTGAGCTGACGTTTAGTGGATCGAGTGGAAGTGGGAAAAGCTCTATACAAGCTCTGCTTACGCGGTTCTACGATCCTAGTTCGGGCACAGTCACATTTGATGGAACGGGTCAGTCGAATGAAAAGACCGCTGAGTCAAGCTGACGACGTAGATATCCGAGACTTTACTCCAGAATCCTGGAGAAATCGTATAGGGGTAGTCTTTCAAGATCCGATCCTTTTCGCAGGGACTGTCCACGACAACATTGCCTATGGGTCGCCTGACGCTACGCGGGGAGAAGTCGAGGAAGCAGCTCGTCAGGCCAATTGTGATTTCATCTGGGACCTTCCACAGGGATTCGATACAAAGAGTAAGCACATGAGATGTGGGCTGGGCTGACAGATAGTCGGACGAGCTAGCCTGAGTGGAGGCCAGAGACAACGTATATCAATTGCGAGAGCGCTTGTCAAACGACCCAGTATACTGCTTCTGGATGAGGCTACTTCGGCATTGGATTCGACGTCAGAGAATGCTGTACGCTTCCCCGCTCCTCTCCAGGTAGTGCTCAAGCTGATTTTCTAGGTTAACCGCGCGATCGATAGTATCATCCACGAACAACATATCACGGTCATTCTAGCCGCTCATCGTTTATCATCAATAGCAAGAGCCGAGCGAGTGGTCGTTATTGAAGATGGAAAAGTATCGGAAGAAGGACGATACGATGTCTTGGTAAATCCCTCTACACCCAAACTTTTTTCAAAGCTGATGGTCAGTCACGTAGAGAAGGAAGTAGATTCCGGACATTAATGGCTGCTCAGCTTGCAGTTGAGAATGCCTCCGGGACGGCACAAGTATCAGAGATACAGGAAACAGTTCAACCGGAGCTAGAGCAACATCAATCAATACCCGCATAGAATGTATACAATTCAGCATAGACGAACTCCGATTTGACCGACTCTCCTTTCAGCTCACAGCCGTCGTGTCAAGCAGGATAGAACAAGCCTTACCTCGGGCCCCGGCTTCGATTTCGTCACCAGATGGAGGGGAATAAACAGTTTATATCAAGACTTAGGGTCTCGAGCGGCGCTACACCGCCCGGCAATCACGGGGCTGTATCGTGTCCTAAGACAAGTGTACATTTCCGGCTAGTGGCCACGATGAGACCTGCCAAGACGAGATCTGGGCAAATGTCATCACGCCACAACAACAGTGCCAGCAGGCACAGTATCGCGGTCAATGCCGGGACCCACTTTTCATCCGGTACCTGTGCCTTGTATGTGTTTCATCTTCACGCAATTGATCTCCCAAGCCTATTCATTGACAATCACTGGTCAAGCCAACCAGGCCCCGGATCGACACCGGAATATATCAGACGTTAAGCTTTGGGTGGCTGAACCGGTTGTGTACAGGCACGGGAAGGTACGTTACAAGGCAATTGACCGCGCCGCTCGAAAATTCATTTGGCTTATCATGCGATTTTGAGGCCGGCTTGCTGGTCCATATATGCTATATATGAGATTTCCTGGTCTCATCACATTTGTGGTGTAGATGTAGTACGACTGCAGGAATTATGGGGATAGAAACGATGAGAATAGCTGAAGAGAGCCTGGACAAAGAGGGAAGCCCACCGGAAGGAACACACTCACTCGTTTGCTCAACCCATCGCAGCTGGACAAGGTACTGACATGCCATACTGAGACGCCTCTGCGCCTTTTTCGGGTCCTGATGAAGACGATTAAGCCGAGGACGGCAGTAGCTACCCAGCAAGCGGTCCTGCCACTATCCCACTTGTGGTCGACTTAGCCGGAGATCAATGAGGTATAAAGAGCTGTACTTCCGGACCAATGTCTTTCCCCTTAGATCCCTCAACGTGTCAAACAAAGTTCTATTCAAGCACACATTCCCAAGAACCACAATGGTCAAACAACATATCAACCAGGTCACCCTTACCAACAACACCAAATCCATCTGGACATTCAACCATGAATGGTTTGATTCGGGCAGAAGAGCAGATAATGTCGAGTGGCCCGAACAGATCTTCCCTGGGCAGTCGCCCACAATCGAAACGTATGAGAGAGATTCAGGGTTCACCGGATGCTCCGGATGGGTATCTTATAAAGTGAACGGCGTCGACTTGTTTTTCGCTTTCTCCAATCCGTTGGAGACGGTCGTATTCGCCAAAAACAAAATCGGTCTAGGTTTGGACGATACGATCTGGGATGATATGGACGATCAGTATTTTGGCAAGAGCGATACGTTCCCTCTCCCATCGGGTGACTATCTGATCTATGATATCAGCAGTACCTCCGGCATAACCAACTACGCCAATTTCGCTATCACAGACTGGAATGACCAGATTGAGTTGGCCAACATTGAGGTCACAAGTGCTGTTAAGCTCTTTGAGAATCTCAACACTTCAGGACAGCGCCAATACTTCCGATGTGACGATAGTCCTACCGACCTCGAGGGTATCGCTCTTTCGCATTTCAAAGGCATTTCCGTGTGGGGCGATAGGGTTATCTTCTCCCACACCAACATTAACGGAGGCGATCCCGCGGTTGGCAAATACGTGATCTCTAAGCTTGCAGACAGCGATTGGACCACGACAGCTACTCTCGACACTGAGCCCGATGAATACCGACACTGCTGTTCTTCTCAGGCATGTGGTAGCTTCATGGCGATGGGGACACAGGAGATCGTCGACGGTGTATCCTCAAAGATCCAGATCTTTGATAATCGAGCTGTACGATATTTTGGTCAGCCTAAACTCATTGGCGAGATAGAGCAGCCGAACAGTGGAGTCAACGGCGTAGCCATGGCGAAAGAGCATGGGCCAGGCGGTAAATACATCATCGCGGCGATCAACAGTCACACCATCTCGTCTTATAGGTCTGACAGCGATGATCTATTCACAAACACGGGTTGGACTTTCCTTGGCGATATCACAAACTTCGAGGATTCCGGCTCGGGACTCGCTCTGGTCGTTCAGGTCGATGGGACAATGTGGATGTTTGTTATGGATGCAGCCCATGGAGCCCTGGACAATTTCGTCAAGCTGTACAATTTTGATTTCTCCCAGTCACCCCCTATTTGGACCAAGATTCCAGCTATCAAGAATATGTCGTTCTCGCAGAGTGGCGTTATCACCGATCTTGAGCAGCTCGTCATCTTCACCGGGCCACTCCCTGATTTGTTGAAGGCCGTCGTCATTGCTCTCTTAGCGACTGTTGGTGTTGACAATCTCAACACTTCGTTCAGATATGGCAAGGGTTTGTCTATCACCTCTCCGACATCGATCAATATCTTTGCCACCGATAGGAATGTATTCCCTTTAGCCAAGATCCCCGTCATCGGCACCAATCAAAATTTCTCGATGGTCAAATTAACTTCTCAGATCTAGGCGTAGGAAAGGGTGGAAAATTCGGAAAAGAGGAAAAGAAAGGAAAAAGTTGAAGCCGTGGATTGTAGTTGTGCTCGAAAGGTATGAATATCTGTGATGTCTTCCTCGTGCGTCGGTACGCCTTGGAGTAAGTTCCTCGATACTATGCGCGTAGGTAGAGTCAAGGCGTATCGTAAATCATTCGTCCTTGAGTCACTTCAACAGTCAGTCGAATCTAAGGTTCGGCCAACGTGTCCCGATGGCTTTGCGGGTATCTAGCACAGGCAACTTATTGCATGATTGAGCCACAAGGACCTTTTAGTGTTGATTCTCTATTTATACTGTAAACATCTCGCTGATCGCCAATCTACTTGACAGAAAGAAGCTTGACCTCAAAGTTCAAGGTAGAGCTAAACATGAGCTCAATTTCTGACTTCCCGGATCATCAGAAAGACTCACTTGGCGGGGATTCCGGGAAGCTTCTGCTTGCCGTAAGCCAATTGAGCGGGAATGGACAATTTCCTCTCTCCACCAACGGCCATGCCGTTCAATCCTTGGTCCCAACCTTTAATGACTTCTCCTCGACCCAGGACGAAAGAGAATGGTGCACCGGCAGTGTTGGAGTCGAATTGCTTTCCGTTGGTCAATTTACCAATGTATCTAATATTAGCTTCGAGCAAGTCAAGGGGCAAGAAAAGGCATACCGCATGGAAAGTCTCTTGCCTGGCTTGGCGACGGGCCCATCTCCAGTTTTGACGTCCTCGTACTCGAGACCGGAAGCGAGAGTCCTCTGATGAAGTCAGCGCTGGATTCTGCGGATTCGATATCGCGATAAAAATAGACTAATGCATGTACTGTACTAAGTACTTTTGATTGTTTGTTTATGCTCTAGAGGCGACTGTGACAGGAATGTGGGATGGGGAGATGTGGTGTGGAATCATCAATGTTTCCTCACCTTTCCAGCCTTGATGTCCTTCTTCTCCTTGGGTGCGGGGGCGGCAGCGGGAGCAGGGGCATCCTCGGTCTTTGCCTTCTTGGCGAGCTTCTTCTTTTGGTTCTTGCTCAAGCCGTCGGTGGAAGTCATCGAGACATCTCCGACCTCCTCAGCGGCCTTTCGCTTCTTCTCGACGGGCTTCTCCTCGGCCTTGGCGGCTTTGGCCTTGAGGGCCTTCTTGGGCTCGGACACCTCGTTGATCTCGGTGATCCTGGAAGATCAGCTAATGTCTTCGCAACGGGGGACCAACAGCTTACTTGACGGGAACATCATCCTCCTCAGAGTCTTCTAGGTCGTCGAGCTCGAGGTCAGAGTAGTCGTCCTGCTCATCCGAGTCGAACTCAGAGTCGGAGTCAGAGTCGTATCGATCAGGGAATTGTTCGAGGTAGTTACCCATGAGGTGAACGGCGCTGCACGTCAGCCAGGAATCATTTAGTGGTTGAGGAAGCGACTCACTTGTCACCGGTGACCTCGAACATGACAACGTCACCCTCGGTGAAGGTGATGTTGAGGTTGGCCTGCTCAATCTGCAGAGTCAGTCACTATCCAGAGCATTGGAAGTGAAAAAGCCCACCTTGCCAGCGGTCAAAGCACAGAGAACGGTGGTCTCGAGAAGCTCATCGTCATCATCATCAGAGTCCATGTCCTCATCATCCTCGTCCTCATCCTCATCTTCATCATCCTCAAAGTCCTCATCCTCGTCATCCTCAGCGGGGATATCACCGTTGGCAGCAGCCTCGGCGGCATCCTTGACAATCTTTCGGAAACCCTCCTCGGAGTCTAGCTCGAACTCGTCAGAAGGCAAGTCTCCCTCCATGTCAGAGTCGTCCTCATCCTCAGAGTCGGAAGCCTCGAAGAATGCGGCGGGAAGGGGCTCGTGGGTGACCTTGATGACTGATCGACCGTTGTTGTCCTTGAGTTCCTCACCGAGAGCGGCATTAGTGATCTGGAAATCCTTTCGGACGGCGATGGGGTAGGTCTCTCCTGCACGGGGGTTAGTTGATATTCAAGAGTGGGGTAAGTTTGAGCGTACCAGGGATGAGGGTTAAGCTCTATTTGCTGTTAGCTTTGACCGGCAACAGATAGAAGATGAAAGCTTACCCATAGTCCAAGTTTGACTGCCATTGTGATAGTGTATAGTGTATAGTATGTGTGTTAAGTACAAGGTATAGGTTGAATGAACGTGTATCAACTAGACAGAAATCAACTTTTACCAGGCACGGTGGAGGTTAATCTCGGACAACCGGAATTAACCGAGTGTGGCACTTGTCGCTTTCCGGGGCAGATGGGGGGATGACGCTGCTGTGAGTGAGTGCTGGACTGCTCTCTATCTATCGATATATACTAGGGATTATAGCAATCATGGTCAGTTCCATACCTTAGCTAGCAGGGAATCCCGACCCAATAGCTGATATACAGTCCAACACACTTCGCCCATACTTGAATGCTGTCCGAAGTACCCTCACAGCGGCCCTCACACTTCAGAACTTCTCATCCCAAGTAGTAGAAAGGCACAACAAGCCAGAGATTGAGGCTAGGTCAGCTTACTACTACATATTTGAGGCTCATGAGCTGATGGATAGAACATCACCAGAAGTCCTCCTACTACCCTTGGTCGTTTCCCGTAATGAATCGGAACGGGTCTTGATTGAACCTTCGGTCAATTCAATCAGGGTATCCATCGCAATCAAGCAGGCGGATGAAATTGAAAAGATTCTCTGTCACAAATTTACGAGGTTCATGATGATGCGAGCAGAGGGATTCGTGATCTTAAGACGGAAGGCTCTACCTGTAAGCTACTCGTTCCATTGCCTAAAGGAAAGCTAAGACGACAGGGCTACGATATCTCTTTCCTAATTACCAACTTCCACGGAGAATCGATGCTCAAACATAAACTCGTTGACTTTATCATTCAGTTCATGGAGGATGTAGACAAGGAGATCTCGGAGATGAAATTGAGTTTGAATGCTAGGGCGAGGATAGTCGCAGAGAGCTACTTGTCTACTGTGAGTCTGAGCTTGTGAAAAGCGTCAAATGTGCTAATGATCAGTTCGCGTAACCGGTTGTAATGATGCATGTATACGATAGAAACTGGTCTTGGCTATCTTGTCGACGCTGAATAGAATGGGTAGCTCATTGTGAAGATGAAGATGCTAATGATGATGCCAAGTTATTCATACGATTACAGATGCGATGCTTTTATGATATCTAGCTTGGTATACTTTCTCTATTTCAATGCTTCCCATCGGTTCCCCAAGTTGATTTGATTCTCAAATTCAACTCATCCCCAACCATGATTATAGATACAGACTGGCCGCGAATACGACTGCGTTGTTAGCACGATTTAAAGACTGCGCACAGGAAAAACTTACTATCCCTCTTGATCAAAGCTTGGGCCTCTTCCATCTTTGTAAACAAATCGGCATCACCAATGACCCTAGCTGCATCCCTGACTTCACGACAAGTCTCATCCAATCTAGTGATGACCCTCACAATAGTTCCTTCTGGAATATCTGTCAATTGAATGATCTCCGAGAATGGCTAATCCTCAGCATTCACTCAATCAAGAAAAAGTGGAGACATACCATTCCTCTAGCCCACTCGTAGACAACCTCGACTAATCCGACTTTATACTTCTCCTTGAATTCATCATATGCCACTGTATTCCTATCTTGTTCCCTCTCGACCTCGTCTGCGATCCTGTAGATCACTTCCAGACCCTGTTGAAGTTTAGGTGCGATATGGGGTTGTGATTCCGTTTTCTCGACAAATACAAAGATCGAAAGCAATGCTACTGCTTCTTGGGGTGTGTAATCCGCCAAAACGTTTTCGAGGATCAACTCGGTCAAGATGAGTTCCGGGGCGGAATTGATCTGATATCAGCAGATGTCTAGTATGAGAGGGAGGGGGAGGGGGCAGCTTACTTCACATGCGACTCGTCCCTTGAGCAGTACGGTAGAATTATCATCGATAAACTTCAAGGATTTCAAAACATCCACTCGAGAATTGTAATCAGGCAACAATTCCAAATTCTGATCGGAAAGTGCCATCTTCAAAGACGTCAAACTAGATTCAACCATCTTGATCTCGTGTAGCGTTGCGTACTATCATCAGTTCCCCTCCCTGTACAGCTTCAAGAGGGACTTACATGATCCTCAAACTTGTCACAAAGCTGACAACCTAATTTGGCGATTCGATCGATATAACTCGTTCGTTGCCTCAAGACTTCCTGGAACTCAAGAGCCCTTAATCTCGTCCATTCGACCTCGGGTAATTCAGGTAGAGAAGTGAGTTCTTCGTGCATGAGAGCGAGGTCTGTCATTGTCTTGTTGGAAGCATCTCCAGATTTCTTGTCAACTATCGCAGTAGAGTCGATCTGGATGTTAGGTGTTGTTGCTGAAGAAGACATGAGAAAGATGGGTTACCTTGTACAAGCGGTTGACAACGAATGCGATGCTGGAAGTATCGACGACAGTCATCTCCCATTTCGGTTCATTGAATGATCCCTTGGGTAACAAAGGTGGCCATCTGGGTGAGATCTCGGCTGCTTTGATATCTACCCATCAGATTCATTCTTCACCATTCAAAAACAGCCAAACTTACCCTGCTTGCCAGACTTGGTACCTTGAGAAACTAATGATAAAACCCAGAAAGCCCTATCATCTGATCTTAATCCGTCTTTAACCATATTCGGCGCATTCCTCAAGACAACAGCCAAATTTCCAGGGAAATGCTATTTCGTCAGTCCAGATTTTAATACGATACAACAAAACAACTGACTCCATCTTTCAAGACCACCACTCGACCAGGGATCAAGATCTTTGCTCCAGAAGCAGCGGCAGCTTGCTTAATCATGTACGCATTAACCCGTACCACCTCGGCTGAGAGATCGTAGGAAGCCCCAATATCCGCATTACAGACTTGACAATCGACTTTGGGCAGTTTTGCAAGTTGTTTTTCAGTCTACTCTGTTAGCTTAGTGTCACATGAGATGGTAATGATAGCTTACAAGAGCGACCTGTCTTTGTTGCTCAGGTGCAAGCTTTTGAGCTGCATTCTCCGAGAAAGATCTCTTGATCATCTCTTCTACTTTTAAGGCTTCAACTCGAAGTAGATTCAGGATCATATTGTATGTCAATCTGAATTGGGATGACAATCGACCAGGGACACCAAGCATCATGTCATTCAGATCTTGTACCTGCTCATCAGTCCCTTTACCCTGTTTCACAAGACCTGCGAAGGGTCACGTACAGAAGGAAGCTCATCACCACTGAGGATAATGACTGTACCAGTGGTATCTAAACCTCGACGACCGGCACGACCTGCCATTTGCGTGTACTCTCCAGGTAGAAGGTTTCGGAAATTGTGACTATCGAATTTACGGATACCGGAGAATACCACCGATTTCGCAGGCATGTTGACTCCCTGTCTGTCAGCTATGATGCCATTGCACTGCGGAAGGGGCATACCATCGCAAAAGTCTCTGTCGCGAACAGGACCTTGACTACTCCTTTCGAGAATAGGATTTCTACCACCTCTGGACTGGATCAGTGGCGTAGTAGGAAACGAGAGAGTGGACGTACCCTTGACAAGAGGAAGGAGACCACCGTGATGGATTCCGATACCTCGACTGAGTAGCTCCCTCATTCGTCCGATCTGAGGTAACGTCTTGTCGGAACCTACCATCAGCACTTGTTGGCTCTCGAAAGCACATACCTTTCAATCGACTTAGAGCTCTCTCCCAAGTGATCACAACCTCGCTCTTGTCCTTTGCATCACACAGATCCATCCCGGACAGATTCGAAGCATACTCCTCACACCTCTTTTTACTAAACACGAAATTGACCACAGGCAACAATTTATTCTTCTTGAGGTGATTGATCAAATGTGTCCAAACATTCTGGTCGAGAACATGACTGGCCCTTCCGCCTGATGGACCGAAACCACCCCCTCGACCTGATTTGACAGCTGCTGAGGGTGCGTGAACTGGGGCGCCATTGGGTCCTCCACCGCGATTGGTATGATTCCTACCTGCTCCTATACGGGTATGGGGAGCGCCTCGGCCCGTAGGCAGATCTCGAGCTCGGTTGGAAGCACCACCTCGCCCGCCTGTGCGTTGGACTGGGGGCAAGCCGGCAGCTTCACGCTCTTTATCTTGTTTACGCCTTTGAGAGTCGCCAGCGGCTTTGTACCTGGACATCAGTCGGATTCATCACTCGTGTAGTTGTCACTGACCCATCGCCGAGGAACTTTGATTTCGAGTCAACGATCTTATGTAGATCTTTACCTGCCCAAAGGAAATGTTCCAGCGGGACAGGACGCATCGGTGTCGAAATGACGTAGATGTTCTTCTTCTTCGTACGTCTGTTCGTCAGCAATTCTCTAATAGAAAGTGCAAGTACACGTACCCAACCCAATCGGCAAACTCCTTGGTATTTGGTACGGTAGCAGAGAGCAAGATGATATTGACGTGTTCAGGCAACATGATGATGACCTCCTCCCAGACTACACCTCGCTGAATCTATCAGCTTTTGACCCCTTAGTTAGAGCCGACATAAACTTACCTCGGAGTCATTGACATAGTGGACCTCGTCAAAGATCACAAATTCAACATCACGTATTAGATCGGCTCCTTTGTAAAGCATACTCCTCAAAATCTCGGTAGTCATCTATCGATCAGCTTCATTCCTAGTAATGCTAGTACCAGAGAGCTTACAATCAGACAACTGCCCTCGGCGTTGATCTGTACATCTCCAGTCAAAATACCAACAGACGAAGGGTCGAATGTAGTCTTGAAATCCCTGAACTTCTGGTTTGAAAGCGCCTTGATCGGTGAAGTATAGATTGCCCTGTACCGTCAGCTGACTATCCGGAAATGTGAACGAAATTAAAACAGCTTACTTGGTCATGTGCTTTGCAGCGAGTGCGATGGCGTACTCCGCCACGACCGTCTTACCAGCAGAAGTGTGGGCAGCAACGAAGACACTATCACCCATTTCAAGCCTGTAGACTGCTTCTTTTTGGAAATTGTCCAATTCGAAGGGGTACTGCCTGTCAGCCTTGTACCCAAATCTCGAGACTTGAATCTCTTACCAGACGAGCAGGCTCGGGTACCAGTTCGTGGAACTGATTCGTCAGCCACAGTACGATATCATCAAGCGTGAGCTGTACGTACGTTCAAGAGCTCCTTGTTGACATCCACCACATGGGCCCATTCCTTTCTAGGTGCCGTCTTGAGCTGCTTCCGTGGTGCAGGTGGGGCAGGTAATCGCTGCTGGTCAGTTTAGATCGCTTGATAAGGATGATCTAGCATACCCCGATAGGAAGTAGATCATCCACATTCTTTTTTGACGGTCCTGCGCCATTACTGCCTCCGAGCTCTTCGTGCTCATCGCCCAACCTTGAAACTTGCAGTTCTGGCGACTCGTTCCCTTCTGTCCTCCTTCTCCTTGCTTTTGAAGCTATGGATTGCTGACCCAGCATTTCCGCGAGAAATTCGTCCGCTACATATCAGATTGGCCATCTTGACGAGGCATGGTTGAACTTACCACCTGAGAGTTGAACACCACGCTTCAAACCTGGTGCTCTCGTTTTCCATCCATCTTCCTCTTCCACTTCCTCCTCTCCTTCTTCCGGAGCTAAGTCATCCTTCTCATCCAAACCTCCAGGTAAGAATGGTGCATAAGACCCTTTTCCCCTCACGAAGTTCTTGGATGATCCAGGAGCTCGAGTGGTTGATGACGAGAGAGCTGGATGAGCTGGTGGTTTAGGGGCAATAGCTTCTCTCCAACGAGAGAATGAGCCTTCGATACCTTTTGAAAGAGGCAGAACCGAGTGAGTTGCTGGAAGAGGTGTCAGGCGTAGAGGGGGTAAAGGGAGGTTGATGGGTGATTGTCTGATCATCAGCTATACGTTGACGTGTAGTTGGAAAGACAGACGTCTGCCATTGTGATAGACCTGGACCACTGAGATCCCTGACAGGAGCCAAGATCTCCTGCTCCAAGAGCTTTAAGGCCTCTCCACGATCAGGCAATCCGTCTATACCTAATTTCTTCGCTAATCGATCTGATGAGATGGCATTCGGGTCGGCGGGATTGCTAGCAGCATTCAGGAGCTCGAGAAACTCGGTTTCCAACTGATCTAGATCCCTCTGAGTAGTCCCATCAGTGCTGGACATTGCCATGATTGTCGAGCGGGGTTGATGATGAATGTCAACTACAGTCCAAGTGACGCATCGAAATCACTTGTAATCGATTCACTGGAATCGGTTACGTAATGAAAGGCTACCAGCCAAAAGCGTCAACGAGTTCAAGCTGTATCCGTTAGTTGCATTGATTCATCTCATACACATTTCGACCTACGCTCTTCTCTCTCAAAATGGCATCCAAGGAAGTCGCACCCAAGAGGAAATTGAAGCCTGCACGAAAACAAGTCGAAGCTGGCGAGATTGACAAGACTGAGGCTATTCAACCTGGAAAGGAATATAGCAAGTTTACCATTTGGTCAATTTACATGTTCTGACGTATAGATTTCTGGTACAATAAATGGGCTGGTGGAGATAAAGAGGATGCTCTTGCCAAGTAAGCTTATCGCCTTCGAAGGCCAATAGACAAGCTAATAGACAGCAAAACGCTGTCCCAGTCGCGGTGTGTGATTGCTAGAGATGCTGGATACACAAGAGCGGACGCTACGAATAATCGTTTCACATGTCTATTCTTTGCTCGTGGATGTTGTCCCTATGGGTGAGTTTGCTTGGAAATGAGTGACAAAAGAAGCTGATAGATAGCCATGAATGTAATTTCTTACATCGACTACCTATCCAAAGTACGTAATACCCTCGTCTGGCTTCGAACACGCTAACATCAGACCAACTGGTCGACTACTCGCGCGATTGTTTTGGAAGGGAGAAACACGCAGATTACAGAGATGATATGGGAGGAGTAGGATCTTTCAATCGAGCGAATAGGACGCTTTATATTGGGAAAATGCAGGAGAGTCCGGATAAGAAACAAACGGAAGAGACCATGTTACGACATTTCGGAGAGTGGGGCAAGATTGTCAAGTGTACGTTTCGCCCTTTTGGAGCAAAGATAACCAAGCTGATAGACAAGGGAATATCCTGTATAATCGTGGTATCGGGTTCGTGTGTTATGAAGACGAGGCACATGCTAGTTTTGCAAAGGAGGCTATGGCGAATCAGAGTCTAGACATGGATGAGATCCTGAATGTCAGGTATGTCAAGCTTGTTATTCATTGAGATTCGAGTTGATATGCAGGTGGGCAACGGAAGATCCCAATCCCGGAGAGAAAGTTGCCGAGGAATTACGTATTGAAGAAGACGGAAAGAAGGCAATCGCAGGAATGCTAGATGAGGACCTCATTGAAGCGACACAGACATTGAGAGCATTAGAGGATGGGGATGAGGAAGATTTCTATCCTATCGAAGCATCAAAATCTGAGGAGGACGAACGCCCGACCAAGAGAATACGGAATGTTGACGACGGCGAGACAGGTAAAGGTAAAGGGGGAATGTTGGGAGGAGAAGCTTTGGAGAATATCAGATTCTACGCTGAGATGAGAAGGAAACAAGCTGAAGAAGAAAGGAAAAGGAAGGTTCCTGTCAAGACTGGAATGAGTCTACTAGGGGGATATGGAAGTGGTGATGAGAGTGATTAGTTGCTTGTAGATGTATACACTAGCATACATGGTATTCCAATATTCCGCGGAGATTGCCGAAGAAAGAATCAACTGATCGTCGACATCATTTCATGCCTCGTCGACCGTCATCATACTGCACTTCTACCTACAACAGCACATGATAAGAGTAAACAGCCCCGAATAGACGGCCACGCATACTACAGACGTGATTGTGTACGGGCATTCTTTCTACTCCAGACCCCCACACGATGTCCGACGACTTGACCCCACTCTCCCTCCCCACTACCCTCCCTTACCCAATCACCCTTACCCGCCTCCACGCCAAGCCATCTCAATCGATCCTCAGAGGCGCTCCTCTTATTTCATACACATTCACATCATCTACCAACGCTCGAGAGCTGACACGGTTGGAGAAAGGATTACCACTCACAGAGGGGATCAGGAGGGAAGATGTAAGGCAAGGTGATATGAGTGCGACTTGGGAATGTGGTCTGGAAGGCGAATTTGTGAGGTATGAACAAGGGATTGAGGTTGGTAGAGTTGTGGAGAGGAAACATGCTTCGTGGGTCATGCCCAGAAAGGATATGAGATTAGGGCTGATTGTAGAAAATCAGTGGTATGGTTAAAACAGCCTTGTACGCATCCTGTACAGCTTCATGGACTATGTGGGATCTGCGGTGCGGATCTGACCTCGTAGGTTGAAATAATTCTGATGGTCAATCATCAGAGCTAAGCAGCAGGGACGACTACCTCTCAACACCCTCAGTCCCGCAAGCAGGTCCATCGAGGCATGGTGGTTTCGAGATGTCCCACGACGCCATGGGCGTCACAGTCTCTTCCAATGTGAGTCAGCTGGTCTGAGCTATATCTGGATAAGCTGACAGTATAGGAAGCGAAACGACTAGACAGCTTGACGAGGGATACATTATTGACGAATCGGAAATTATCTTTGATTGTCGATTTGGATCAAACAATCATTCATACCACCGTAGATCCAACTGTAGGAGACTGGATGGCCGATATCGAGAGGGAAGAGGAAGAAGAGCTAGCTCCCCCGCCACTTCCTGTTTCCTCCCCGAACGCACCGGATTCGGAAGAGAAGGGTAAAGGGAAATCACAAGAAGTGGAAGGAGGCGAGATGACAACAACACCACCTGGATCCCCACCTCGACCAGCTAAGCGGAAACGTGAACCTAACCCTAACGCGGACGCTCTGAAGGATGTAGCCAAGTTCACTCTGGCTGATGACCCGGCACCAGGTCGTGGAAGAAGGCAGACGCCAGAGAGGTACTATTATACCAAACCCAGGTAAGCAATCCCTTCTCTCCATACTACGAGTTACGACTCATTACAGACCTGGATTGCAGAGTTTCTTGGATTCCATGTCGGAATACTACGAAATGCACGTTTACACGATGGGAACTAGGACTTATGCCGATGCGATCTGTAAAGTCATTGATCCTGGTGGGAGGATTTTCGGAGACAGAATTTTGAGTAGGGATGAGAGTGGAAGTAGGTCCTATGCCAGGTCTTGGAAGCTAATGACAGACTTCACATCGAAGAATCTGAAGAGACTATTCCCGACGGACCAGAGTATGGTAGTTGTGATAGACGATAGGCAGGATGTATGGGGAGATTGCCCAAACCTACTGAAGGTAGTACCATGTGAGCTGCAACCACCTCCTATTAGAAATTCAGCTAATGGTTTAGACGACTTCTTCATTGGTATTGGAGATATCAATTCATCTTTCCTTCCGCCAACACCTAAACCACCCCCGACAACTCCGCCCAGTAGTAGTCCAGCATCTACCGCTCCACCACTCACACCCGAGATGGAAGTTGAATCTACATCAGAGGAAGATGGACTATTATTGCAGAAGAAATTGATGGATGATGTGAGCGAAGCTAGGCCACTTGCCAAGCTTCAAGAACAGCTCGAGGAGACAGGAGCACTGGATTCTGGGGCGGTGAGGGGTACGGCTGGCGGCGATGAAACAGCGGCACAGCAGGAAGGGAAGGATGTCATATCTGAGAGCATACAAGAAGTTCAGCCGTCTCGGAAACCGCTTCTAAACAATATCGATAACGAGCTGGACCGCTTAGCAAGGGTAAGTCATATCCCTCCGAGGTCTTTGTCAAGCTGATAGGCCAGATCCTACGCCAAGTTCATACCAATTTCTATGACGCATTCGATGCGCGACCGACTTCTGATTTACATCCCTTGCCACTTGGTTGCGATGTTGAGGTATGTCCGAGGGCAGCTGTATATCCGATACGAATGGCTGACCATGCAGGTTATTGTGCCGGAATTGAAAGCGCAAGTTTTGCGAGGTTGTCATCTTATCTTCTCGGGATTGATCTCGAGACTGGAACCCCCTGAATCGTTAGTGGAAACCGTCAAAATTGAGATCAGAACTGATTTCAGTTCCGCAATATGGCAAGCAGCCGAAGCATTCGGAGCTATTCCCTCTATGTCACTTACAAACAAAGTCACCCACTGTATAGCTGCCAGTCTGGGTACTGAAAAGACATATCGAGCTTCCAAACTTGGTGTTCCCGTATTATGGCAAGGATGGTTTTGGGAATCAATCAACCTCTGGGAGAAACAAGATGAGAAAATTTGGCTTGCGATTCCTGAACAGGCTACTGGACCGACTCCGGGACCTAGTACGCCTACTACACCTGCTTTGCCCCCTCTTTCCCTTGTTTCTGAGCAGCAGGCTCAGGCTCAGACTCAGGCTCAGGGCGAGGAGAAAGGAGAGACTTTTGAAGGTGACGAAGGACTAGGTGAAGGATGGGATGATGAAGCTCAAGCTGAGCTGGATGCCTTCTTGGATGGATCTAGCGATTGGGGTTCCGATGCGGGAAGGTCAGTATATATCCAATCGTGGAAGATCTGAGCTGAACTTCAGCGAGCGAAGCGTCCGGACCGATGTCAGCAGAGAAGGAACACCAGGAACGCCCTCAAAGAAAAGAGTCAGATACGCAGATGAAGAGCAATTACCTCTTGAGACATTCAAAGATCCTTCTCCTAATCAGTACGTCCCCATCTCTGAAACTTGGCTAATAGGAAAGTATACCATCGCCACCTAAAAAGAAATCGAAACCGTTATTACTTGAGGCTCCTAGTGGAGATGAAGGGATTTCGGATGCTAATAAATTTACATATAAAGCTTCGGGATCTTATGGCTCAAATCACGCGTCGAAGGAAGAAGTAGCCTCTGCGGCAGACGACATTGCTGCTGAGGACGAAGAAGACGGGGATGACGATTTTGCGAGAATGGTTTGTTCTTTTCTTTCGGCATCAAACGCACAAGAGACTGATGAGCAGCTACAAGCAGAGATGGAGGAAGAGGACGAGTAATGCCGGGCACTCATTCATGTGAATGACATGGCATGTCTATCTAGTATAAATCGTACAACATACCATACATATTCTAAGATCTGCGGCATGGATAGCGCACTATTACTAGTTGATTGCGTGGTTTTACATCACACCCAGCGACCAAGGCTTTACCTAGCCTCGCCATCCGCCATAAAATTCCGCCTACTGAGCAACATCCCTTTAATAGCCCTGACTTCTTTCCTGACCGCATCCCACTCCTCCCCCTTTACTCCAACTGTCTCATCATTACTTTCCTGCTCAAATCCCCCCCATCCCTTCCCCCCACCTGCTTTTGCCAGATTTGCAGATAACGTGTTCATGCCATATCGCATACCCGAAGAACCAGGTGTGGAACGCAAGTAAAGTTGGCGATGGAGATGGGACGTATATGATTCAAGGGTCGAGAGGAGGGATGTTCGAGTTGTTGATGTTGATGTGAATGCTGATACTAGATTTCCTAGGGAGGTAGAGAGCGAAGAAACGGTTTCGAGAGGTAAGATACGTTCGATCGTTGATGTCGTGGCTTCTTCTTCAGCATCTTTGTTGCTCTCTTCTTCAATGAGCCTTGCTTCTTCCGTCATCTTATCCAGCACAAGCTCCCCTGTGGTTCCCTTGGTGTCGGCGCCAAGAGTGATATCGCCAGTCTCTGTAGCGAGTGGGTAAATCTTCTTAGCCCTGACCTCCCTCAGCCCGGCAACTAATCCAACCCATCGATCTTTCTGCTGGTCCACTAAAGCTCTTCTAGCCGAAAAGGAAGCATGGAGTAAGGGTAGAACGAAAGCGGACCATATTCCAGCCACCACAGCCGACGATCCGAGGACGAGCGAGAGAATATACCCAAGTCTACGAAGGTAAGATGAGAGCCCTGATGGGTGGGATAGTGGTAGTCGAGTCGTGCGGGCTGGTATACGTGGCTAGAGGTCAGTCACAAGCTTAACGTATATAGGAGCTGTCTTGCTGGCGTTATTGAAGCCATTGCTGGCGGAGTAGCTCCGAATAACGGATTGGTCGTCTTGAGCTCGGGTATTCTACTTTCCGGACCTGAGGCAACTGCTGCAGGAGGGACCACAGCCGTTCCGGATTCAGTCGCAGGTGGTGTTGCGCCATAAAGCGGGTTGTCCTGGGGTTTCGTATCGTCTCCCATTTTAATCGTAACGCTCTTCGGAATAATCAATGCAGTGTAAGCAGCAAAGTAAGGGTGATTCGCGGTTCCCGGTAAGGTAGCCCGCCTAAATACCGCTTAAATACAAGCACAGTGATAACGCGACTGGTAATGATGAGCACCTCCTTTCATCCATACATCATGTCGACACCAATACCAGACTTGGCTTCTCCAGCTGTAGAACTGGCGGCTGGTAAGCTTTGTCATATGGTTCGAATGGACATAAGCTGATTGGCACAGGTCAAGGAAGCTTGATAGCTAGTCAGCTAATTCAGCCTAGTGCTCGAGCGGCCTTGGAGCATTACAAGCAGAGAGATACTTCAAAGGGTATGTCCTGCTACTCTTTCTCGTTGAAATTCATATAGACAGATGGGAGATATACTGACTCGAAGTGGTGGTCAAATTCAAATCGATCGGCTCCGCACCAATAATGAAGACAACAGTATTTAAAGTGACAGCTTCGAATCGATTTCAAGCTGTAGTGGTATTCTTAAGGGGTCAATTAGGTTTCAAAGCTACGGATCCACTAGTGAGCTCTTCGGCATTTTAGAGTGGTGCTTGAGCTGAAAGTAGTTCACGTATATAAATGGTGCATTCGCTCCGGCTCCTGATGATATAGTAGGGAATCTGTTCAAAGTGTGTAATCTCCTATGTGTCTGGGTGAGCTGACAGCAAGTGCTTCGGGACTGAAGGTCATCTGATTGTCAATTACTCGTGAGTGAGCTGAAATGGCCGACGATGTCGCAGCTTACAATATCAGCAATACCCAAGCATGGGGATAAGAGCGGCGTCAGGACCACGTATCAAGATATTCACGACTTAGTTGTACCCTATGCTTAATGCATCGATATCACGGATTATTCATTCTTTCTCGGATTCCAATTCGTATCAATAGAAATATAAAGCACTTAATCATCTCTCGGCGACTGCGTCATTCACCATTTAAGCTTCTATCTCATCAGCTTGTCTCGCCTTTCTCGATCAAATAGAACTCACCACCATGCTTCATCCTCTCTCCAGCTTTGACCTTGGCTTCATCGCCACCGATCTTCCCGCTGATGACCTTCATCTCGCCCTTCAATTTGCTCATAAAACCAGCCTTCTTCTTGGTACTTGACCCTGAGTCAGTTCGACCATGGCCAGCGCTGGACGCAGCGGTCTTTGAGACTGGGGATTGACCGTTGGTAGATTTGGCAGCGACAGGGCTGGTCTTGCTAGCGGGCGAATCGGCAATGGCGGACTCGTTGGTCTTGGATGGGGTAGCGGGTGATGCAGCGACAACAGGTGCGTGGGCAGCCGCGACCTTTTCTTCCAAGGTCTTCTCCTCGCGGATCTCAGCGGCCGGGGCAGCCGGGGCAGACTCAGAGGCGGGAGTTGGCTTCTCGTCGATTACGGCGACTACGGGAGCGGCAGAGAGGGGAGATGACTCGGTAGCCTTGTGTGACCCTTCATGACCGTGTCGGATAGCGGTGGTGCTGGCAAAGCTATCGGTCCGTTCGTTGGCGGGAGGCGCGGAGAGCATAGATGATTTGGCAGATCCATCTTGCGAATGACCAGTGACAGCCTCGACATCGGTGGCGCCCTCGCTGGCTCCGACACCGAGATCGGTCTGGGGTAGAGGGGGAGCGAGGCCGGAGGTAGTAGAGGACGTTGCAGCGGCGCTGGACTCATCCTTGACAGATAGAGCCCCAATACCAGCTGTAACTTCACCGGGAAGTAGACCTTGGTTCTCCCGGGTCGGTAGCGAGCCAGAACCGGAAGCGACTGATCATCAGCTAATGTCGCTATGAAAGTCTTTGTGCTCACTCTTCTCATCGGGGAGGATGGCTACGCCAGTCTCGGCAGCCGTTCCTGGCAAAGCACCAACTCCGGATACATGTTCTCCGGGTTGAGCACCGAGAGGTTCTTCCGAAGGCATTGAAGTCTTGAATGTAGCTGCGCCCATCAGTTCTGGCCATGTACGATTTGCGATATGCTTACCAGCACCCGTAGCACCGGTAGTCTGACTTGTGGGGTGACCGGCAGGGTGGCCGTTGTAAGCTTCTTGGAACATCTCCTTGACTTGACCAAAGATGCTTGGCTGATCAGTTGAAGGCCTTCGACCTTCTGGTCCGCCCTTGAGCGATGCTCGGTCTGTTATCAGCGATGGTCACAATATGGCACAAGTAGACTGACTGTGTTCACTCTCGACAGGCCCAGCAGAATTGATGTCCTCTCTTAGAGTCTTGATGACTTCTGTAGTCTGTTTCTTGGCATTATCGAACAAGACTGTCATCAGCTGTGATGCTACTTGCATGAATGAATGGGTAGCTTACCGGCAACACTGCTTCGTTTGGAGGAAGGCATACCCTCGGGCTGTTTACCCTTGTCTAAGTGGTCGGGGTTGTTGGATAGGGCATCTTTGAGGGTTGCAGGGAGAGCAGCGTAAGCGGTTGATCCGACCTTTAGCAAAACCTGGTTGACATCCTGCCCGTCAGTCTATAGTTGTCCCTCCGACGACTACACATACCTCGTAGATGGATGCTGGAGCGGAGGCAGAAGTACCAGGGGCTGGAACGACAGGGGTTGCTACCATGTCAAATTGCAATCATGGAGATCATCGAATAATGACTCACGACCCCATCCTCCGGGAAGCTCCCTTCCAGGAGTCTCGACTGGTGCTGCAGCTCCTCCAGCTAGCTGTCTAGCAGCCTGTTCCCGGCCACTCAAGTCAGCAGCGTTTTTAGCTTCGAGCTCGGCCCTGGTCATACCCGCGGAAAATTGTTTGCCGGTCGAAGGATCAATGCTAGATCCGGGGGCCGGGACATTGGGCGACGACTGCAATCCACCCGCTCCACTGGCATAGTTGGTCACACCGAATGCGCCGCCCATGTAGCCAAATTGAGCTGGGATTCCAGCGCTACCGAGAATTGCAGTAGCTGGAGTGACGGATGCTGGAGCAGATGCTAAGGTGGATGGAGCAGCGGTGGAGCTGGATGCTGCCGGGACGGCGGATGATGAGGAGGTTTCCTTTGGCTCGACAAAGCCTGAAGTATGGGCTGTTGCGCCCGCTGCGACTGGGTCTACTATTTGCTGGTTGGATGAGCTACTCATTGGTGGTATACTTGTTGATATATAATTATAAGATAGAATGGTATAGATGAGAGTGTGTGATGTATAGTGTGTGATAAAAAGAAGGCGTATCTTGAATTAGTTGATTGACGTCATTGATCGACAACTAAAAGTGATGATTCCACAATGAGGCACATGGAGCTATAGTCACTGTTCAATGGGGCTATACAGTCATTCTTGGCAGACTTAGCTGTAGTCTCCGGTAAATGTAGGTGTAAGATACACTTGGTCTGGATCCATGCTAGTATCCTCATACTGATTAGTGCGTCTATACATGCTCTAATCATCCACCTACAGCTACTTGGCACCACTTCTCAATTTTGCCCAAACCCTGAGCAGTGGGGCCGGGTTCCACCATTCGTACCTGACCTTGACCCGCTTCCCGTTAACCGTCATTGACCTCAATATCATTTCGGCTTGAAACACTGGTGATGAGTCCTATTCGTTTAGTGGGTGGAACGACTCACAGTATCCATTAGTCATGAAATGGATGTATGCATTGCAGGTTTGATTGGATTCCAGTGACTCATTATCTATCGGAATAGACGGGTCGAATGGAGCAAGATCGGAAACAGAGGGCTGTGGGGAATCGACAGCTAGGGGATATTCGAGAGCTGGCATTGTCGGGTGACTGAGGCGGCGGGAAAGGGCAGACGCTATATAAGGAGGTGGATCATCAGAAGATGGCGAGACACTGAGTGGAGGTGAGATAGGCCCTCTACGTTGTATCGTGTCCATGTCATGCGATCTGGATGAGTAGATTTGGATTCTGAGATGTTAGATTTGCGCCTAACACAGCATCGTACTCACACAGTAACACCGGAGTCGACTTTCCGCAAACCATCACTAGTCCAGTTATCTCTGACAAAGGACAGCAGGTGACGTATTTGTAGAGCGGTGATATCCGCAGGAAGATTCGAGACTTTCAAGACCGACTGAACCGGCGACCAGGAAGAATTCGACTTGACGTTCACCATCACGAAAAATGGTACGAGTCAAGCAGCCAGTGAGAAAGATGAATGTATTGGCGGTCTTGAATCATCCAGCCAGATCTCTCCTTTATCCCTACCTTCCTTTCATGCTTCCTCCCCGCGACCAGGGTGATCGACAAACGAAAGGAAGGAGCACTGCCGCGTTTGAAGCCTTGCAGCTCCTCTCGAACGGCGAAAAGGTGGTGTTCGTTCATACGCATATCTTTTAATGTGTCATTAAATACCGCTAGAACCCGAAGAATGCCGCTAAATGAGCTTAACGACCACTTGTGCTTTCGACCCTGGGGCCAGCCATCTTTCCACGATCCTCGACCGAACTTCCACCCACGTCGGTCACACTGCAGTCGACTCCCTGGCAACATGTACCCCATCCGGCTCCGGCTGCTCAGCTGTCGTAGACATCACTCGACGCCAACTCCAGATAACAACGACCATCACTCCAACAATTACAAGAGGCGCGACCCAAGCAGGTGTGCCAACACGCACAGATCCTCGACAGAGACCTGGTGCGTCAGCAGCCGCGGCCTCATCAGCCGAGTCGGACAACTCTCTCTTCCCAGCCAATTTATCATGGTGGCAGATCCTCGGCATCGCAATTGCGGGAATAGTGTTATTCGGGATCGTCGCATACATATTCGTCTCTCGTCGAAACAAGGCAAAGTTAGCAGCTATCAAAGCGAAGGAGGCAGAGGTAGAGGAAGGGAGAAAGGCGAAAGACCTAGATGATGTACCTCGAGGTATGGGTATGGGTATGGGAGGAATGGGAATGGGCGGAATGGGTATGGGAATAGGCATGGGCGGTATGCCGATGCTGTGGGGGGGTCAGAATCAGCATGATAGGGGCGGTGGCGGCGGAGGGGGACGAGGAAAGAGGACTAAGAAGAGATACGATAGTGATGACAGTGGGAGTGAGTGCTATGATAGTACATCAAGCAACGGGACGATATGGCGAAAACGGCGACCGAAAGGGCGAAAGGAAAGGAGAAAAGGAGGGAAACGAAAGGACGATTACTCTTCTGATGAGACACTATCGTCGGCAGCTTCATCATCCCATTACGCGAGACCAACCAAGGGTCGAGGTCGGAATGACAAGGACAACAAGAGATACCGAGATCGAAAACGCCAGGAATCCAGCCGAGTTCCAAATTCACGAGGGGACGATTATCCACTTGGCCTAGGCCCACCAACCACAGGTCTGCATACGGGATCGAGCAGATCTCTATCAAAAAAAGAAAGTCTCGGGAAGCGTTTCCGAGATTCGGTGTTCTCGACATTCGATAGTATGACCAATAAGGCCGCCAAATTGGAGGCATTGCGCAACAAAGCAATTGAAGCGACCCGGATTGAACAGAAATTGAAATTGCAAGATGATTTGCGGAGAGAAGAAGAGCTGGAAAAGCAGAGGCAGGCGAAAGTTCGTGAAGCCAACGAGAAGATCAGAGTAGAGAAACTGAAGGAAGAGAAAGGTCAGCTGCCTGTTCCCCTACCATGAAGATTATTGACGATCAGCTCGTCAAGACATGATTCCAATGTATTCGACGCCATTGCCTCCGAGGCGTAAGGAAACTTACGGGTCTTCGCCGACACCGCTCATACCTCCGGTAGCGAGATCCCGCTCCAACGACAGTCACCAACACTCCCCCAATCGCCAGCCGACCAAGTCAAATCATGTCGGAAGACAACAACGACTTCGCGAAAACCTGGCCCCGGCAAGCGCTTATAACTCCGCCTTGCCCGATTTCCAAGTTCAGAAGCCGAAATCACAATCATCGAAACGTTCCTCAAGTGACCTCCCATACGCTTATGACGGGGTTGCATCCGTCATATCGTCCCAACCTCCTCCGGTAGCGGATACACGTCGACCACCGGAACTGGAAGGGCGTCGGAAACCGAGCCGAAAAGCCAAACCACCGATGCATCGACAGGATTCGGATCAACCTCTGAAATCAGCGATGAGGGCTCCTGGTGATCGGAAACCAAAGAGGAAAGCGACTATTACCGAGAAACCACCAACTACCCGAATGATTACCGATCCGAGAGTATACGAGTCGGACAGTCAATCCGATTGGTTGCCCAGACAGCCCGTCACCTCTAAGTCTAGAGCCCCTCGACAAGGTAGTGACCTCAATGCGTCATCACGCTGCGAGTCGGTACACTTGATCGTCCCGCATCCGAGCCAAAGGCCCACGATCGAAAAAGGTGGATTGGCACCCGCACCCCAATCTCGAGCCAAGACGAAATCCCGGCTTGATTCTACTGTTCGCCGCCCAGTCGAGCGACAAGAAACGAGTAGTGGTGCTGCTGGCGTGGGGGCTGGCGCAACAAGGGGAGGAGGTGGAAGTGGTGATCAACAAGGTTGGGGGCAATGGTTAGGATGGAAAGCTAGCGGAGGAATGGGCAATGTCGACGTTACTCTTCCCAGTCAAAGCAAAGCTCTCGATCCAGCACCGCCCCGTCGTCAGGACAATCCTACCCCTGTCCAGAGGCCATCAGTGGATCGTGCACCCTCGTCGTCGATGAGTGATCCGCATCAGCCGGGGAAACGATGGGCGAATCGGTTAAGGGAAAGAAAGTGAATGGTGGGGACTCTAGGTTGTTTCACGTTCCGTAACAAGGTGTATACATACAAGTCTATTCGTCATCATCGTCATCGTAACGTGTCGTTTTAAATCCATTCCTTATCCCTGTTTTCCCGCTTCTTGCTCCAGTTTTGCCATTCCAGCGTTCTTCATCTGAATCGTCGTCGTATTTGTCTTTCTTATTTGCTGGTTTACGTGTCATGGCATTCGGCAAAGCGTTCGAGAGCGAAAGGTCACCGCTAGGAAGGACTCCTGTGATGTCAGCATCCGTCCTGCGAGCAGACTTATACAAATATACCTGATATTTGCAGCCTGAACTCTAAAGCCTTGGCCGTAAAGGCATCATTATTACCGAGATCCTCAAATCCAATCAACCTGCTGTTCAGCGATGGGGGCTAGCCAACGCACCGACAACTCACCTGTCAACGCATTTCCCGTTGACAAAACTCATGACACAAGGCAAGACTTTGACTTCAAACTTGGCGACCAGGAATAGCGAGTCCGCAACTGAAGCTCGGACGAAGAGGGTATGACGGTACTTTGGCGCAATTTCCTGAAAATTATATCAGCTCCAGTGTATTCAACGGTCCAGTAGACTCACTGCTAAACGAGCATCCATGATCTGACAACGATGAAAATCAGGATGAAAGAAATGGATCAAGACAAATTGCTCTTTTCTACCCATCAGCTCCCCCTTCAGCTATGAAATGCTCACGCTATTCTCTCAACCAGCCGCTTCTCATCTTTGAAAGTCTGTACATCTCCATATCCGCCATCTGAGTCATTTGAGAGACTCTGAATCTTCTTGACTTCCGCTTGTAATTGCTCTATACGTCTCTCCCTTTGGACATCTAGATTGAATACGTCTGAATCTTCCAGAGAATCGAGGATAGCCGAGTCGGATAAGGTAGGTGATGGCGGGCTGCATCATGAGTATTAGACCCCTTTCAAAGCAACATGGGCTGCATGTGTTCATCCACTCACCTCATGATTGACAAGATATTGCTTGAATTTTGTGTCGGACATGAGCATCCAATTGTGGGATTTACGCGACGCGCCATTCACGTGGCCATTTGGCTGTTAGCGTCAATGTGGCACGGGCCTCGCCACCCGCCTCGGTGAACGTCACGGCCCGACCTGGGCGCTGTATGGTAGCGACCCGCTATCTGACGACCTGTGTGACTTCGACATCGGTATGTGCATTTTGATCTGCTGTCCATTTGTCTCTTCGTCCCGAGCGAGTGTAGCTTGAGGACGTGTCCAGGCGAAATTCTTTTTCCCCCGTCCTCCACCTCGTCAAACGTAGTATCTTGTAACAGGCGAAACGACTCTATAAATGGAGATAGATGTAGCATATCATCGCCCATACTGTATACGGTGCTCTCACACACCCATGAAACGCATCCCGGCCGGTTCAATTCAGTGGTCGTGACGTCAATCTCCGAAAATGACGGTCAAGAGCGGGAAAGAAAAAGCCGCACAGCTATGAGTCGACTAATTGACGTTTGCACTTGCGAACCACCTCAGAGTATACATATTCTTTCTCTTTCCTATACCTATATCAACAAAACAGAATCTTCTCATCGTGACTCAACCGTACCTCACAGAGATTGCAGGCAACCGAGGCGTCAACTTAGCAGACATGAGTAGCCACTCACATCGGCACATAGCCCTCATGGATTGGGGGCCCGAGGTAGCCGAGGTTGTTCAGCGGGCTTCCTTGTTGGTAGTCTTGCGGCAGCGGTGGTATGTAAGTGCCGGACGAAGCTCCGTCCTCGCATGCATCCTCTTCAGCCATAGTCTCTTGGGGCAACAGCGGTGGTCCGCCTGATCGGGCGAGACCAGTGATAGCCTCTGAACTCCTGCTGGTCAAGTGGCCACTTTGAGCCCCAGTAGACTGTCCACGACCTTGAGGTAAGCTCCAGGTCTCTTGCCGATGAAGGATGGTGTTCCCGTCTGGGTTAGGAAAGTGATCGAGGACCTGCTGCGATTGGTCGTTGGCGAACCTTGTCTCCAAAGTCTGTGTACCAGGATTTCTGTAAAACTGATGAATTTAGCACAGTAGTAGCAATGTGTTTTTTCGTTTCCTACCTGGGCGTCAGAGTTTGGGCCACGAACCACCTGGTCGGGATCAGTGGACCCATGAGCATTGTTGTACGTCGGGACAGAAAGCTGACAGTGGGTCATCGAAGCATCCTTGGCCGTCCATTCGAGGAAAAAAGACTTCATACGTGTTCGGAGGCATGCGGAGTTTTGACTTTGGCACCTTTCACAGTCTTCGTTGCCGTCCTTTGTGACACACTTTTTTGCGATAGTACGGCAGCTCTGGCAGGCTAGACCTATCCTGGTTATCGGCTTTGCTGTCTGATTGGTTTTGCCCTCACTGGACATCTGAGTGCGGGTCGTTGGAGTGGGTCTGTCGACACGCTTCACAGTTCTGAGTCCAGTCACTTGCTGGCCGTCCATTTTCCTACTCTCGGACTCTGAGGCCGATTCCTCACTGTCTGCCCCGTACTTAACAGCGGGTTTATCCTTAAAATGTTAATCACAAGGAGGAACGCCTGAGAATGACTTACAGTGTTTCTGGTGCTTCGCCTGAGAGTCGAGGACATGACGATTTGAGTATCTGAATTGAGTGTCCCAATGAGGTTGTTAACAATGGTTATTCAGAGAGAGATAATGATGGCAAGTAGGGGAGAAAGAATTTGCCTTCGTGGATGGAAGAAATGGTCCCATCGAATATCACTGACTTTGAATATGTCAAAGGACGTACATGTGTGAAGGGGTTGGGTCGCCGCAAAGGAGCATTTCAAGGTGAGCAGGCCAGCAACAGTCCAATCGCCACAACGGCATCGGAAGAGAAGGGAAGACAGACCTGTACAGTATATATACAACTGCATAATCGGGTTCAGACACGGTAATGACTGTACTGTACAGTTTACCTCAGGCAAATGTCTTGCTGGAATAAGTTCGCCTGCCAAGTGTACTCCGCCTTCTTTCCCGGGGATGGGGCCAAAACTCCAATTTGTAACTTTGCTGCGGTTTAACGACAGCTGCAATAGCAACAGTGCTGAGCTCAGCGTTTAGTCTTGTTCACACAGCTACTGCTGACAAGAGATCAGGTAAGGTGCAGCAGGGGGGTTTTGCAGACTGTTGTCGATTGCAATCCGCAAGTGTGGGCAATTGGTGATACTTTTGCCACTGCGTTGCCACCCACCATTTGTCACGTAAGAATGAACAGTTATCATACATCATGACATAGTCATATACACACTCGGCTATCATATTCCAGTCAAAGTGACCTTCCTATGTACTTCAGGCTCTGTCACTTCCTCAGCTGGATACCTGCCAAGGAATCACAACATAATTCATGAATGAGTAACAAAAGTTCAACATTCTTCGATAATTCATCACAGACTGACGTCAAGGTGGTACATATATTCCCGCCGCCTGCGACATTTGCAGCATTCACCTATTGTACACTTCGCCTGGCTCGTATTGAATTCCTCTGCGCCCCGCCTCAGCTACTGACTATCACTGCCTATGATGGCCGTTCCACGGAGCAAGGTTCTCATGGATCGAAGGCGGGTCTCCCGGGGGATTTGTGATCTGTGAGTCCAATTGAGGGGGATAAGTGCAGATCCGTCCATCCTGACTTCGGGAGCATGAGCCACAAGAAGGTATAACATAGTCACACTTTCTCTTGCTTTTGTGGCATGGATCACAGACTGTTCGAGGTGTATGGTTAGCGGTAAGCCCGCGTTTAGAAAGCGCCGGAGGAAGTGTGTACTGGCAATCGATGTCCCTCTGAGTACAGGTGGTACACGGAAGCCCGCGATCACAGGCCTGCTTTCTGCCGTGACAGGAGTCACAAGGTCGGGTCTTGTCAGCACCTGTCGCTTCCGGTCCCGATAACGGAGGAGGCTTTGAAGGAGCAAATGTCGCTTGGAGGCTAAGTGAGACTCAGTGTCTTGCTGCACCTTGCTACTGATTGTTTACGTACATGCGATCGGGGTACGTGCACCACACACCTCCCTTTCTTGTGCAAGTATTGCATGGTTCGCGTAAATCGCAGGTCGCTTGGGTGTTTGTGCATTCAAAACATGATTTCACTGAATTTGAGGTCTCGGCGTGACTCCAATCCAGCTGACCGAGATCAGTCTCAGCCTTTGGCGTTATAAATGACTTACCTGCTGTTGTTGAGTGGATCCAGCGTCGCTCATATTGGGTCAAGGAATGTGTATTGGTAATCACAGATTGTAGCCAGAGGGATGATTGAGAGATATGGAAAAGAAGAACAAGAATCGTCAGCCGGCCACTGACAACGTATACTAGACCAGCGATCAGGGTCAGGAAGACGACTCGATTCGCCCTCGAAAGGGTAGAGACAGGGCTTTTGCGACTCAGCGCCCAGATGAAAGGAGGACGCCACACGAATAGCCACGTCAGGCGTCAGATACTGGCCAGTGATGCGAATATGCATCATCGGAGAATCAAGTCCACCTACCCTCTGCCTTCTTGATCTCCCTCGCAGCCTTAGTGTCATTTACTAGGGCAAACCTCCGATTTTGCTCCTTTCTCTTCTTGTTCTCCACCTTGATTCCCCACTCAACTTTCCTCTCCGCCAGGATGCGCTCATAATCTTCCGTTTTCCCAAAGTATCTCAGCGCCTCAACGGCATAAACATCCAAGGGTCGAGGGTCAATACTGGTCTCGATGTTGCTATTGTTGGCACATGCGTCCCGACGTATGGTAGTCGAGCTGAGCCCTACTTGGGTGGCTTCGCCAGTCTGGGTATTGATATCGATCGTAATATCGGTCCTGATGGTGATGCGTCGTTGAGTAGCCGCTGGAGTACTAGGTATTTGCGGGGAATGCAGTATACCGACCTCAATGGGTCTGATGTAGGAGGAATACCCAAAACCACGCAGCCATATCCTGAAGTCCTCTAGCTTCTGAATCCGTTCCTTTTGATGACCAGCTGTATCATGGATAGGGGTTGTCTGATCCACTAATCGTGTCCAACCTAGTACCACCCTACTTCCCTTCATCTCCTCTTTGATCTCGCAAACTCCATCGGGAGCCGAGATTCCAGCCAGCCATTGCTGGTAAGTGGCTTGAGTGTCGAAGCCCTTGTTCCAAACCTCATAATCGAGGCCCAGCCATTCGAGGAACTTTGCCGCACAGCCGGTCAATTCCACTGATATCACAGGCTCTCCCGGGTAGACTGAATGGTGAATTACTAGATGCTCATGGTGGATCTTGAACGAGGGCGATAATTGCTTGACGACCTGATTGAGGAATAATGGAGTGATTCCGTAAGAGAGGATAAACTCGCCGAAACCGAGTCGAGGAGGTAAGACGATGTTCAGGTCGACTTGGTAACACTTTCATTGTAAGCTGACTGTCCACGAAGATTGCATAGAGTGGTGAACTCACCTCATTCGGACCCGCTTCCGTTGCTAGATGCCCAATGACATGACAAGGCACTGCAAAGATACCTCCAAGCCGGTGTTTTTGCCATACAACCGCTCCTAGAGCTCTGGCCACATCCCTCATCCACTCCTGCAGCTCCCGCTCAGTCCACGGATGTTCAGCAGTACTACTCATAGCTGACCACTTATTATTGTCCGTGGACGGGAGGTTTGCATACTCGCTCGCTTCACCTGCGAACTGGTATTTGAAGCCAGGCCCAGTGGCGAGGCTACCGATCATTACATCCAGATCGCCGTGTGCCTTCTTATCCCCTGGGGATCTGGTGGTCCTGAGACCATATGGAGTGAATGGATCGAGTTGTGTCTGCACGAACTTGAATAGCGCGGCATGTTGAGTAGAATCGAGTCGACGAGCCTCAACTCCAAAGGTGTTGCCGCCCATACTGTCTCCGACTTTAGTTTGGCGGCAATTCGTCGTATGGGCAGAATTAAGGGGCGATAGAGGTGATAATCTGGTTTCACGGCGTGTCAAGAGGTTAGAAGTGTGGTAAACGAGCGAGACAAGAGTTGGAGTGAGGGATAGTTGAGAGGACGAGCCCAATGGTCCGAGCGCTGCGTTGCGCACAGACCTCATGTCTCACCGACATGAAATCGCTGCCAAAAGTCGTGATGGTGTTGCATGTGTACTGTACAATTGTTGAATGCGTGGTAAATAAGCTGTCTCGCCAATGTCCGTTCTACAAATCACTTTCTTCTTCGTCTCTAATTGCTTGGAGGATAGCTTGATATCTCCCGACTAGGTTTGACATCGCTTGGTTTGCTCGTACTGACTGTTAGCTAGATCACATCATGAGTGATGACGTACATAGTGAGGTCGTTACCGTCAGAGCTAGCTCCCTTTTCTTGTAGCCAAGCACATCTGGTTCCCAAGTGCTCTCTTTCCCAGGATGACTAGATATTAGCTTCAGGCCAGCCGTTGGCGTCTTGCAGCTTACCTGTAAACCGGACCTATCAGGTCCTTTAGCAGTTCCTCAGCTCGACCGGTGAATTCCTGCTCGCCCAGGAAAGTCGCATACTGCAACAACCAATGCCTATACTCATCCCTCGAGCCTAGTAAGACCGATGCTCGTATTCTCATATCCAGTATACCCATCTGTTGCGTTTCATCATACCATTCCGGCTCGGCGTTCTTGCCATTCGCAAGGCTTCTCAGTGAGGATCTACATTTCTGCTCGATGTCCGCTAGTGGACCGTTGACTCTCGATGTTGCGGTATCGTGGCTTAAATGGGACTTATCGCAAACAGGAACCCAGCTTTGTAGTCGTGTGTCGTAAGCGTATGCTGAGGAATCGGAGGTGATTACTATAGGTGTACCGTTCGGACGAATATCAATATCGAGAATGTCAGGTTCGACTAGATGACTGATTGAACATGGCGCAGAGACGGCAAGTCCAGATGGGACATTGTAGACTCTAGCTTGACAGTTTGTGCTGACGACAAACAAGTATTTGCCTCTTGCCGCGAGGTCGTAACATGGTGATTCGAGCTTGACGGTAAATAAGCTGAGAGTCAGGTAGTATCACCGGATATGAATCGTGTAAAAGGAGCTTACTGTCGACCGGCATGACTGTATACGAATAGATTTCCATCTTCACAAGCAACAGCGCAGAGCTGATCGCTGATCGCCATCGCCAACACCGCCGTCGGTAGGTAATCCAGCCAAATATCGGCGCCGTCCTCAATAAAAGTCACTTTGTTGCTTCCCGCAGGTGTTCCAGCATTCTCCGCCTCCAGGTAATACTCATCCGTCCCTTCACTCGTCTTGACACGAAGGACACTCTGAATTGGCGGCATACCAAGCATTTTCCCGCTCGAAGAACCCGACCCCCCGGATGCAGGTAATCTTGGTGCACGTAGCTCTTTGATCTCAGGTGCAATTCGAGGTCTGGATGAAGCCATATTACGTCCCGACGAATTATCGCCCAGCGTGACAGCCTTCCTCTTCGAGACCCTTGCCTCCAGCTGATTGACTCCGTGCCCAAAGTCCGATCGGCTAGGTGCATCTCGTAGCATATCTGCTCGACTTTGGCCAGAGGTGCTCGCGTTCTGTTCGGGAGCAGCAGCGAATGCGTCTCGACTATTTGCAGAACTGGCCTGATTTGAATTACTTTGGATCTTTCCTTCTGCAGGTCTAGAGACTAGGCGACGATTATCGCCTGATTTGTTCTTTCTAGGTTGTATTGTGTTCACCTTGCTCGTCGCCTGTGCCGTGGTAGTTCCGAAGCTGGTCTCTTGGATAATGGGTGGTTGTTTGGGAACATGTCGAGGCCGTCGTTTCGATTTGTACTGAAACTCTTCGATAATCTTGTCTGTAGTTTCCATATCGGATCTATCGGGGAACTCTTCCGCATCAAACTCAATCGCACAGATCGTGCCGTCTTCTGAGCAACCATAGAGGTGTAGACCGTCCTGAGACCAGCAGAGATCCATGAGATTACGACCGAAAACCTCTTTCAGGACAACAATGGGTTTGTGAAGGATGTTTCGCCAGATCGAGATACTGAAATCGTTGGATCCCAATGCAAGCACCGTCGAGGCCGTCGCTCGTGTCTCTTCGCCATTTGGTAGAAAGAACAGACGAGGGTTGAATGCCTGAATGCGTCAGCTCAATGCCGCATATCATGACCGATACGTACAGCAACCTGGATAGTATTGGCATGCCCAACGAAAGAAACGTCCGACCCCCAGAACTCCCGCTCAATGACAGCTCCAACGAAGACCGGGCCATTCATGGCGTTACTAGCCGCAATGAATGCTCCATCAGGTGACCAACTGACAATCAGCACTCGTTTGTAAGGGTTGCTTCAGCTCAACATGCCTCAGGCGACGGAAGAAAGTGCTCGATGGAGAGTTCTTGAAGGGTGCAGTGATCTTGTGTTCCATCTGCCACGTCTCAGTGTTCCAGATCCTCACACTCTTGTCGTCCGACTACGAGATCAGCAGGGCCCAGTAAACTCGAGACTCACTTGTGTAGCCAGATAATTTCCGACTGGATCCCATGTGACCCCCTTGACGAAGCCTTCATGCCCGGTGATACGATGTATACGCTCTGCCTGATCAGCTCGGTGCGAGGATATATACAGCCTAGCGAAGCTCACCGAAGGTGTATGCGTCCCAAATCCAAATACTGTTATCCAATCCGACAGAGGCTAGCATGGAATCATCCCTTGACCAAGCTACATCGATAATATCTGCTCGTTAGCTTCGCTAGAGACCGAAATCATTCAGCTGACCTGAAGTATGTCCGACCAGGCGAGTCATAGGCTTCCAATTCTCGACATTGACGATATTACTTCCCCAGACCTTGCCTCCTGCCTCCCTAGCTGATTAGCCTGACCTCTCGAGCCGCGAAGAAGACATACTGATCCAGTCCCCAGATAACGACCACTTGATCATCTGATCCGCTCGCGAGGAAGCGCCCATGATGTGCCCACCGAACTGCAAGCACTGATCCTGCAAATCAGTTTCCTTTCCTTTCCTCCATCTCAGGTGACTTACCACTGTGAGTGGTCATTGTACATAGCAGCTTCGGATTTGTCTCGTCGTCGTCCGCCGCTTCGTCTAGTACAGGTACAGTCGACCATATCTTGACTTTATGATCTATTGTGTCAGCTGAAAATACCGCCTCAGGCAGGTGAGCATACCTAGACCTCCTGTTGCCAGACGGGTTCCGTCGGGATGAACAGATATACTGTAAATAGGACATTTATTGTTTTTCTCATCTGAGAGGTCAGTCGACATTCTTCACAGCTCCTTCCACTCCCACTAGTCCATGCTGACGAATAAAACATACTGGCATGCTGCACCCATGACGGCTTTATGAGCCTCATTCCGGCTCCTTTGCGTGATCTGTCGAGCTTTTTTATAGGCTCAAAATGGTGTTCGTCGCGATGTAAGTCTTGAGCCTGACTGTAAAGTCACTGAGTAGTCGGAGTGGGTGAGAAAGAGAATAGAGTAGGTAGTCGTAGTAATTATGCTAAGGTAGGTAGGTAATCACAAGGTAACTCCGGCCAGGTCGCCTCCGGCTCCCACGTGCTTACCATGTGGCCATCCGGCCTAGCAGACGCGTCAAAGGGACGTAAACAACGCAGAGCACTACGATACACATACCTATACATCCCAGCACAATGCCCCCTCGCAAATCAGTCTCAGCAAGAAGCAAACAGAACCAGTCAATTGCATCGAGCTCAAAAGTCACTTTGGATGCATTACCACCGCCCAATATCCCTCAAACCCTCACTCCAGATTTCCAGCCCAACAAACGCGTCAAAACAACATTGGACCAGGAAGAGAGAGAGACACTTGTCCATGAAGTACGTTCTGCGGGACGTCTAAAAGTGACGAGGTGCATGGCTGATGATGTAGTTGACTGGATTCTCTGCTGCTGGGCACTTGTTGAAGATCGAAGAAGATGCTCGTACGCGTGTGAGCAATACTGTCTACACGGTAGAGAACTGGGCGAGGGCAATAGCGGAGCGACAGGATGGAGGTATCGAGATTGAGCGGGAGATTGACATTGTGAGTATCACTCAGTGTTGATGTCAGGCAGGGCGGTGGCTAATCTAACAGGGGTCATTTCAGCTAGAAACCCTAATGGACTCGCATATCGACAAAGCTTTCGACAAGTTTACAGCATGGACATTGAGGAATGTGTTCGACTTCCAGAAAGATTTGGAGCTTGTACTGGTGAGCTAAATGGCTCCAGAACACCAAGCTGACAGGCAGCCATGGCAGAATGGAATGGACTTTGACCGAGGGGAATTTGTTGCGAATCTGCCCAAAGGCGAGGAAAGCCTGATTGAGATGATTGAGGAATTGAGAACGCAGGTCGAGCAGGTAAGGAATTACATTTTTCATTCATGTCCATGGGCTGACGCAAAGGCTCGACTCTTGTCATATCGCTTAGCACTGGCAGAGAAGCAGATGGATCGAAGATTAGATATCGCAAAACAGCGAAATGCACAAGTTGGATTCGTCAAAGAGATTCTTTCATCCTCGAATCGTAAGCTGAAGTCGCAGAGCCAGCTAACGTTCAGTCACGCCTCTACCGCCCAAAACACAATCAATAGTATCAGCACTAGAAGGTCTACATCAAAATGTCACTTCGCTCGAAGCTCTTCCACCTACCGATACAAAGTTACCGCCCGGGGCGAAAGCATGGGAGATGGGCCGAAACGCCTATTTGAATTGGGCTGTTGGGAAAATGATCCACCCGGAGAGCAAAGACGATACGCTAGAAGCTGCCGAGGATCTGATGGAGCAAGGAGGAGGCCAGGAAGGGTTGGACAAGCTGACTAGAGCTGTAGGCGCTTGATACGCCGGTGTATCTGCATAGAGAGAGAGTTTGTATTGCTGTGGTATTCTAGCTACACGAGATTTAATGACTATCTTGATCATCGACATGCTGTGGAGGAAAGACAAATGCCTTTTTCAGATCATCCGCAAACCCCATCGGCAATTTTTGTCTCTCATCTACCACCACTTCTTCAAGTGGAGGCCGCTCAACCGAAGGCTCAGCCTCTGGAATACCCTTTCTCCGCCTGATGATCCCAATCATACTTTTTAATTCCCCAACTACATCCCCTCCCATCTCAGCAACTCCTCTTCCCTGTTCACTGATATCGACCGGCTTATCTCTGGCCTCCTTCATCAAACGTATTCGTTCTTCTCTTGACAACTTGGTCTTGCCCCTCGGTACCACAGGCATAGGGATAGACTCGAAAATCATATCCTCCCCAGGGGGCGGCAAGACCTCAGCAGCATGCGGATCGAACTGTTGCTGCAAGTCATGATGATCGGACGAAAAAGTTCCATGCGTGTCGTCAGACGTAGATCGTACGGATTCAGTGGCAATCGACGAGGGTTCAAGATCTTCCTCCCAAGCTCGAAGGAAAGTCGGCATGGGTTCCAGTTCTCCCTCTTCGCCTGCTTCCGACGATCCGCCGTCGGGCAGGGTACTCGCGTCAAGACGAGAGACGACATCTTTGCCTCGCTCCCAATCGCGTATGAGCTCGCCCAGGTCACCTCGTACGCCGACCCATTGGGAGTTCAGGGTGGCGGAGGAATCGATGGCGGGTCGCATGGCTTGTAGATTGGCCCATGTCTTGGTGAGAGTCGCCTCCATACTTTCTATCTGTTGCAGTAAGAGTGCATGGTCGCTTGTGCGCGGTGCAAAGTCGGCACGAGACGTAGAAGCAAGGTTGCCACTGACCCAAGGCGGTAAAGAGGTGTATGCCGGCTTGTTATCCACAGCAACCTTTGCCTCCTGCTCAGCTGCTTGCAGATCGCCTACTGTGGCCAAGATGCCAGCGACCAAATCATCCAATATCCTCTTCACCTCAGTCCAATACTCTTCATCCTGATCAAATCGTAGACCAAGTAGACAACAAGCCACCCTCCTTCTCTTCATATGTACACCCAAGCAAGCAGCCTTTAGCCCAGGTAGAGTCAATGGACTAAGCGAAGGTGATCTGGTCGTGCGATTGGTAGTTCGCGCAGGTCGAGTCGGGGTATATCCTATTCTCGAGATCAGTGACTCGATACTATGGGACGGCATCAGGCCGTTAGTGCTCTGATCCCGCAGCATCTGAAGATCCGATACTTGTAGTGAATCACTCCGCGTCATATCGCTAGATCCAGAGACGGAGGCTCGACCTGGTGAAGACAGGTCGGACTTGTCAGAATGAAAGTATGGCATAGTTTGTAGACTTCGGCGTTTTTGGTCGTCTCGTATTGGTGATTTGAAAGGAGAAGGTAAGAGTGGGTGTTTTGCAGGCGTGGGCGGTACGATAGGGAAGATATGCCGTTGGAATGTATCGGGCGATGGTGAATCTGAGCGGCATAAGGGGGATGATCGCCTTGGAGCAACTGATGATCGTTGGGGATTCGGTGTTTTCGGTAGTTTGTATTCCCGACCTTTATCGGAGGGAACATCTGGCTCGATATGCTCGATACTCGATGAAGGGATGGTCTTCAATGTAGGCCACTCCGCCAAAGTGATGAGATCGGTACCATTCGCCGTCCTATCATTCCACTCAGCAGCCCAGCTAGACCGCTTGACAGCTCTAGGTGTCCGTTTCGGTACAGTCGTAAATCGATCTTCTAATGGCATCCCGCCAAGCGAAAGGTGAACAGTGTGTTTCCGATCAGGTCGTAGCCTCGCTGGAGAGGACGAGGAAGTTCCCATGGGTAAAGAAAGTGGAATGAGGGATTTCGATGCGTTCCAGGATAATCTCTTTAGTGATTTGATATCAAGCTCGTCATCACTGATGGTCTGCGCTCGATTGCGGTAAGAGTTTGTGGGCCCTATTGGAATATCGCACATTTCCCCTAGGATGCCCAATTCCGTGCGGTCCACCATTTCCAAAAGGCTGGACGTCGCGGCCCCAAGGTTGTCCGCCATAGTCTCGGTAAGTCGGTGGATTGCAAGACGGAGGTGGTGGTGAGATGTGGATGAATCTGGATGTCCTTGGAAGATGGAGAGTGCTGAGTCTATAGTCGAGTCGAGTGTTGTTGAAGCGTCCAAGAGATCTTGAAGCGAGGATAGGGTATCGGCATTCTGCGCTTTGGGCTTGGAAATGGTAGGCTCGGCCAATGGTATGTTATGAGATGACTCGATGGTATTCGATAATCGACGCCGCCGAAGCGTAATCGCAGCAGCAAGCAAGCTGGTGGAGATTCCTATGAACAGCTTCCACCCTACGACCCAAGCCATGGACACAAGCAGCACAATCCCAGCTAGTGTGATATCCGGCCGGTCCCTGGCCCGGGCCGTCAAGAGCAGCATGTCATCCGCTCCTCTCCTCCACCAGTCCAAGTGGACATCGACATCCTGCTTTGTTTTCCCACCTAGATTCGCGACCTCTTCTCGTTCGTCCAGAGGCAAACCCACCTCCTCCTTCTTCGGACCACCTAGACAAGGGACATAGACCTTCTCCAATAATCCAGAGGTACAAATCATGTATTTGAACCTCTCTCCGAACGCCTCCATATCCTTGTCTCCTTCCTCTGCCGCCCTCGAGTGACCGACGGTCGGAGGCTGACGAGAAGGTGAAGTGGTTGGAGTAGGGGAGCGAGATGAACTTGGGATATTCGGTATGGAACCTGTCCATCCTGATCTCTCGGGTGATGTTGCGCTGGAAGCTTCGCAGAGCGTATCTACCAATGCCTGCGGTTCAGCATTGCTTTCTGAGTGAAGAGGTACGAACTGTATCTCCGGCTTCTTCGGTACCGAGGCGCAGTGCGCTTGCGGTGCCATAGGACGTTTCGACCTCATCTATCTGTCAGCTTCTTTTCTATACACGACCAATTGTACTGGATCAGCAGGGAGTAGAGGTAAGTTACCATTGAAGTAATCATCTAGCGGCGAACCAGCTTGAACAACAGAGCTCGCCATTGTTCCCTCTCACAACACGGTGTGTCCAAGTTTCGCGGTGGTCTCGAGACTTCTCAAGACCAACATTCGCCTGTTTTCATTCGTCGGAGCTAGGTTGGGCTTCGCACAAAGGACCAGTCTATATTCTATGGGTGTATACAAGATATGTTCTACTATTGACGGCCAAGAGAGGAGTAGTGACGACTATGGCTGGACTATTCTGACGTAAGCATAGAAAGCAAGTCGCGTCAATTGATTAATCATCCCGGAAATAGACCGTGAATGACTGACTTGACTTTTGGCAAGCTCAGTATCTTATTGGACAGAGGATGAGTCAAGACTTAGGACCGGGACTGGTTAGCCTTGATCCACCGGCTCCACCTAGCGATATCATTGCGTCGGCTCTCTTTATACCTATACCAGCCATCGACAAGGGGCATAGGGGAAGAAAGATCCGGACTATTGGGCAGTATGTCTCGTCCATACTCAGTCATGGGAGGTGCTGACTTTAGGGTAATTGCCTACGATGTCAAGTCATCTGTACTGCTACTAGCTGCCATCGGGACGGAGGCAACAGGACCGCTAGCCACCATACTGATAAACGTCTCCATACCACTACTAGGTCAGACTCCTGCTCTGCGACACCTTCCGCAGGATGATGGGTACTCTCGACCATCCGCTCGCGAAGTCACGAACACAAAGGGCGAGAGTAGGGAACGAGGGCCACTTAGTCTGGAAAGAGGCGAATTCGTCACCGTAGTAGGATGGCTAGAAAGTGATCAAGCGAAATTATCATCACAGGTATGTGAGTGGGCTGACGACAATGTCCGGAGCTAAAGGTCCGAGCTAACTTTCCAGATTGATACAGGCTCGTCTTATCTGCGACCCCTGCCGCTTGGACTCGAGGCTATTTATCTTGCCAATTCGAGGCCGCCTCCCGATGGCGCTGTGTATCGAGGTACGGTCAACCCGCCTTCATGATAATGTTCGGGCGATCTCCTTGACTACGACAAAGTGCCTGGGCGAAAGATCGTTTGGACAACGAAATAGGCTCTATTATGTCTAATTCGACCCGGCATGAAATCGCCGCGGTCAAAGAGCTGACGAGAGGGAGCGAGAGGGTATAAAATGATGTTTATCGATTACTCGTCCTCTTCATACCACAACTTTCGTACGCTGGACTTCATCGAAATCAAGTCGACAATACTCCCAAAGACATACAACGATGCGAGTCTCTATCAATATCGTCGCCATCGTATTCACCTTTTTAACTCTCTCGAGCTCGGCTGTCGCTGGTCCAATTGCCTGGGGTCTATGTCAGACCGCCTGTAATGCTGGCTATGTTGTTTGTTGTACAGCTGCCGGAGTCGTTGCTGGTATGTCCCACCTGTTCAGTGTCACCATTTACGGCCTTATCCTGCATGCAACTGGCTGACGCTTCACAGGAAGCTTCTCTCTCGGTATCGGTACCCCGCTTGCTGTGGTTGGCTGTTCAGTCATCCAAGGGACGTGCATGGCTGCGTGCACTCCTCTCATGGTCGCGCCGACCCCTTGATCCCTTGATCGGAGCATACACGTAGGCGTATCTTCTTGCCTGATTGAGCTCCGCTGATCATGTTCCAGATCACTCGCAATATCCAGAAATGGACCGATCAGGAAGATGTGAGCAATGATAGCCAGCGCATACTGTATGGTAGATGATGTAATATATATGACGATACGTTTTCCACGACGCTATCCAGAATTGCCGGATGCCCAAAATTGAATCCTTCCCGACGTATTCCCACCAAACACATGATCGACCTTCGAAGGATGTGAAGCCGTAACAGCAGGTACAGCAGTCACACTATCTCGTCAGCCACCTCCCCTGAAACACATACTATACCAAACTCACGGATCTGCCCACAGACTGACGATCTTCTCTCCCGTACCAGCGACAACATCTAACGTTCTCTTCATATTGCCAACTGTGAAATGAGGTGTGTAGTCCATATTCAGACTCCACTGAGCTCTTAATATAGTCAACCATCTACCTGTTTGACAGTTGTGAGAGATCTGTTTGCTCGGTTTGAAGTGTGAGGCAGGGATGGTGACATCCTCATCGAACAATTCTGGTTTCACAGACCATACTGATAATCAGTTTCAGACCATTGATAATTTTTGCAAGAGGGGCATACTTCTGAGCTTGTCATCGTAACTGGTAGTCAAGATCCGTCTTCCCCATGGATCCCAATAAGCAGCCGAGCAACTTTTACCATGTTGATAAGCTGCCCTCAAGAGTCCTTTTCCCTTGGCCGAGGACTGATAATTTGATATCTTTTCATTACCGATATTGGAAGTAGGATATGTGTTGAGTTTTGGTTTAGTTTCTTCACCCGTTTCAGCCTTGACTCCTGGTTTAGGTGATGGTGGTGGAGTCATAACCTCGGTTGAACGGGGATTTAGTCGTGAGAAATGTCGGGTATCCCATATACGTAGATGTTGGTCGTTTCCTGCCGTGACCAATAAATGTGGCTGGAGCGCTTAATATCAGTCTGTGCTCGCAGCTATGAGTAGTAGAAGGAACATACGATTCACACTCAGCCCCCCCAGCTTGGCCGCCCTGCCCTCTTCTTGCACAATCCACCTCTTTCGTTCTTGCTGCCCTTCTCTAAAATCACAGAAACTGATTCCACCATTCTTATCAGCCAACCAAGCTTGTTGACCTGTCGGCATGAGGTCGAAATGAGTAATCAACATATCGTCATTCGAATGAGCGAATAGTTCTGTTGACTTCAAGCTTGCGAAATCAAGGTGACGAAGTGTACAATCGTATGAAGAGGAGAATAACTGTTATTCAGTCTGCGGGCATTCGATATTCGGCGAGGGGAACTTACACCAGACCCGTTGACTGGATCGATCTTCATGGCTGTAATAGAATTCCGGGCGTGGGCTTGAACACGCCATATACGTCCTTCTGTGACGTCCTCGCCATCCTCCTCGGTCTTGACGCCTGAAGTATCGTCTTCGTCCTTGACCTTTTCAGCCGAAGGTCCCAATGCGTCCCATCTAGTATCAGCCCGATCATGTACAAGGAAGGGGTAACGTACATGCCCACAGACCCATACTTGTCACCGACAAAAACCAAATCCTTGGTTGGCGATGGGTGGACTGCCATACTAAAAACCCTGTCGTTCGTGACTTTTGCATTTCCCCTAAGCTCCATATCCTTGAATTGATCTTTCAGTCTCGTCACTTCTCCATCCTCCTTGCCCTCGAGATCCGCATATGCCTCATTAGCAGATCCTCCGTGCTCAGGGTATCTTCTCGAGCATTTCTGTCCAGCGACTCCAGTAAGATACTCATTCTTCCATCAGCATCGTCTGCGGTGGTAGACATACCAATTCCCTCTTCTCAACTTCATCACTCTCATCCAACATATCTTTGATCTCCATGACCTGACCTCTTTCCTTCCTCGCTACAACCCTCATTACCTCCCTCTCTTTCTCCTCCTCTTCTACTTTAATAGCTAGAGCCTCTCCATCCGCCTCCAACCCCGCTATTCGACCACTCCGTCTTCTGGGACCATCATCGCGAGGTGCTGGGGTCGATTTCCTTTTCTTCGAGATATGCTTGACTACTTTCACTGGCTTGGGTATATCGAGTTTGGCTGAACCGTTTGGATCGAGACCTAGGGAATCTAGGAGTTGGCGGTTCTCAGCGATCGTCTTTTGGCGTTCTAACTCGCTACTGGTCAGCTCATACTAGAGTATAGAGGCAAGACGCACTAGTCATTATCCTCATCGTCCATCTTGGTCTAGGAAGCTTGTGCAAAGGTCAGCTAAAACGATATATGTGATATGGTATTTGTAGTCAGGTCCGATCTCGAGATAGTTAGACGCGTATCGTCATCTCATCTTTTGACGCGTCCGGCCTAGCCAGAGAGCTGTAATTGAAATGTGTACTCGAGTATATGCAGTATATGACACCGTGCTAATGCAATTATCAAATTCATACGATTTACGATATCGCAAATCTAGCTAATCCCAAAACAGATTACCATCCACCGTCAGCGGTGGTGGCGGCAGAGGGCTCGGCGGGTGCGGTGGCAGCGGCCTCGGCGGACCAATCCTGGGTGTTGGCATCGGCAGACCAGTCCATGGCTAGATGTCAGCTTGACTCAGATGTTCTTATGGAGGTAGTCAACATACCAGCATCAGTGGGCTGAGCATTGAAGACGGCATCGGCGGTGTTTCCAGCCTCCCATTCTCCACCAACAGCAGCGGCGGCCTCGGCGGCGGCTCCGTCAACATCACCACCCTCGAGGGCAGCGGCGGCGGCGGCCTTCTCGGCGGCCTCCTTCTCGACCTCCTCGGGGTCTCGGTAGAAGAAGAGATCGGGGAGAGTGTCCCACTTTCCTCGGGGGATCTGTCCCTTGAGTCGGAGGACTTCTCGGGTGAGGAGGTACCACATCAAACCGATGGAGTGTCGGGACTTGTTGTTGGTGGGGATGGCAACGTCAACGAACTTCAAGCTGGCGTCGGTATCACAGAAGGCAATGACGCTGGGATATGAGCAATTTACACATTTATACTGAGTCATCGGACATACGGGATGTTGACGTAGGCAGCCTCCCTGATGGCCTGGTGGTCGACTCGGGGGTCGGTAACAATGATGACTCGGGGTTCCTTGAAGGACTTGGTGATGTAATTGGTGAAGTTACCGGGGGTGAATCGACCGGCAATGGGCTGAGCACCGGTGAAACCAGCCATCTTGAGGACAGCTCGGTGACCGTAAGGTCGAGCAGAGATGACGGCAATGTCATTGGGGTTGTCGATGGTGGCGAGGATTCGGGCAGCGAAGACGAGCTTCTCCCAGGTCTTACCGATGTTGAGGACGTGGATACCTAGATATTAGTTCTGAAAGGTCTAGATCACGGATTGCTGCTGCTGCTGCCGCCGAAGGTCCTTTCTACTGCTTCCTGCGTGCTTGTCCAGTCCTGGTATTGATGATGATCCTGGTATCCGTGATCCTGGTATCCAGCTTCCAGAGCGCAAATCCCCATATATCCCTCCGATAGCAGCAGCAAATCCATCCTCAAATCACTCACCATCAGCCCTTCGCTTGTAGACGTAAGGTTCCATGGTCTTGTCACAGTTCTTGGTTCCGAGATGCACCTGAGCGGCGAGCATCATCTGGATGTCCTCCTCGGAGGCTTGTAGGGATGCGGGGAGCTTGGAAGACATTGTTGTCGATTTTTGGTATTGGTGTATAGTCGAAAGACGGGTTTTAAGTCGTTTTGGGCTTGCTTACTTGGATAAAAAGTCTTTGGCTAAAAGTCTAAGGTGGTCAGCTGTGTGTTGATACGTTTGTCGAGGTGAAGCGTACCAAAGAACTGGAGTCCAATCGATACCGCAAGTCTGAGTATCGGAGAATGTGTATGAAGGAGGAGTATAGAGAGCCACGCACCTCCCTCTAGCCAGATTTCGCATCGGCGTTAAAGATTCGCACGTCAAGGCATCGGCGTTATAGATTTTCGCTTAAACAGGCTCGCAGAGTATAACAGATTTAGTTCCGTATCTACGGAATCAAATAACCTGAGTGGTTGCCCCCACATGACCCACTGTTCCTGGAATCACGACTACAGCGACTCCTTTGCCACTTAGAATATCGACCATACACCTCATACAATATACCCATTAGATCCATACCATTAGATACGAATACACGCATAGATATCCAAACCCGTCTTCCCATCATCTTATCGAAGTAATCAGCCGCCTGAAAAGCCTCTGTGCCCATCCACGGTCTTGTCTGTACGTCTCGCTTCTGTGGGGCCTTCCCTATGGCCGCCGGTTCTATGACATGAATGAGTACTGACATCCCAGTCGCGCTTCTCCTCTTCATAGTCTACAACCTTCACGATACCACGCAAGAAGAAGAGACGTAAAATCACTCGTCAGAAAGGCTACACGAACCATTTCCTGAGAAATCCCAATTCGTCAACACAAGATCCCATCTTTACGCCACTCTGTATATCTTTCATCTTCAGCGTATCAATTCCGCACTGCACGACACCTAAAACCACATCAACGCAACACACATGTCAGCCCAATACGATACCATCAAAATCAGCTCCGACGAGGTCATCCTCGTCGGTAGCTGCTAGTCTGCCCCCACATCTACAATATCGCCACCTGGTAAACACACCTCAATTCGGTCTATAATACCTCTGTCCTGGTCAACGGTCCCTCGCTCACTGTCTCCATTGTATCGCATTCATTCATTTGGATCTGATACTATTGTCTTTGGCATCCATACTGGTGAGACCGTTTGTGCACACCACCTGGTCACTCACTGACGATTTAGCCGAGAGTCATCAATCATCCATTCAAGTCTTCCATATCATCTCTCATCGCTCATACGCAACATCTCCTTTCACTCTTAGCTCCTCACACCGCCAAAGGAACTTATCATCGAGCCCATCACGAATTCTACCTTATAATCACACATTGCCACTCCATCTATAATCTTCCAATTCGCGTATCCATTCGGTCCAATTTTAACGCTGTATAACCAAACGTAGCGTAATTACAAGGAGCGGAGAAAACGGAGACGAATATTTCAATCATAGCCATTACCTCGTCACCGCACTTCTTCGCCACCTCCCCACTCCTTCCGACACACACCCATTCTACCCCATACAAGTAACCACAACCAGGCAACATGTCAAGATCCGGTACAGCTACACCACCCGCCGCTTACTTTCCTCAAAAAGTAGCGACACCTTCTGTCAGACACTCGGCCCCGTCCTCGTCTCATCCTCATCTCAACAAGCACGCAGGACATAATAAAAGGAGCAGGAAACATGTCGCCGGTCCAACCCAGAAGGGTAAATCCTCTGGACTTTCCGAGCAGGTGCCGATGGACATGTCATTCGAGGACATTTCTGTAAACGATGCCGACTTGTACCAATCGCACAATCAGTCGACTGCCTCTTTCGGGACTTTCCAATCTGTAAACAGCATGCCAGGAATGGATCACGACGTTACGAACGGTACTTATCTCGCCGTACCGAATGGTGCAGCCTCCTTCTACACCGCTAATTCAGCGACCAACACCCCGCTAGTTACCCCAAACCAAAGTGATCTCTCACTCTCCCCACTCCAAATGGTGTCCGAAGCCGAAGATCTCATCGCATCATCATGTTCCGAGTCTCAACAGACACCTATTCCCACCGGCCGGGCCACCTCTTGGACCTCCAACATTGGAAAGATGGCGAAAGCAGTTGTGCATACTGGCAAGTCGATGGGCATCGCTTTTGGGGAAAAGAAGAGAAAGGATCTAGTCTCGTCGGAACCGATCGTCGTTTCACACCCTACCGTAGACGAGGTCGCAGGACCAACTCGGACCTGCACTCCTTCGCCCGAACCCGCTGAACCCCCAGTCTTCGCAGATGATCGTCAAGGTCATCACTTGTCTACGCTTTGCGATCCCCAACTGGAAGCCTCTTCCACCGGTCGTCGAGAGATGCTAGTCGCTCAACATCCACGTATCTTCGAGTGTGCCCGTCTATGTTCTCAGTGGCCAGAAAGTGGATATCAGAAGTCCAAATTCGGTCCTCATGGTTAGTCCACCCCTGCTCTCTACATGACGAAAGCTGACGACCAGGTGCTAAGGCATTCTACGAGCCCGCGTCTGTGTCTAATCCCCATTGGGTGTTCAACGTGATGCAACGTCAAGCCGAACTCGAGTCTTGGATCGCCGAGAACTCCGCTAGCCACTTTACATGTCGTCGAAATTACCAAGAATCATGTTCGGACGACGGTACCGATCAGAGTGTCGATTCATACACCTCTTCACGATCAAGTCCTACTTCATCAGTCCAGTTCGAGGCTGAGCAGAAAACGATCGCGGCGATGAAAGCCGCTATGGAAGATCAACTCATCAGTGCACCCCTTGACATCCCGGCTCGAGAGACCTGTTCCACCAAGAAAGCTATTCGTGGAGCTAGGTCCATCAGCGAGCTGGACAGTCTTGCGAATGCGATGAGGCTCAGTGTGGGTGAAGATCAGTCTATGGATCTCGAACTTTCCGAGTCCGGGCCCGCGAGCGATTCATCACGACACGAACGCGCCGCTTCTGCTGGTTCCAAGCGAGGTATGCAACCCATTGGACCTGATGAGGAGAAGAGGCGAAAGGTCGATGAGGCGATGGTCGTCGAAGAAGCCGTATCGTCTGGAGTCATCATGCCAGCTGCGCCACCAAAGATTGACACTTGTCAAAATCGCCAATTATCCTTCTCCACCCCTGATTTGTCCTCAATCAAATCGACTCCCGGTCCCGCAATGTTTGGCCATGTTGTCAAGACTTCCGATACCCACCCCATCATCATCTCACCATTCTTCCCCGCGGAGATATTGCCAATCTTGGCTACCAATCTGGTCACACCCCGCGCTGAGGTGGACGGTAGGATGCTAGGTTCCAAAGTCGATGTCGCCGCTCTTTTACTCGCCCATACTCCAAATTCGTCGGCTGCGTCTTCCGCCGTCTCTAGCCCGATCGTCTCGAACTTCTCGCCCGATTTCGAACGCAAGCAGAAGATCGGAAATCTCCTCTTGTCCAGTTGCCCCGGTAAGCGGCTGAGGATGGACGGCCCGGTTAAGGGTAGACCACCTGTTTGTCGTGATCTCGAAACAGATCTCAGGAGGATCAAGAGTGAAGGCGTTGGCTGTCTAGTCTGGTAAGTCTTTCTTGTCACCCATGTTAATAAATGCTTACCACTCTTCTTTCCCTTTTTGTACACCTACTTTGCATATACAGTTGCCTTGATGATGCTGAGCTTGCTCTTCTCGGTGTCCCTTGGGATACTTACCATTCCATCGCAACCAAGATCGGGCTTGACGTTATTCGGTAAATCCAGCCACTACTCTAATCTGTGTTCTACATGCTTACACCGGTCAGAATGCCAATGCCTGATGGTTTCACCCCAGTCTCTATGAGAATGTTTGATCAACACGTTGGTCTCATCTGCCAGAAATATACTCTGGAAGGTATCAACGTACTCGTCCATTGCAGGGGTTAGTCCATTACACTGCTCAGTTCTAAATATGACATTAACCCAAACAGGCGGAGTTGGAAGAGCCGGTCTAACAGCAAGCGCGTGGGCAATCAAGATGGGTTTCGTATCACCCCACCCATCTCTACAAGTCGTAGCAGACGCCTCGAAAGATAATCAACAACCTCTACCCGCTGAATTGGAACACAAAGTCGTCATGTCGATGGTAGAGCGGGTCATCGCCATGATCCGATGTAGGAGAGGGTTGAAGGCTATCGAGAGTTTCGAACAAGTTCATTTCTTGGCAGCGTACGTTGCTTGGCTGAGGGACAAGGCGACGACCATTTGAGTGGTGTCGTCGGGTAGCCGGAGGAGGAAGGGGAGTCTCGTAGGAAGGCCGATATCGAAACAAGTTGTTACTAATGAACAAAACGACATTATTTCAGATACGTTTGTATCACATTTCAAATCCTTATTTTTGGGGCTCTACATTATAGGTAAAGTACAAGTAGAGGAAAAGTTGAAGTATCAAGTTGTCAAGCTATAAAAATAAAAGTATACCTACCCATTGTCTACCAGGGGTCGAAGTGTATGCATAAACATTAACGAAACCTCCTTCCTCACGGAGCGCCTTCTGAGCGGTCTATATCAGACTCCCATGGTATCATTCACCATCTGATCAAACAATACAGCGGCCGCGAAGACGAGTGCGATATCAATATGAGCAGCTATCTCGAGTCTCCTCTGCCTCGTCAGCCACTCATATGCTTGGTTGAGAGCATTCAAGGGAAACTCACGGACGACGACATAATCTTGTTGCATACGGCAGTAGCGACGACTTCATCATCAATGACCAGTGTAGCATTAGTCAACCAATCCCCCTTCATTCCCAGTACCCTCTCTTCTCCTGAGAAGTCGAGGAATTTAGCCCACATCTTGAATTTCCCTGAACATCAGCCCAGCATCGACCAAGGCTTGAAGTATGATTAAGATGCTCACCCGATATATTCGATTTAACCCATCCTACTTCTTTGCCCCTCTCTTCTGAACCAGGATTGGGGAGAGTGATGGTGGTAGCCCGTGACCAGAGTGTTGTACCGCTATGTAAAATCTCGACCTCCTCGGGATTGGTAAAAGCTCTTCTAGTCAATCATCATCGACTAAATTCGTATTCAAGCAAGGACGCTGCCAGGCTGAACAAGGTGGAGACGCCCGGACGTACTCTTGCCCTTCCTGATACCAGTGTCGACTTTCAGAACAAGTTGTTCATTCTCATCTTCAAGATTGAAGCATCCCTTTTTTCAGTTGTCTCGATGAGAAGTGTTCTGCATCTCTGGTGACGAGACGCCGGGAGGTATGTACGAGGACACTCACTCCGATCAGTGACCATCTGGATCTCGACATCACCAGTGATCGTGTCTCGGGGAAGCAGTATTCCCTCAAGATACCCACGGCACCTTCGAATGAAGATATCAATGCCTGTTCTGCCATGTTGTGCAAAGTATAATTGTCAAGCTGAGACGCCGTGTGCTCCTTGTACTCGTGACGACTCTAACTGGCGCCAAGAATGACCGGTTGGCCGAGGACGGATATTTCCACAATGAGTAGTCATGGGCTGGCTCATTCATATTACATGGTGCATATTGGGTCATGACACGCAGAGTCCGACTGCATTCGTCTCTGCACCGCCCCCGATGTGAGCAACCGCTGCCAGGCCGGGCATTGACAGCGATTAGCACGTGCCGGTCTGTGTAGCCCGGCGGCAAACCTATGGCCGACGGCGTCTGCCGAGATCCCTCTACTACTCTTCACGTCTTGTAATTAATCATTAAGTCTTCCCGTCCGTCGATTCGTTCCAGTACACAATCGACATGGCTTCTTTCGATCGCACAGCGATGGGCTTCTTCGTCCCACAGTCGGAGTTTAAGGTTGAGGATGTTCCCGACCTCTCAGGTAAAGTCGCGATAGTCACCGGTGCCAATGTGAGTGACCCCGTGCCTGTTCGAAAGTGATGAAAGTGCTGATCTGCCATAGACTGGAATTGGTAAACTCACTGCTCAACATCTCTTGGAACATAATGCGAAAGTGTATGTAGCCTGTCGGTCTGCCCAGAAGGCAGCAACTGCGATTGAGGAGATCAAGCAAATTACCAAGAAGACAGATATCCAGTATGTTCCATGCGATTGGAAATGTCGCTGATTGTTTCAGCTTCATACGACTCGATCTCGGGGATATTTCTCAGAGTATCCAGGCTGCGGAGGAATTTCTGAGTAAAGAGACACGTCTTGATATTCTGGTTGGTCCGCTCCATTGGACCACCATGTCCGCTGATGATTCCAGGTCAATTCTGCTGGTGTCATGTTCCCTCCTGCAGGAAGCAAGACTTCGGATGGATACGAAATGCAATTTGGAACTAATGTCATTGGACACTATGCATTCACGCAAGTGCTAGAACCTTTGCTGGCCTCGACGGGCAAAAGCCAGCCTCCCGGATCGGTGCGACTAGTATGGGTTTCAAGTTCCGCGGTAAGTCTCCTTCGGCCCGGCTGAAGAGGCGAGCTCATGAAAATAGCATTTCGCCTTTGGCTCAGCAGCCGGTATCGACTATGCTTCCATCACTGATGTTGGGCGAGTCAACAACAGAGGGCATTATGGGCAGAGGTCAGCTTGCTCCCGGTTTTTGGAGGATTATGCTGACGGAAGCAGTAAATTGGGTGATATTCACCTCGCCAATGTATACGCAGAACGTCTTCGAGAAAGCGGTGTCGTCTCTGTCTCTCTCCGTATGTCGGATGCCCTACGCCGCGAGAAATGCCACTGAGACCACAGACCCAGGAAACATCGCTACAGACCTGCAGCGTCATACACATTGGATCTTCCAGAAATTCTTAAGTCAGCGTGCTCCTAGCTGGTGATTCAGACTAACCCGACCAGATTCCTCTATTGTATCCTCCTTCTTTAGGTGTCCTTACTCAGCTCTACGCGGCCACATCGCCAAAGATCACTATGGCTGATTCTGGAGGCTACTTCGTGCCCTGGGCCAGGAAATATCATCCATCTCACGCCAAGGTAAGAGCGGTCTTGGTTCTTAGTGACGTAGACTTGAAGCTGACGTCGCCAGGCCGAAGATCCCATTGCTATGAAGGAGACTTGGGATTACTGCGAGGCTCAGGTCCGTAAAGTCGTTGGCAGATGACCAGGAGGTCAGCTGTGGCGATCTTGTTCCGTGTTGCCCTCATTATAGTCTCAATCGTTTCTCGACATGTATTCTTGAGGCTTCCTATACCGTCACTTGCTTGTCCACTTGTTCGCGATGCCGACATGTATGTCTGCACTGAGTAGGCCTCTCGCATACCTCCAGGCATGCTCGGATTTCTCCGGCACGTGATCTTGTTTCCCGGTTAACTCGGGATTGCTCAGAATAGCGAAGCCCGGTTTGATGACGACAGATGGTGACTGTTATGCTGAGTAAGGTCACCCCCAACTGTCCTCCACCTACTATTTCAATACAACTATAACTATAAGTAAAAGTGAATGCTTAGATCGACTCTAACATCCACATTACGATCAGTACAACCAGCTCGACTATTTACAAACACAGCTATCCCCAAAATGCCATACACTCAATCCGCCAAACTCCCCGAGTCTCACTCCAAATTCGCCAATGATGGTGAACCCAAACTCCACCTTCTTACCAAGGGCACACCAAACGGACTCAAGGTTCACGCTCTCCTCGAGGAATTGAGGGAAGCATACCCTCAGAATGCTAAGTTGGCGTACGATTTTGTCGATATCCAATTCGACAAGAAGGAGCAGAAATCCCCTGAATTCCTCGAAGTGAACCCTAATGGAAGAATTCCGGCTCTTGTGGATGACAATGTCAAGGATCCCGCTACTGGCAAGGGACACAATGTGTTCGAGAGTGCCAGCATCCTCATCTGGTTGGTCGAGAACTATGATACCGAGAACAAGTTCTGGTTTAAAGACCCTATTTTGAGGAGCAAGGCGATTTCTTGGATCTTCTTTGGTCATGGAGGTCAGTTTGTTGATCGACCAGTTTCATGTATACTATCGATCTTGCGGCTAACACCCAGGTGTCGGACCCATGCAAGGTCAAGCCAACCACTTCTTGTAAGCACCCCTCTCCCTCTAGTCTGTTGTCGCCCATTCGCTGATCAACAGCCGTTACGCACCTGAGAAGATCCCATACGGAATCAAGCGATATCAAGAGGAGACTAGGCGATTGTTTGATGTCGTCGAAGATGGATTGAAGGCTGGTAAGGGTGAATACCTCGTTGGCGACAAATACAGTATTGTCGATATCAGTAGTGAGTCCTTTTCGCTGGCTCAACACAACCACACCTTAACGACTTTCCCCTTCTCCCTGTAGTATATACTAATGGCAGTCTACTCCTGGATCCGAAGTCACTCCTGGGCTGGAATCCCAGACGTATCCAAAGAATCGCTACCTCTCCTCACTGCCTGGTTGGACAGGATCGAGAACCGACCTGGAACAGACAGGGCTCTAGGTGTTCCCGAGAGGACTAAGAAGAATTTGACCCCTGAGGAACAGGAGGAGAAGGCTAAGGAGGCCGCCAAGTGGATCATGAACGAGAAGAACTAGGTTAGATGTTGGACATCAACCATCGTAAGAAGACAAGTAGGAAAAGAATGTATCGTGTGAAGAGCAGACTGAAGATCGTCGAACGAGTCCACTCTGGCGTCATCTCGGTATACCTCTCCTTCCTCTTGAGTGATCTCGTGTATCGAGACAAGTTTCCTGGTGATTCTTTTAGTTAATGCAATGACGATTGCGTGCAGCATCGGAGCTGTCTTTGTAAATTCTAATTCATGCCTACTCATACATACATAGACGGACGTATGGACTCCGCTTCCGTCTCTCAAGAAAGCTAGAACCTGCCACTACTGCACTCCAATCCACCCCTATGACCTATGGCACAACCTCCAACCCCAACGTCCTTGCACTCCCCACCACGGCCCTAGCGACCCTCTCCTCACCCAACACACCCAGTGACTCATCCTGACATTTCACCTTTGCAATCTCATATATATGTTTCAGCGTAACACTGCCGCTCTTTCCGCTTCCTGCCCCCTTTTCGATTCCAGCTGCTTTCTTGAGTAGATAGGATACTGGCGGTGTACGGATTGAAAATGTGAATGTTCGATCTGGGTTGATTGTTATTGATGTCGGTGTAGGTACTGATGGAGTGAGATGGGCTGTACGTGCGTTGCTGCGAGTCAATCTCCTGATTTGTAGATGATGTATCACGGGCGAGCAAGGAAACTTACAATTCTTTGCAGAAATCCATTGCTTTAACACCACGAGCTCCGAGGGCTGGTCCGACCGGTGGTGAAGGAGTCGCTTTGCCAGCGGGTACTACGATCTTCTATGAATATGTCAGTTCCAGTTTGATCGTGGTATTATTGAGAGGCAATGGTGTAGACTTACCACTAGCTGTGCGACTGGAGCTTTAGACATGACTGTGACTTATTTATGTGTCTATGCGGGGTGGTCAAATCTGTGAACAAGATGCTTCTCGTGTTAAGTGGACTGGGAGAATGTTCGAGCTCCTATAATGATCCTTGGCGATATCTTGCGGTGTTTGCTACACGAGTCGATCTAGCGGAAGAAAGATATTAAGAGTATATACTGTCGGTAGCATCAATACGGTGCAAAGTGAAATCTCTATCGAGCCAGGTAAAGTAGCTTACGTAATGTTGTCAAAGTGGAGGTTGCCGTCTGAATGCTGAATGCACTACTCTATATGTACTACAGCCGCGTGACTACTACTGTAACTCAGCTTGGTGTTTTTCGTCGAACCACACATTCAGTACCATGTCAGACACCTTTCGTCAATCCATGCTTCAGCGCCTGCCAGCTATGCCACCTCCAATGGCACCGACAAAGGCCCCTTGGGCAGAACACGATGAAGACGAGCTCGAAGAACTAGAAGGCGAGGACACGATGGGTAGTCTCGGCGCGTACGTTTCGTCACTCTTCGTCTGCCACCAGCTGATAGTCTAGTAGCGGATCATCAAGTAGAACAACTCAGCAGGATCTCTCACCACTCTCGGCATCTGGCTACTTTGAACAAGCGCTCGAAGTGAACCCACCAGGGAACGACACTACCTTTCGAGTTTACTTGAATCCTGCGACTCCGAGCAAGGAATCCAAACACGGGACTTACCTCATCTGCCATCATGGTGGTGGTTCGAGTGCTCTTAGCTTCGCAGCATTGGCCAAAGAGGTCAAGGCAAGGAGTGGAGGTGAATTGGGGGTTTTGACCTACGATTGCCGTGGACATGGTCTGTGTTGCACTTGTATCTCCGCGTGTGTTGACGAAATCAGGCAAGACTCGTACAGATGGCTCGCATACAAGAGCTGCAGATCTGAGCTTGGGGACTCTACTCTCCGACATGCTGGGAGTCGTAACGCATATCTTTCCAGATCCCAAGGAATCGCCTTCTTTCGTCGTACGTTCCCATACATCTGCGCTTCTAACGACAGCTGCTCGGCCATTCCATGGGTGCTGGACCTATCTTGAGTGCATCTCCAGAGTTGCAAAAACTTGGTTATACCGTATCGGGCGTGGTCGTTGTAGATGTCGTAGAAGGTCAGTCACATCGACCAGTCGAGGTCTCCAACTGATTGATAGGTACCGCAGTCGAGGCACTACCGCTCATGAAGAATATTCTAGGTCAACGACCTTCTTCATTCAGATCAGTAGTAGATGCTATTCACTGGCAGTATGTCTCAACTTCCTGCTATTACACTCTGAATGAAACTGACTAAAAAGCATAACCTCCAAATCAATCCGTAATCCCGAGAGTGCACGTCTATCTGTACCAAGCTACCTCAAACCTCACCCAGAGGTGACCGACCCAAGCCAAGAGTCCAAACAGATTTGGCGAACGGATCTACTAGCTACAGAACCGTATTGGGAGGAATGGTATGCCGGCTTGAGCTCGAGGTTCTTGGCTGCGAAATGCGCCAGAATGCTTGTGTTGGCTGGTCAGGAGAGGCTGGATAAGGAGCTCATGGTCGGGCAGATGTATGTCCCAGTCTCGATGATTGGTGGCAGAGCTAACTTCGAAGGCAGGGGAAATTCCAGCTAGAAGTCCTTCCAGACGTTGGTCACTATCTACACGAAGTGAGACTAAACTTCTTCAAAGACTGACATACGGCTGATAAGCAGGACAACCCATCATTACTAGCCTCGACCCTTGTGACATTCTGGAAGAGGAACTCCCGTATTCTGGTTCTTCCACCCAAGATCGGATCGACAGGTCCCAAAATTGGGGGAGTGGAAGTAAAACGAGTAGGAGACTCATAAGCGCAGTCTTTGCATGGAGACACGAATGGCATGTAGATGGACTGTATAAAACTACAAAAGTGATGATTACGAAACATGAAACTAAGGCTACAATGTATGAAATTCTACTGTCCACTTTCCAGGCACCTCTCATTATACCGTGATACTCTTCAGCGGAGCATGTTGACTCTTTGCGAAGCCCCTCGGTACGGTCTCCCCCGCAACACGCCTACGAGCCATCTCGATCGCCTCGACAAGTGCAGCTTGTTTGACTGGTTTCGTCAAGACTTGATCTGCTCCTGCACCAACATATTCCTCTTGATCCTCTCTCAAAGCGTTTCCAGTGCATCCAACGATATACACTGGGTTGCCCGTTCGACGAACTGCGCGAGTAACTTCGACACCCGACATTTCTGGCATTTGGCTGTTTGTCAGCTGATAGCCAGTAGGCAAGGTCAATGAGCTTACTTGTCCAAAAACACGATATCAACGGCAGGACAGTCCTCGCTGAGATGGTACGCATCGGTGATAACGTCCAGACCCTCCTTCCCATGCTTCGCAGTTGTGACCTGGTGACCGAGTCGAGTCAACATCTTTGCCATCAGCCGGCGAGTCAATCTGATCATCAGCGACTGTCATTGAGAGGCCCTGTCAGCGAAACTCACTGATCATCGTCCACAACCAGAACATTGACGGGAGCGATAGCGGGATGTTGAGGTGTCCGAGGTGTACAAGGCGTGGGTATCGATTCTGTCATTGTGGAACTCGAAATCTCGCGTACATGATTCTGATACGCAGGCTCTGGTGAAGCAGTCTCGGGTAAAGGCGAGCCAAGAGCGATGGCTGCTGGAGCTTCCGTAATGACACTATCAACCATTTGGCCTTTGGCGGGTGTGGCAGGACTGCCGACATATGTGGATGTGCTGGGATAGCTGTCTGTTGTGGGTTCCGACATGCTTCCTCGTTTCAGTTGGAAAGGTAGTTCGAGCCAGAATGTACTGCCTTTCCCGTACTCCGAGTCTACGCCCAATCGACCTTTGTTGAGCTGAACGATTTGTCGTACAAACGCCAAGCCCAGTCCAGTTCCTTTACCACCTTGACGTCGACCAATCTCTGTTTGTACATATGGTGAGAACAGGCGAGTCCTGGCTTATCAGCTACGGCTCCACGCACGAGTCGGCCAGCTTACTCTTCCATATCAGCGGGTCTTAGACCAACACCGGTATCCTGAACTTCGATCCTAACGATTGCCATCTTGATTCTACGCTTCGACGGGGGAGCGTGTCCAATGGCATCGTCATCGCGACCTTTCTCCAAGTCGGTGATAGCGTTCGAGTCCTCGACATGGGGCAGTGCACTGGATTGTGTCATCGGAGACTCTTCTCCGCTAGCTAGCGCAGCGGCCACGGTAGGTTGTATCAATCGCGTTCGGAGCGTGATAGAACCGGTTGTAGTGAACTTAAGCGAGTTTGAAATCAAATTGCTAGACGTGAGCATGATTGAACAACCTCTAAACCGGACATACCAAGTTACCTGCCGTAGGCGCATTTCATCACCAATCAGGGTACATCCCAGCTCATCAATCCGTCTGTCCAGATCCGTGATAATCGCCAAATCCTTTGCTTGGGCCTGGGCATGGTGCGAACTCGCACACATAGCCATCTGTCTATGGAAGTCAAATGGCGCTTTGGCTTGCGTGAAATTTCCAGATTCCATCCGGTTGAAGGATAGGACGTCGTTCAAGACCTACGTATCAGCTACAATCTTGCTTGCAGTGAGATAACGGACCTTCTCCATAAGCGCCAGACTACTGGAGAGGCCCAGTACGCATTCCTCTTGTGATTCCGGTAGATTACGGAAGACGTCGTCGGCCTCTAGATTCTGTACCGACAGCAAAGCTGTGTTGAGTGGTACCCGGACTTCGTGAAAGACTATCCTGTCAGCACTCGAGAACATGTTGGACTGGGAACAACGCACTATATGATATGAAGCGCTTGTTCAGGTCTGAAGCTCGCTTCTCCTTCTGCTGGGCGCGCTGTGTTTCCTTGAATTGCTTCTTGAGCTGTTCTCGCAGTTCAAACATTTGTCGGTCTCTGCGCTCCAAGAATGCGTCGATGATGAGGATGAATACGTGGAAGACGATATCTTTGATGAGCTCTTTACGTCACTAGAGACTCACAATACACCGCATCACGGTAAAAGGAGGTTGGTGTTTCGGGTTGATGGAAGTAGAAGATAGCGATCAAGACGAAGAACTGCCCGGCACCCAGGATAGCGCAGAATCGATTTTGATTCAGTGCCAGGAGAGCCAAGACAGGTTGGCCAATTGCAGCTGCGAATGCAATGAAGAATGAACGAGTATCGCATGTCCTGGCCCCTGGTTCCCATACTCCGCACGTCTTGACCTTGATCAACGTGATGTCGGGCAGGACCCATGTGGCGATAGTGAGCCAAATTTGGTAGCAGAGCGGCATCCTGTAATTGACGTTGAAGAAAATGATGGGTAGGAGCGGTAGTGATAATGCCTTTAATCAGCTCCCAGCTCGGTCGTGGTTGTATATGAGCTCACCCCGTAGATACCGATATAAGCGTAATAATCGAAGATGTCAAATGGCCGTGGCGTAGTCACGCAGACCAGGATCCACATGACAAGAAAGAAGATAGAAGCAGACAGTGCAATCTGTCTTTGCACAAAGTAGACCTAAATCCGTCAGCTAAGCACGACAAGTGTAGCCAAATGACTAACATCCTTTAAATATGACCTTTCCTTGACCTTTTCTGGGAAGCTCATACTCAGAAAGTACCCCACACGCTCAACAAACACGGCGAACCACGACATATGACAGGCATCCGCAGCTTTATATAGCTTTCCGTAGTGATTCGGTTCTATCTCTTCGATGGATGTGCGTGTACTGAGTAACGACGCAGTGTCGTCCTTGACGACTTCGTTGTGAAGTAATTGTCCGGTAGCCGGATCAATCCATGTTGCAAAGTCATTGTCGACAACTGTCCGTGACGCCGGTCCTGCCTTTTCATCCTCCTCCATAGCGTCTAGATCATCCTCCCCGTCGGGTATCCGGCTCTCTGACATATGACGATGCCTGCCCCGTGAACGACGTCTTGAATCCGCATACAGTCTCGGATCACCATCTGGATTGTTGCTGGCTTCGTATTGACTGCCTGCGTGATTCGAGTCGGAACTATTGGACAGCAAAGACGGTCTTTCGGTGATGGAGCGCCATATCCTTTTAACCCGGTCTTTCGCTGTGGGGTCCGGTAATCGTAGTCTTGTGGTCGTAGGGCGACGTCTGGACGGACCAGACTCTGGAGAAGAATCTGTGACCATATCTAAGTGTACTTTATTCGTCCATGAGTAACTGCCAGTATGATGTAGGCTTGAGTAGACTTTGTGCAACTTTGATGGACGGTTGATTCGCACTGAGCTCAGCTTTCAGGGACTCGGTTGTGGAGATGTCAGGGACAAATCGATGTGGCGCAGGATGATCGGCGTCGTAGGCGTTTGCCTCCGTGGGCGATCCCCCCCGTCAGTCTAGCTATATTGCGTAATGCATTTGTAGATTTTTCAGGGTAAATAATACTATGACGGCCTAAGACCCACGAGGATCTAATTTGCAGATCTCACGCCAACCCGTCACCAACCGAAAGTAAGAGTACACGTGTACAAGCTACAACGTCGGCCCAGATTGATTCAACCAGTCCCATAATCCGTTTGACCCGAGATCAGTATCGGACCCGCTTGCACCCTGTAGGAATAGTGTCGGATCCCAGAATTGGTGCAGCTAGAAACCTCAGCTCGACCCGATAGCCCGAAAGAAAATCACTCACTAGTTGATCTGTTGAATTGAGCAAATGGTCGTTGGAGGAAGTGGCAAAGTTAGGATCAGGTGCGGAAAGCGTATCCCCAGCCACATGCTCTTGAACTGCTCGAGGCATAGACTGGATGACTTTGTCGATATTGAATGGCGAGATTCCAGGTGGAGTGGATGTGGAGATGGTCGTAGCTTTCTGACTGTTGTTGCCCAATCTCTCGATGGATCGCGTCTTCCAACCCAAGAGCCCGGCGTCGAGCTCTATTGTCTCGTCTATGGAACCTGTACTTGGACCGGTATCCCGGTGTTCGTTCTGAACGTTGGCAATCCTATCGACTGCACGCTGGCGGAGTCGCAGAAGCCATCGTAGATTTTGAACGAGACGAGGGGAGGTACGGGATTGAACGACAGAAGTATAGGCTACAATCACCTGGTCTATTTGCTGTAGAGCGATTGGCGCAAAGTCATTTTGCGGTGACATGAGTAGAAGTGTCCCCATGCACACTGCTGAGTTAAAGGCATGATACTACGTGATCAGCTTTGACAGCTTGCAACGAGCTTACCCAGCACCACCAATGACGAGCTGTGACTGTCGGGAACGCGCCATATAGGGTACAGACGATTTGGATGAGGACCTGAGATTAGTCACACTCTTGACCAAAGACTCACGTTACTCCTCTCCAATACAGACAGGAATGCTTGACCATAAGCAGTTCGCGTAGGATCGTCCGGTCTCTCGACGAGAGCTTTGATGAAATATGGTCGATTCAGATTGACGATGGTCTCAGAGACGATCAGAGCGAGCCAATGCTGCTCGAAAGCGCGTCTCAAATCTCGGCGGTTCAATGCTGGGCTTTCGGCTTCTGCGACGCGAGCATCCGGATAAGCGGAAGGGAGTGAGACTAGAGCTGTGCGGCACCGCAAATCATACGGTATTCGGCGTTCGAATGCGCATCTATAATCAGTATTCCCTCGAGAGAGGTTCGGAGCACAACGTACACTCGGCCATAGAGCTCGCATACCGTGTCATACGATGTTCCATCTACCCGCAGAGCAGAGTACAGGACTCTGGGAATCAGCGCAAGAGACAAAGGGATACTCACGCATCAGAGATCTTGCACAACTCGAATTTCAGGTTGTAGAATACAGTGCCTGTTTGGGGGAAAGCAGTATCGACAAATTCGGGAGCTATCGAGCTCCTATCTCCATCAGCATTGTCATCATAAGCAGCCTTACGGTCTGGAGAAGCAATTAGCCTGTACCATCAGCCCACCTTCATCGGGTTGTGACTGCAGCGACGTACCTGAAAGACCTCGGCTGATCGACATTCCCAAAACACTCTACGTCTATCTTCGACTACTTCGTCGGGCAGATTCCATTTCCCGCCGTCACGATGAAGCCCCATCTGCCGCTCAGTGATGCTACAGCGGTAAAAGCTGCGACTTACGGCTTGGGCTATTCTCATAGCTAAACCCCATAGTGGCCAAGCGGAATCGCCATCTCGCCCTCTATCGGTTTGGAGCTGGTAGTGCGCCATCAGTGACTATGCGTTAGTAGTCTCACCTTGGGTGCTGATGGATGACGTACAAGAGTCTGAACCCCAGCGAGGGTACTATGGGTCATGAAGCTCCCTTTGACCAAGCAATTTCTAGCGGCCTCGCAGTAATCCTCTGCAATCTGGTCGTCTGGAGATAGCTCGAGATTGTGAGAGGCGCCCAGCGCCAGAACGGCGAAGAGAGTAGCCAGCTGTTGGACGTCAAGACGTACATGAACACTCTCATTCATGCCTTTGGCGATGTATGCTTTCTCGGTGAATGCGTTCAGAGTCGGGCGGGTAATGATCTCGTATCTAAGTCCTCAGTCTTGCCCTTTTTCGCGAGGTCGATAAACTTACGACCAGCCAAAGTAACGGAAGTACGAGTCAATCAGAGTGTCTGCTTCGTCTCGGGGAGGAAGACATCCAAGCAAGTGCTGCAGCGAGTGAGCTGGATTGACCGAAGTGAAGGGGAATGTGCTGGGCCCCGTAGGTCGTGTCGGAGATGCGAGCCCGGACTGATTTGCAGTTCGAGGTGAAGGTGGTCTTGAAGCTTCAATGACCTCTTGCTGATCATTCAGCTATCTTGAACAAATATCTGCGAGCAAGCACTCACGTCTTTGAGCCATTCACTGGCTGCCGAAGGTCCTAGGTACTTGGACCGTCCACTCGCCGATATGACCAAGGTTCCGTGACTCGCTTCATTGGATGGCGAGACGACCGACTGCCTTACAATCCCTTCCGCAACATTTTCGACCGGTGAAGCAGTCCATACGTTGTTGTTGAAAGGTTGTTGTTCTAATGGGTTCTGGTTGTTATCGATAGGTAACGCGTTATCGCCAGAATAGCTCATTTGTGGAAGCGACATCGAGATCTGCGGACCCTGAAAATTTTGATTGTAGTTGGACTGAGATATAGTTTCTGAAGCGACATAGCTGGTCGATGAAGCTGATTGCGGGACAGCCGGGCGAGGAGGCTCTTTACTCATACTGCTGCGCGGTTCCAATCGAACCCCATGATGTCCAAGGAGCTCAACGAGCGAATCAACCTGTTTCCGTAACTCGCGCGTCTCGTTCTCGTTGGCCGAGACTCTTGAATGATTAGCCTCTGGCGATGACTGCCACCATCTGTGCTTACCTCTTCTTGCCCTCCCGCGCTCCTTCGGGGCAGATATCCTGGCATTCCCGCTTGATACAATTATCACAGGGGACTAGGCACCATCAGCCATGATTTACCGACGGCAATACAAGGAGGTGACATGCCTTTACGATCACAACGGAGCTTGAGCCGGCGGCATTCTGAAACACCAGTCAGCTGATCGTTGAAGGCGTCCGGATATATGGCCAGACTTACCGGCACAATTCAGCCATTCCCTCTTCTTCCTCTTCACTCTTGGTCTATCATCCGTCTCCGGAGGGTCCGATTCTTCTCTTGTTGATGTTCCCGCTTGATCGCTCATGCTGATGCACACTTTGGTCCGGTATAGCGATGTATGAGGTAGTGGGCAGAATGGAGTTGTCAATCCAAGACTCCGCGCGCAGCGGTGGAGATAATTACCCTGAGATCCCTAGCGGTTATCGATTCTCCGGGCGGAAATCTTTGACTCGGCATAGCTCCTCTAGCTACTCTGGTCTGATATGCAAGCGACTCGGGATCTAAGACCGCAGTAGAGAGGCCCGAGAGCTCCATGGAGGGGCTTGTCAGTCGTCATCAAGGCGTCGAGGGTCCCGGTGCTTGCCGCGCTATCGCTTCGCCAAGCTTCGTAATCACCTTCAATATCACGTATAAGAAGGTTCTGTCCAGATGGCACATTCCCTCCAAACAAACAACTTGAACAATATGCCGTTTCGATCTCAACCGGTGAAACCGGAACATCTACATGTCGAGCGAGCTCCATCACCTGACAATAATTATATGGTCGTAAGCTCAATCACACCGAGGTGACAATTCTGACGCACAAGGATGAGGAATTAGTACGAGCCGAAGACGAGGACAAAGTGACTCCTTATTTACTGTTTTTGATTCTGGCGGTGAGTTAGGGTGTGAGGTAACGTTTCCATCGTCTGACAGGTTTATAGGCCGCAATCGCTGGTTTCCTATTTGGTTACGACACCGGGGTCGTCGGTAGTGCCTTGCCATTGGTACGCGATGATCTTGGCCACTTCCTGAGCTACTCGGAGCAAGAGATCGTTACCGCAGCAACAACCATTGGGGCCATCTTTGGTGGCGCAATTCTCGGTGCGCTTGCAGACCGATTGGGTCGAAAACCGTGCCTCTTTATTGCAGACGTCGCGTATGTCGATTGTTCAGCTGTCGCTGCTTCGCTGACACCCAGTTTCACCGCCGGGGCGGTTATCATTGCTGCCAGCTATTCGGTTGGCCAGATCATTGTTGGTCGACTAGTCTTGGGGGTCGGTGTCGGTGGGGCCGCAGTGATCGCTCCTCTATAGCAAGTCCATTTGCTAAAACTGACCAATCTTGCTGACAGCATCAGCATCACAGAGTTGGCACCCACTGCGGTCAGAGGCAGATGCATTGGTTTCAAGTAAGTCAATGGCCTTGAGCAATCAATAACGTCAGTGCGTTTTTCATTCCTTTCGGTCAGGTCGTCTCTTCGGCCGTTGGTGCCGGCATGCAAGACGTTCGCCACGGTTGGCGAATCCTGTTCGCACTCGGAGTCATTCCGTCCGTACTACAGTTGCTGTTGATGCACTGGCTCCCGGAGTCGCCACGAGTCATGATTCTTCGAGGACAAGAGGATCTCGCTCGAGAAACCTACAAAAGGATATATAGCAAAGCGACGCCGGAAATTATCGAGCTCAAGTTGCGGGTCGCGAAGATGTATGTCGAGGCCACTACCCAAATGCAGAGGGGCATGACCTTTTGGGGTCGATGCAAACGACTCTGGGTCCACAAACCCTATAGGAGAGCTATCATCACTGTCAGCGGCCTACAGATGTTTGGACAATTGACTGGCTTTAACACGCTACTCTACTACTCGGGGACACTCTTCGGTCTTTTCGGTTTTTCGAACGGTGCTGCCGCTGGACTCATTCCGGCCGGGATCAATGCCTTGTTCGTGGTGAGTGTCTCTTACACAAGGCCTCGAATAGTCACTAATTTGCAGCTTATTGGTATGTCGATCGTCGACAGGGTCGGACGGCGTCGTCTAGCGTTGATTGGTTTACCAATCATGGTCGTCGGTATGATCTGGGCCATCATTTCCGTATACTTCATGACGGCCCCAACAGACCACCTCCTGGTTGCAGGTGCCTCCTATGACCGAGCCCTAGCAGGATCTCTCATCGGCGCAATCGCATTCTTTGTCGTCGGTTACGGTATATCATACAGTCATTTGGGCTGGTATCAATCTGAATTCTTGGCTCTCGAGATTCGAGCAATGGGCTCTGCGATCGCCACTACGGCAGTATGGATCTCGAATTTGACGGTTTCGGTGGCGTTCCTCACGCAATTGGAGACTCTCACACCAGCGGGGACCTATGGCTTGTACTTGGGTTTCATCTTGAGTGGATACGTGTTTGTGTATTTCTGTTACCCAGAGACTAGTAAGCAACTTCTACCGTAGAGCAAAAGTTCGTTGGCTGATCCCTACCAGAAGGAATATCAGTCGACGAGATCCAAAAGATTTACGAAGAAGGCTTCGGTATTCGAAAGTCTGAGCGGATGAGGGCCGAAAAGACAGCAATGACTAAGCGATTCAGAGATGAGGAGGCGAACGCAGGTGTTGAATCAGGTAAAATGGAGGCATCGACATCATCGACCCCTATGCAAGTTGAAGACGTCGGTAGTAGAGAAAAGGCAGGAACGACTGAGTTGGTGTAGGTGAAGAGATAGCTCTGTAGCATTAGCAATATGGTCTGAACAAAAATAAAGTATGAATCTGTGGGCCAGCCTGTGCAAGAATGATTCGTCCACTACAAGGATAAGATACTTGTCATTCTCTTGTCCTAAGTACATATAATTAGACACGGTGACTGAGCGGATAGCAGCACCGATACTCTCTTAGAAAGAGCCCCAGTGATGTTCGGTGATCAGTTCGGACTTAGCAGGCGGACTGACATCTACGTTTCCATGAGGCATCCCTGATTTGGGCGACTATTTCCTTGTAGACACCAAGACCAGTTGACGGGGTGTGCGTCGGCTGCTCAAGAACGATGCTAAATTTTGTTCATGCTCATAAACTATTCGGTGTACAAAAGATGTCCCTACTCGAGACCTGGCATTGTCTCTCGAGGATCCTTTCCACCGTCCAATCCTGGTTTACTGACAACCAACTTCCAACCTCCATCTACAGGAAGGTCGATGCCGTTCACACCTACATTCTCGATGATGTACTTGACGGTAGGGGTCATCTGGTCGACGGTGAGAGGTACTCGAGGGAAGGTGGCATGCTTAAGGAGGTCGTCGGTGAAGAAAGAAGAGAAGTTGCCGGTCATCGCAGTAACGACGATTGCTGGAAGTCAATTACGCATCATTGTGAGTACGAAGGGGCTTACAAGGGGAGATAGAGGCGCATCGAATACCAGAAGGACCCAAGAAGTCGGCGAAGGCTGAGAGGTTAGCTCAAGGCATCAATGAGTCTGCAGCAACTCACATCGAGTGATACCAATTGTGGCAGTCTTAGTGGGACCATAAGCTAGACAACGAGCATAGTTCTGGGCGGCTGCGGAAGCAAAGTTGACAATGACTCCTCGCTCCTCATCTGATGTCCAGAAAGGACCGTGCTTGTCGGTTCCGTCAGGGTGGTTGAGTGGTTTGTTGATCGCATCGGCAACATGGGCATTGACAACGAAAGTACCAATGATGTTGACATCGACCATCTAGTCATCAGTCCCTCGCTCCGGAAGCGTTCAACCTGACCCACCTTCCTGAAGTTAGGAATCGACTCAGCAGCATCGTTTGTCCAGTCTCGCTTTAAAGCGATACCAGCGCAATGGATACACCCTTTCAAGTTTCCATACTTGTCTACGACCTGCTGAACGGCAGCCTTGACAGCCTGGTCGTCGGTGATGTCGACTCGAACGTATAGCGCTTTGCCATCTGGCGATAGCTCTTTGGCGAAGGCGTCTCCTTTCTCTTGGGGGATCACATCGAAGAGACCGACGCTAGCGCCTTCGGCTAGGAGCATGCGTGCTGACCCACCTCCAATTCCACCGGTACCGCCAGTGATGACCTACCATCAGTCTCGCCCATGTATACCATCTCAACACTTACAAAAGTGTTTCCAGAGATCTTCATGTTGTTTTTCTGATAGTTGTGAAAGAGATTTGAAAGAGTAGGTATAGTGTTGCTCGAGCAGCTGCATGACGGTCTTTATCGCCAAGGGTGATCCCATTCCGAGTTCGCCGTGACGGACGACTAGGCTAGCGAGCACCCTTCACCAACCGTGGCCGGCCGATTGAGCGCTCCGAGCCGGAATATACCGAGAAGCTGTTCATGGCACAAAGGAAGTTGAGAGTGAGCGAGTGGGAGATAGTCTCTCGGGCCGCCATCTGACGCGTCACCTGACCCTCGGGCCCCCCGCTGTCAAGCGATATCCCGCGATTCTCCCGCCCGGAGAAAGGGGGAGGATGCGCACAACTCCGTCAGGTGACCACCGGTCAAAACTCGACTACACTACAATACAGCAAGATGCGCATAAATAAGATGCCTGACGTCGCTTGGACCCTCCCTCGCATTCTCAAACACATATCGATCCCCTCATACACCGTCCTTGCTCAACATGGTCTTCGAAGCCCCGGTACCCCACCCCGCTGATCTACCTTCCCACGCGCAAGGATACCAACCACCTGCCGATGTCAAACATGACATCAACGTCATTGCACAGGAATGGCTGTCCACTTTCTCCAAGGCTGCTGCTACCGCAGATGGCCGTCTATTCCAGTCTCTGTTCGTAAAGAACGGTTACTGGAGGGATATCCTGGCCTTCACCAACGACTACAGATCAATTAGGACTGTCAACGTTGCCAAAGCTGCATCTGTACGTATCCAATTGCCTCCAGGCTTCGGAGATTATAGCTGACAACAAGGCTCGATTTCCGGTAGTCAAGCCAAGAAACATCACCCTTGGGCCGGCTGCACCCGCCTTTGAATCCCCTTTCCCCGATATCACCTTCCTATCCATCCAATTCCGATTCGAGACCAATCTTGGTAAAGCCTTCGGACTGACCCGCTTGGTTTGGGACGTAGACACATGGAGGTCATTCACTTGCTTTACCCTCTTGGAGGAGATCCACGAGCACCAGAGGAATATTGGCGAAAACAGGCCAAGGGGAAGTCATAATGACAAGGTGTCCTATGATGAGAAGAGGCAGGATGAAATCGACTACGTCAATAGGTCCCCAGATGTCTTGATCAGTGAGTCAGCATGCAAGGTGGTAGCGGCATAAGTACAAATGCTAACAAGTTAGTCGGGGCAGGTCACAATGGTCTGGCAACCGCTGCTCAACTCAAGTCCATGGGTCTCGATGCACTGGTCGTCGATACTCAGAAACGGGTGGGGGACAATTGGAGGCTGAGGTATCGATCCCTTTCACTCCACGACCCCGTTTCTGCCAACCATCTCCCCTTCATTCCCTTCCCATCCACCTGGCCACTCTACACTCCTGCCGGAAAGCTCGCCAACTTCCTCGAATCATATGTCGAAATTCTCGAGCTCAATGTCTGGTCGCAGGCCACTGTAGACCCTAAGAGGACCAAGTACGACCCTAAGACCAACACTTGGAATGCCACTATCGTCAGAGTCCTCTCCGACGGCTCGCGAGAGACTAGGGAATTCAACGTATCCCACATCGTCATGGCTACTGGTCTTGGAGGTGGTCAACCGAAGATGCCCGCCCCCTACCCAGGTCAAGCCGAATGGGATGGTGTTGCCGTGCACTCGAGTAAGCATGCTACTGGCGCAGATTGGAAGGGCAAGAGGGCTCTCGTTGTCGGAGCATGTACCTCAGGCCACGATGTACGTTGATTGCTACATCACAAAATTAATAAAGGGACTGACCGACAGATCTCGGTAGACTTTGCTCAGAATGGTGTCGATGTCACCATGCTACAGAGGACGCCGACTTTCGTCATGTCTGTCGACAAAGGTCAAGCTTTGATGGGTAAGTTCCCTTGGTCACGTCCGCAGTTCGAGCTGACGACAAGTTTCCGGTCTATACAACGACAAGATGCCTTCGGCCGAATACCAAGATCTACTCGGGGAATCGAACCCCAAATTCGTCGTCAAGCTATTCCACAAGCGTCTTATCGATATCCTGAAGGTTCAGGACGCAGACCTTCTGAATGGCCTCAAAGAGAGGAACTTCAAGACTTGGTCGGGACCAGAGGATACCGGTTTCATCATGAGTAGGTCTTCAGCTCCCTCATACCAGCACTGACTCTCGGCTGACTTTGCCAGTGGCCCTCGAGAAGGCTGGAGGGTACTACTACTCCACTGGAGGATCCGAGGCTATTGTCAGAGGCGAGATTGGCGTTAAACAAGGCGAGATCGCCTCTTTCGAATCTGGCCAGACGGTTGTTTTCAAGGATGGATCTCGAGAACACTTTGACGTCGTCGTCTTTGCGACTGGTTACACTGGGTTCCCCGACACAGTCCGAGCTACCCTCGGTGAAGAATACGTCAACACCTTCAACCCTGTCTGGGGACTTGATGCCGAGGGAGAGATCCGAGGTGTCGCCAGGGAATCCAATATCCCAAACACCTTCTTTGCTGTCGGTGCCCTTGCCGGAAGTCGAATGACCTCCAAATCTATCGCTTTGCAGATTATGGCTCAAAGACTTGGAGTCTGGGGCGAGCGATGTGAGTAATCCGCCAACAGTCAGTATTCTTCGCTGACCATATAGACACTTGGGACAAGCAAAATAGTGATGGTGAACTCGTAGACTCTACATTCTACCCTGCTTACGAAGGTCTCAGAAGTCACCCCACCCCTGTGAAGGATTACGAATAGATATTATGTGCTAGTGTGGTTCCCTGCTTTAGCTATATGTATGTACAATTGACTCCTAAACGACTCTGTTCTTGGCCGTTGGATTTTCAAGGTCAGAACGATTGGGATACATACCCAAGAGGACACTCATGCAAGTATATACACTGAGCGGAATGTGATGTTTCGTTTCTCCCTTCAAACTTGATGAATGCGCAGTGGCTCGCCTTTTTGCGAGCAATCCAGGTCGTCGCGTAATATGGTACACTGGGCCAGCATGTACTCTATGATTACTGAACCGGTAGCGACTGGCAGGCCTACTTCGTAAGGACAAGTTTTGGGGGAACACTGGAAGGCACTCACCACAAAGGCGCTTCGTACGTACGGTTCAAGAACGAGACACATTCACCTATCTCGAAAACATGTCCCTTGGTGTATAGCGAAGGACCACAACGCCCGGCTAGACAGATTATGCTGCTGCCGGATCTTGTGGTATCAAATCATTGATCATAGGCCACAAGGATTCGAAATCGAAAAGCTGGTCGAGACCGACGTCCCATTCTCCATATCCTCCAGCGTAGCCTCCAGCCACATTTTCCGCTTCAGGATGCGCATAAAGCGTGTAATCATGCGGAGGTCCCATACCATCGAGATCTTCGATAAGCATCTTCATCCTGGGATGCGCCCGGCTGAGGATCCGCCGATATTGCACTAATGTATCGTGTCGGCTCAAGACGTCCTCAGCACCGGGATGGAGTTTGCCCGACTGGACTAGCGCGGCTAGGGGCAGGAGACCGAGTACCAGGTGAAATGATGGGACAAGTGATAAGTCAAGATCGGAGTCGAGGACGTGCTGGATGCCGATGAGCGACGCTTCAAGCAGTGGTCCACCAAACGTCGTTATCAGGTCCATACGGGCGGTATACAGTATTGGAGTCGGAATATATGTCCCGCTCAGGACCATTGCCACAGCTTCTTCAACCAAGTAAGAATGGTAAAGGAGGAAGGGGGTCGATGACACTGGAGATGAGCTGAGAACAATCAAAGGTCAAAGACTTGAAACTTACGATTTTGGAACGCGACGTCGGCTCGCCATTGGACTATCTTGGTTCGGAACTCCTTGAACTCGAAAATCATCTGCTGAACAGACTGCTCGTCGAATGGGCGTTCTAACCTTACTCGGCGAAATGTCTGTATGACTGGTTCCAGCAGGACAAGTAGGATAGATTCGAGAGTGAGATGCAAGAGTAGTCGAGAGCGGAGCTGTATGCAGGTTGCGATTGGTAATATGTTGATGAGCAATGGGAGAGTCATTTGGTGGGTAAAACCAGGGGTACTGAAGGCGTGTGTCCTGATAGTCAGAGGCATATGGTGATCTGAACTTACCAAGCCAGTCGATGAGCCATTAGATACAGCTGACATGCGTCAGTCAATGTAACACGCCGTAGAAGGGACTCACAGCCGCGAGCCGTTGTATAGACTCGCCCTCGATTGACCAATCAAATCCCGGCTGAACCACAGCATGTACAATATCGTCCATGCCAATAGCCATAGCTTGCCCCATACCACGTATCGCAGCTGAATGAACATCTATAGCGGTGACTAGCTCCTCCTTGGTCTGAGGGATCTGGGACAGAATGAGGTAGCCGACGAAGATCGATAGGGATGACTGTACAGCATCGGCAACGCCAATATTGGCCTGCAGCATTTTGTGGAGTCGAGGTCGCAAATGTGGCATTGTGTATAGCAGAATGGCATTTCGGACAAGAGGGTGCGACGAGTGTTGCTTAATGAGATCACTGATGGAGTCGACGGGATATATCAACGCCGTCTGATCGCAATACCTATCATCAATAGTGAAAACATGCTCAAAGACATACTGCTGGACACTCTGCTCGATCTGCTTCTCGCTGACAAGCCCCAACTGTACCGGATCTATCCATCTTGCAGCCGTACTCTGCCTAAAAGCTCGCAATACCATAGGTCCGGTGCCATTGTGCCTAAATAGCACGCCTGGCGGATCGTTTGCTCGTTCAACTAGACCCTCTCCAGTACCCGACCCCCTGGCCAGTATCTTGGTCAAGGCTTTCTCTATACGATCCGTCTTTTCATCGATACTCCGTAATCTGTCCCCATCATATGGCGTGTCGGTGGTGCCAGACGCATCAGGCTTAGCCGGAAGCAGACTACAAGAAGTTCCAAGTACTTGGCATCGATGACATCCTGCCCCTTCGCCGTCCAGCAGTTCACAACGCGTTTTTCGTCGTTGACACGAGTCACAAGCGATACCGGTCCTAGTCCTTCGTCTTTTGCGGCTTGGTGCATCATCTCGACCAGGTGAAGAGCTCGCAGAGCCATTAGGCGTCTCTGAAGGCATATCTACACGTGTATTGTGTCGTTTGTGGTTAAAAGCAAAGAGAAGCTGATTACGGAGTTGCCCCGCCGGTCCCGGCGGCGCAACCGTTGGTCTTGTGGCAGTGCTCTTTATCTGCTTTATCTTTTCATCTGGCTATATAAAGGTCAAGAGGAGCCTGTGGAATCATGCATCACTACTCTAGCTGCCTTTGATCCGTCCACAGATCCCTTGTATACACACACAGATCTTCTGAGGACGACCCCCTCCTCACCACGTGAACATACACACAGATCTCCCGAGGAACCCCGGGGGGCGG
>Ga0265797_10000447_pt1 | contig 75729 bp, 67 predicted proteins | sample P2T30metagenome_FD_192433 | JGI IMG/M metagenome (GOLD analysis project Ga0265797, IMG submission 192433) | Plant litter microbial communities from East Loma Ridge, Irvine, California - P2 T30 | ecosystem: Environmental > Terrestrial > Plant litter > Unclassified | place: USA: California...
ATGCTCAACCACTATTGCAAACCTGCATTTGCCTGCTATAATGCGGCCTCTTGGCCTGGTAGCTCAGTTGGTAGAGCAGAGGATTGAAAATCCTTGTGTCGGTGGTTCGATTCCGCCCCGGGCCACCAAGAATTCAGCTGCACAGTACAGTAGTACAGCAGCAGCACAACAAAACGCCACCTTCGGGTGGCGTTTTTGTTTTTGTCCCGCATCCGTAGTATCCACAATCCCGCACACGACCCCAGCGCATTATTATATTTACCTAGGCAAATATAACTAGCTCTCCAGCATCGCGCCGGAACTTTTTTCTCACCCATGCAAGCATTTGTAGAACTGCAAAATGGCCAGTTTGGCTACCTGATCAGCCAGGCCCGGAATGCCCTGTTTGCAGCGCTGGACAAGGAAATGGCGCCGCTGGACCTGACCGCGTCGCAGTTTGTCGTGGTCATCGGCGCGATGCGCAAGCGGGCCCGGACGGTCACCGAGTTCGGTCGGCTGGTTGGCATTGAGCCCGGTCCGATGTCGCGCCTGCTGGACCGGATGGAGGCCAAGGGCATCATTCGCAGAGAGCGCGACCAGGCGGACGGTCGCCAGGTCAATATTGTGCTGACCGAGAAAGGCGTCGCGCTCTATCCACAGATCGAGGCACGACGGCAGAAGGTCTACGGGCAGTTGCTGAACGGCTTCAGCGAACAGGAAGCGGCGGCCTTCAAAGATGCACTGGAAAAAATCCTGCTCAATGCGCGACAGTAGTTGCGCAGGAACACGCCACGCAACCTTTACAGCGTCATTGATCGAACAGTAAATCCCCCGAATACATCAGCTCGCGTCTGTGCGCCGTTTTCTCGATCGACGGTTACCTGCGCTTTCAGTCATTCCCAGGAGTACCCACCATGAGTCAAGAAACCAGCAACAAGCCAGCCACGCCCACCCCTCGCAAACGCTTCTCCCGACGCAAGTTCATCGGCGCTGCCGTCGGCACCGCCGCCGTGGTCGGCGGATACTCCGCTGTATTCGGGCGCCCATACCGTGCCGAGAAGGCCGATCGCAAGGTCGACGTGCTGCTGATCGGCGGCGGCATCATGAGCGCGACGCTGGGTGTCTACCTGTCCGAGCTGGAGCCGAAATGGACGTTCGAAGTGTTCGAGCGCCTGGACAAAGTGGCGGAAGAAAGCTCCAACGGCTGGAACAACGCGGGCACGGGTCACTCGGCGCTCTGCGAACTGAACTACACGCCGATGGACGACAAAGGCAACGTACAAATCACCAAGGCCATCGAGATCAACGAGAACTTCCAGATCTCGCGCCAGTTCTGGTCGCATCAGGTGCGCAAGGGCGTGCTGGGCAATCCGCGTGAATTCATCAATTCGACGCCCCACATGAACCTCGTGTTTGGCGAGGAAAACCGCGAGTTCATGCACAAGCGCGTTGCGGCGCTGAAGGCATCGCCGCTGTTCGCCGGCATGGAAATCACCACCGAGCCGGCCAAGGTGCGTGAATGGATTCCGATCATGATGGAAGGCCGCAAGGCGGACGAGATCGTGACCGCCACGCGTTCGCCGCTCGGTACCGACGTCAACCTGGGCTCGATCACGCGCCAGTTCTACAAGCATCTCGGCGAAACCGTGGGCAGCAAGATTGCGACCGGCTACGAAGTCCGCTCGATCACCCGCAACGACGATGGCACCTGGCGCGTGTCGGCCTTCGATATCAAGGACGATTCCAAAGTCCAGACGGTCGATGCGCGGCACGTCTTCATCGGCGCCGGCGGCGCCGCATTGCCGCTGCTGCAAATGTCCGGTATTCCCGAAGCGAAGCAATATGCCGGCTTCCCGGTGGGCGGCGAATTCCTGGTGACGGACAATCCGGCCATTACCTCGCGCCACCTGGCCAAGGTGTACGGCCTGGCCGATACGGGCTCGCCGCCGATGTCGGTGCCGCACCTGGACACGCGCGTGCTGGACGGTAAAACGGTGCTGCTGTTCGGGCCATTCGCCACCTGGTCCACAAAATTCCTCAAGAACGGCTCGTATCTCGATATCGGCAAAGCCACCACGGCCTCGAATGTCCTGCCGCAGCTGCAAGTCGGCGTCCATGAGTTCGCACTCGTCAAATATCTCGCCCAGCAACTGGAGCAGTCCCGCGAAGACAAGATGGCGGCGCTGCGTCGCTACATGCCCGAGGCCAAGGACGAAGACTGGCGCCTGTGGCAGGCCGGCCAGCGCGTGCAGATCATCAAGAACGTGCCGGAAAAAGGCGGCGTCCTGAAACTCGGTACCGAGGTCGTGGTGTCCGCGGACCGCTCCGTGTCGGCATTGCTGGGCGCATCGCCGGGTGGTTCCACTTCGCCCGCGATCATGCTGTCGCTGCTGGAGAAAGTCTTCCCGGACCGCATGAAGACGGCTGCGTGGCAGGAGAAAATCCGCGAGATCGTGCCGTCGTACGGCAAAAAGCTGAACGAGAACGTGCAGCTGCTGGCCGCGACCTGGGCGACCACTGCCGAGACACTGAAGCTGACCATCGCATCGCCAAGCCTGGCAAACTTCGTTGCCGGCGCCGTCAGTAACGGACAACCCGGCCAGGTTAAAAAAGTGCCCGATATCGCTCTGTAAGCAAGACAGCTGGCATCGCCCACCCGGGCCGCTGACGCCAACCCCTGTGGTTGGCGTTTTTGCTGGCATGCGCCATACGTTCAGGCTGGGAGCACGGCACGGGCCTGTCTGTCGCTACCGGGTGATGTGCGCCAGGCTGTCGAGCAAGCCCGGGCCCGTTGGCTGCCAGTCCAGCAGCTTGCGCGTGATGGCGCTCGAAGCGGACAAGTCTGCGCCGGCAAAGATCTGCAGCCAGCCAAAATGCGCCGCGGCCTCTTCCTGCGCGACGCTGACCACCTGCACGCCGAGGTTCCTGCCGAGTGCCTCCGCGATGCGCCGCATCTCGATGCCCTCTTCCGCCGTCGCGTTGTAGCGCGCACCGGGTTGGCCGCGTTCCAGCGCCAGCCGGAACAGGCGCGCCGTGTCCGTTACGTGCGCGGCCGACCAGCGGTTCATCCCGTCGCCGACATAAGCCGACACACCCTTCGCCCTGGCCAGGTCGATCAGCAGCGACACCAGTCCCTGGCGGGTCGTGTCATGGATCTGCGACAGGCGGGCCACCGACACGTTAATGCCCCGTTCGAGGAGTTCTTCGGCGGCCAGCTCCGAGGCCATGCGCGGATGCTGGTAGTCCCGATTGAACGCGCTTTCCACTGCCGGTTGGCCTGGCGCCACGGTCCCCATGGCAGTGCCGGACGTGATGACCATCGGGCGGTCCGACCCTGCCAGCGCATCGCCCAGCGCCCGGATGGCGATGCGGTCCTTCTCGCAATTGGCGGCGAAATGCTGGAAATCGTGGTCAAAGGCCGTGTGGATCACGCCATCGCAACCGGCAACGCCCGCACGCAGGCTCTCCAGGTCTTCGAGATCACCGCGATGCGCCTGCGCGCCCGCACGCTGCAGCGCTTCGCGTCCTGCATCCGAGCGCACCAGCCCCAACACCTGATGGCCCGAATTGATCAGTTCCGGGATAATTTTCGAGCCAATAAAACCGGTGGCACCGGTTAAGAAAATCCGCATGATGAAGCTCCTCCTGATTGTGGGAACCCATCTTCAACCGTATACTTATCCAGGTAAAGTAGTGACCTTATAGGGGTATAACAACTAACAGGATATGCCGTGACCACGACCAGCAAAACGCCCCTGGGCACCTATCTGAAGGCATGCAGGAGCCGGCTCGATCCCGCCACGCTCGGGTTTGCCAGCGGCCGGCGCCGCACGCCAGGACTGCGGCGCGAGGAAGTCGCCCAGCTGGCCCATATCAGTTCGACCTGGTATACCTGGCTGGAACAGGGGCGCGGCGGGGCGCCATCGGTTGCGGTGCTCAACCGTATCGCGACGGGACTGATGCTGACGGAACCTGAGCGTGCCCATCTGTTCATGCTGGCGCGCGGACACCTGCCGGATGTCCGGTTCAGCGCCGAAGCAAGTATCGCGCCTCGCCTGCAGCGTCTGCTGGACACGCTCGAATGCAGTCCCGCCCTCATCAGGACAGCCACGTGGGACGTCGTGGCGTGGAACCGGGCGGCCGCGGCGGTGCTGCACGACTACAGCCTGCAGCCACCGTCGGAGCGCAACATCCTGCGCCAGATCTTCAGCAGGACACGCGTGGATATGCCGGATGATGAAAGCATTGCCCGCTTTGTCGTCGGTGCGTTCCGCGCCGACGTAACACGGGCGGGTGCGGATGCGGAAATCGTCCAACTGGTGGATGAACTCAGCCAGCTGAGCCCGGTGTTCGCGGCGCTTTGGCAGGATAACGACATCCCCGACACTGGCGGCGGCACCAAGCGGCTGCACCATCACGCCGGCGGTCCGCTGGAGCTGGAGTACTGCGGCTTTGCCGTCGACGGCCGGCCGGACCTGCGCATGATCGTCTACAACCCCGCAACGCCGGCCGATGCGGCCCGCGTCCGCGAACTGATGGCCAGGGATCCGTCTGACACGGACAGCAACGGGCAAGCTGATCCACCGGTCCCGGAATCCGCTTCAGCCGCGGATAGCGTAGCCAGCCGTTAGTGGATGGCGACAGACTGCGCGGCTACTTTGCCCGGCCGGCGACCTGCTGCCTGCTCCATCAACAGCGTCTGGATATCAGCCAGGATCACATCCGGCATCAGATACGCCGTCGTATAAATCTCCCGCACCCTGCCCTGCGCGTCGATCAGAAACACCTTCAGCAGATGGTTGTAGAGCCGCGTCGGCTGCCCTTGTGCGTCGAGCGACACCGTCACGTCCTGGCCGAAGCCGGCGATGATGGGGCGCAGCGTTGCCACGTTGCGCGTGGTCAGGAAGTGCCAGCGCAGCGGGCTGGCGGGTGAGGCCAGCGGGCCGGCGTAGTGGCGCAGCGCGGCCGGCGTGTCGTTGGTGGGGTCGAACGACATGCTGACAAAGCGCACCCGCCTTGCAAGCGCCGGCTTCGCCTGCAGGCGGGTGCGCAGGTCCGAAAACGTCTGGAACGCCAGCGGGCAGCCGACCGGGTCGACGCAATACGTGTAAATAAAGCTGAGCAGCGTCACCTTGCCCGTCGTGTAGCGGCGCAGCGGTGTTGCGGTGCCTTCCGTGTCGAGCACTTCACCATCGGGTGCTGCCTGGATCGATTCGAGCCGGTAGCTGCCGGGCGCTGGGGCGACGAACTGCTGGCGGGGCGGCGCCGCCATCGCGCCGATGCAAGCCAGCGCGGCCAGCGCCGCCCAGTGCGGATCAACGCGACGGCGCACTGTTCGAGGCGATGGCGGTGGTGTCCACCGGCGCCGCGCCGGCCTGTCTGGCGGTAAACTTCATATGGTGGGCACGGCCGAGCTTTTCCTGCGTGAAATCGATCTTCCACTGCTCGCGCAGCTGCTTGCCGTCCCAGCTGAACAGCTTGAGGAACTGCTCGTTGTCCGCGCCCTTCTTGTCCCAGTTCGCCAGCAGGCTGCTGGTGACGTAGACGCGCTTGCCGTCCCAGCTCTGGCTCACCATATTCACCTGCTTGCCGGTGACCTTCTCGTAGACCTGCTTCGGCGCTGCCGGATCGCGCAGGTCGAACAGGCGGGTCTTGCCGTCCATGAACGTGTTCACCCACAGGCTCTTGCCATCGGCCGCGATCGAGATATCGACCGGCAGCGGCGTCTTGGCCGGGTCGCCGATGGGAGCGACGTCGCGGGCCTGCCACTCGCCCTTGTTGTCCTGCTTGATCAGCCAGAGTTTCGACGTCAGCGCGGAGGCGGTGATGGCCCAGTTGTCGTTTTCATTGAGCGACCAGCGGATCTCCAGCGGGGCGCCGGGCGTACCCAGCACCTTGGTCGGCTTCATCGACTTGAAGTCCCACAGCACCATCGTGTTGCCGAAGTTTTTCATCGCGGCCGGATCGGCAATCAGCTTGCCGAGATCGGCCATGTAGTTCCGGTAGCCCGTGAAGCTGGACGTCAGCATCACGTTCTTGCGGGGATTGACGGCGATGTCGTAACCATAGCCGTCCGCCTGCGCTCCGCCGGGCATCGCCTTCGGGATCGGATAGCTGGCAACGTAGTCGCCCTGGTTGTTGTAGACGACGAGGCCCGTCGCGCCGCCCTTGTCGCGCTCGTTCGACAGCGTACCGATCAGCATGCGTCCGGGGATCGGGTAAAACGTGTGCGGCCCGACGTAGCCGCTCTTGCCGACGAGGTCCGTGATCGTCTTTACCAGCTTTGGCTTGGCCGGATCGGTGCCGACATCGAAGACGAAGATCCTGCTGTCCTCCAGCCGGCCGGCCCACAGGTAGCGGCGGTCGTCGGTAAACCCCATGTGATGCGCCTCGCCCCGGCCCGGAACGGACAGCACGTGGATCACCTTGCCGTATCTGGGCGAGCCGGGCTTGACGTCCACCGTCACGAGCTTGTCGGCACCATCGCCCATGCCGGGCACGCCCAGGGTCCAGACGTGCAGGAATTCTTCCTGGCCCTTGATCAGGCTGGCGAGATACGGGGAGTTGCAGGTTTCGTCGGCACGGGCACTGCCGAATGGCAACGCGAGCGCGACAACGCAGGAAAGCAGGACATGCGACGTTTTCATGGGTATCCCCGAACGGTCGAAGTCCCTTGATTATAATCACGTCGCATCAAGCAAAGTACGCTTTGCGGTTGACACTAATCAAAACGCAACGGTTCAGCGTCGGCATGTGGGATTGCGGCACAATGTCGCCATGAAGATGCGCAAAAAGGCCGACCTCCCCACCAAGACCTGCGCCCGTTGCGGACTGCCGTTCACATGGCGCAAGAAATGGGAACGGGACTGGGACAACGTGAAGTTCTGCTCGGAACGCTGCCGGCGCGGCGGCACCGCGTCCTAGCTGACGGCCGCGAGCGCCTGCAGCGCCATCGTATAAGCGCCCGCGTACGATTTCGCCGCCGCGATGAAGCGGCCGTTATGGCAGAACGTCGCATCGGCCACGCCGGTGACGGCGGCCAGGTCGGCGTCGCGCAGCCCCGCCCACGCTGCCGGCAAGTCGGCGCGCGCCTGGAAGCTTTCCGCGCTCATCGGCACCGTGTGCAGCAGATAGCGATTTTCCGACAGGCTGTGGCTGATAACGAACAACACCTTCGGCATTTCCTTGCGCACCAGTTGCGTCCACGGCAGCGCGCTGTTTTTCAGGAACAGCAGCCGCCCGCCTTCCAGCGCTTCCGATTGCCGTACCTGCTCGACCGCCAGCATCGCACCGACACGGTACTTGACCGAATTGATCAGCACATCCGTCAGCAGCGCCATGGCGCGGCGGAACGCCGTCAGGCGGAATGCGTCCGCTGGCTCGCCGTAGCCCAGCCGCTGCTCGTCGAGCCAGTTCGGATTGAAGCCGGAAATCACGGCCGACAGGCCGTAGCCGCCGGGCGCGTTCTTTGCCGCGCCCACGTCCGACAGGTCCAGGTATTGCACGACGTCGGCGTCGATCGCGTAGGCCATCTCGCGCGCCTTGTCTTCGCTCAGCGTATGCCCGACGTGCGTGGCCGCCAGCGCGGCGACACAGCGCGCGCCGTATTCGCGCCATACGAGGCCGGCGCTGGCATAGGGAACACCCGTGCCCCTGGCGCCATCGAAACCCTTCTGGTGATGGTCGAAGCGGCCGGTGGCCGGGTCCCAGATGCCGCCGACATCGACGGCGAAGTCCGCCGCCTCGATGGTGGCCGGATCGCGCGTGCGGACGATGTCCACGTCGGGGAACAGGATGTGCAGGACCGCGACGGCCCAGGCGTCGTCGGCGTGGAACTTGCCGTTGTGAGTCACGATGACCATGAATAACGTCTTTCGAAATACGCGGCGCTCAGCGCCGGAACAGCCAGATCAACAGGGAGACGACCACGGAAACGACGAGGCACGTGACGATGGGGAAGTGAAAACTTCCGCCTTCGCGCACGACGTGGATATCGCCCGGCAGGCGCCCGAGCGGCAGCTTGCCGAGCCAGGGCCAGGCCAGGCCGATGGCGACGATCACCAGCCCGACGACAATCAAGGTTCGCTGCACCGGCATCTCCGAGTCACGTTGGGATTGCAGGATAACAGGAGCGGGACATAAGCGCGACGTCAGCGGGTCGTGCGTGGCGCCGGGACGCGGCGGCGCTGCTATCATCGAAAGCCCAGGATTTCTGTCGCCCGACCGCCATGCCACCTCACCTCGGACTCGTCTGCGTTACCGTATCGAACGACATCAAATACCGCACCATCACGCGCAAGCGCCTGCTGGAGCAGTCGCCGGAAACGCAGCAGAAACTGCTGGACGATATCTATCGCAGCAATATCCAGGCGTTCGACAACGCCATGCGCTACTGCGAGCGCGAAGGCATCTCGCTGTACCGGATTCCGTCGTCGATTTTTCCGTTTGCCGACGATGACCTGGGCCGCGACCTGCTGGCCAGTTTCGCCGGGACGCTGGCGCGTTCCGGCGCACGCGCCCGAGAGCGCAATATCCGCCTGGTGATGCATCCCGACCAGTTCGTGGTGCTCAGTTCCGACTCGGCTGGCGTCGTCGCCAACAGCGTCAAGATCCTGCAGATGCATGCGGACATCATGGACCTGCTCGGCCAGCCGCGCACGCCATGGGCGCTGCTGGAGATCCACGGCGGCAAGGCCAACCGCTCGGACGCGCTGGTGGACAATATCGCCCGCCTGCCCGACGCGATCCGCTGCCGCCTCGGGCTGGAGAACGACGAGTATGCGTACAGCGCCGAGGAGATCCACGACGTCTGCGTGCGCAGCGGCGTGCCGATGGTGCTCGATGCGCACCACCATATCGTGCATGAAAAGCTGGACAGCTACGACCACCCCAGCGTGGCCGAGATGCTGGCGAAGGCGCGCGCAACGTGGGCCGTGCCGGAGCATCAGCTGGTACACATCTCGAACGGCCGCACGTCGTTCAACGACCGCCAGCACGCGGACATGATCGAGACGATGCCGGCGTCCTACGCGCAGGCGCCGTGGATCGAGATCGAAGCGAAGTCGAAGGAAGACGCCATTCGCGCGCTGCACGAGTGGCGGGCCGCCGCGGCGCAGTAGGCCGTCAGCGCGCGGGCACGGACATGTGCCCGACGTCGTACCCCTGCCATCCTTCAACCTCCACGGGCCGCGTGCGCCACAGCCGGAAGCGCACGAGGCTCCAGCCGCCCGGCTCGAACCCCACGATCGACGCCAGCGCGCCCGCCTCCACGGCCGCCTCGCTGGCAGCAATCTCCTGCTCGCGCAAGAGCGCCAGTGCAGTGTGCGGTGCGATCGGTACCACGCTGCGTGTGGCAAAGCGGGCCGCGGCGACGTCGTGGCTCTGGTGCGCGTGCCACAGCGTCCATGTCTTCACCGACGGCCAGCCGAACGCCTGCGACACGCCGGCAAATCCTGCGCCGGTCAGGAATGCGTGCATCGCGTCGGCGTCGCGCCACAGGTAGAACGGCGCGTACAGGTTGTCGCTGCCTTCGTCCTTGCGCGCACTCAGATAGGCCTTGAACAGCAGGCCCGGGAACGCATCCGTCATGTGTCCGCGCTCGGCGATGCGCCGATCGATGATCGCCATGTCGTAGTCGGCGGGCAGCACGAAGCTGTACTGCATGGCGATCATGCCGGCACCTCTGCCCCGGCGCGTGTTGGCAATCCCTGCACCCCGCTGCCGAACGACCAGTCCTCGGACTGCGACGACTGGATTCCCACCATCACGTCCTCTGGCCGGATGCCGGGCGCCTGGCCCAGCAGCGTTACCAGCCGCTGGTAGAACGCGGCCTTCATCGCGGCACTGCGCGGCCGCCCCACGATCACGTTAATGAAGACATAGTCGGCCGAGCGCGTGCCGGCCGGGTAATGCGGGTCGATGCTCATTTCATGCGGTGCGTGCTGGTGGATCAGCTGGAAGCGGTCGGTCGGCGGCACGTCCAGTGCCTCGACGAGGGCGCGATGCAGGCTGTCGGACAGCGCTCGCAGGTACTCGGGCGATTTTCCCCGCTGCAGGGAGATATGGCTCATCGGCATGGCTGGCTCCTGTTGAAATTGACAAAACCAGTCTACGCGCCTATCGTCATTCAATAAATCGGGAATATCTGAAGCAACCATTCGGGAAATCGGAACGATTATGCGGCGAATTACTTTCGATCTGGACGTGCTGCGCAGCTTCGTGACGGGCGTCGAAATGGGCAGTTTTGCGCGCGCGGCCGACCGCCTCGGCAAATCGACGTCGGCCATGAGCGGCCAGCTGAGGAAGCTGGAAGAACAATTGGGCATGCCGGTGCTGCGCAAGTCGGGACGCGGCCTGACACCCACCGCGGCCGGGGAATCGCTGCTGGCCTACGCGCGCCGGCTGCTCGAACTGAACGACGAGGCGGCAGCGGCCGTGCGCGGCGTCGAGCTGGCCGGCAGCATTCGCCTCGGCATGCAGGAAGACTTCGGCGAACATATCCTCACCGACGTGCTGGGCCGCTTTACGCGCGCCCATCCGCAGCTGCGCATCGAGGCCCGCGTTGCCCGCCATGCGCAGCTGATGGACCTGTTCACGGCGGGACAACTGGACCTGGCGCTGGCATGGGATATCGGCACGGCGCAGGCGCACGCCCGCAGCACGCACGTGATCGATCCGTTGCCGATGCGCTGGATCGGGCCAGGCGATGGCGATCCGCTGGCGCTGGCGGGCAGCGGCGAACCGCTGCCGCTGGTGATGATGGATGCGCCCTGCGTGATGCGCAGCGCCGCCACGGCCGCGCTGGACCGGGCCGGGATTGCCTGGCGCGTGGCATTTACCAGCGCCAGCCTGGGCGGCGTCTGGGCTGCCGTTGCCGCCGGCCTGGGCGTGACCGTTCGCACGGCCCTCGGCGTGCCGGCGCACCTGCGGCTGCTCGACGACGCAACGCTGCCGGCGCTGCCCGCCGTCGGCCTCAGCCTGCACTGCGCGGCGCTGGAGCCGGCGCCCGTCACCGAACGGCTGCATGACATCGTGCTGCACACGCTGGCGCAATATGCCGGCCTGTCGGCCAAGGACGCTCCTCCCCCACTCTCGAATGGAACCCCACATGACGCCACGTTATTCCCAAGCCCTGGCATTGGCCGCCAAAGCACATGAAGGCCAGGCCCGCAAGGGCACGGCCATCCCGTATATCGTTCACCCGGTCGGCGTGGCCGCGCTGGTCGCCCAGCACGGCGGCGACGAAGACCAGCAGATCGCGGCGCTGCTGCACGACGTGCTGGAGGACGGCGGGCCGGATTTCCAGCCACAGGTCGCCGCGTTTGGCGAGCGGGTGCTGCACATGGTGATGGGATGCACGGATGCGATGCCGGATGCGAATGGCGCCAAGGCGCCATGGGAAGAGCGCAAGCGCGCCTACCTGAACCACCTGATGGCAGCGGACAGCGACACGCTGCTGGTCAGCGGTTGCGACAAGTTGTACAACGCCCGCGCCATCCTCGAGGACCTGCGCACGATCGGGCCGGCCGTGTTCGAGCGCTTTTCCGCCGGCCAGGCGGGAACGTTGTGGTACTACGGCCAGCTGTCCCACGTATTCGAGCGGCGCGGCGCACCGATGTCCGCCGCGCTGCACGACACCGTCAGCGAAATGGGGCGGCTGGCCACCCTTTAGGCTTACTTCGACACGACGCGGATCTGCTGCACGTCCAAGGTCGAGTCGCCGAACGTCTCCTTGTCGAACTCGCCGATCAGTTCCACGACGGTGTTCTGGTCGACGCTGGCACCCTGCGGGAACAGCTCCGGGTCGATCTCCACCGTCATCTTGCCGCTCGCATCAGCGAACTCGTAGTCGTCGCCGCCCTTGTGGCTGAGCAGCTTGCCCTGGACCTTGACGTACTGGTCGTCCTTGCCTTTGTCCAGCAGCTGTTTCGCCGTCATCAACGGCACATTGGTCGGGCCCTTGTAGCCGGCCGGCGCGGCGGCCTTGCTGCTGGGCCCCGTGTAGCCGCCCGCCGTCTGGGCAAGGGCCAGGGTTGGGGCGGCGATCAGCGCCGCGCTCAGGGCTGTGGAGCTGCAGGTGCGCAGAAGAGTTTTCATAATCTGTCCTTTGTCGTGAAGCCCGCCGTGGCGGGCGGATGGAACAATGGTCGGACGCAAACTGTAACCCAAAGTCTGACGCGGCGGCGCCCCGGCGCAGCGGCGCCCGGTCAGTTTGCCCGCACCACCTGCAGCCTCGTCTTCTTGCCCTGGCGGTATGTGAACATCGTCATCGCCGCGTCGCGCAGATCGCCTTTGGCGTCAAAGGCGATCGCGCCCGTGATCCCCTGGTACTTCACCTTGGCCAGCGCCGGCAGGAACTTCGCCGGCTCGGCCGATCCGGCCTGCTGCATGGCCGTGGCGAACACCATCACGGCATCGTAGGCATACGGTGCGTAACTCTGCACGTCGAGCTTGTAGCGTTCCCGGTAGCGCTTCGTGAACGCGGCGTGCGTGGCTTCCTGCGGGCCGTCGATGCCGCCCGCGACCACGCAGACAACATGGTCGTCGCCCAGCGCGTCGCCGGCCAGCAGCGGCAGCCGCTCGGAGCAGATGCCGTCGCCGGACACCAGTTTCGCGCCGATGCCCAGCGCCTTCATCTGCTTGAGCATCGGGCCCGCCACTGCCTCCATGCCGCCATAGAAAATCACGTCCGGCTTGCGGGCGCGGATCTGCGTCAGGATGGCGTTGAAGTCGGTGGCCTTGTCGTTGGTGAACTGGCGGCTGACGATGGTCGCGCCACCCTTCGCCTTGACGCCCTTGATGAATTCGTCGGCGAGGCCCTGGCCGAAGGCCGTGCGGTCGTCGATGACGGCGATGTTAGTGGCCTTCATCGTGGCGATCGTATAGGTCGCCAGCGCGCGGCCGATCAGGTTGTCGTTGGCGACGACGCGAAACGCAGTCCTGAAACGCTGGTTGGTGTACTGCGGCGTCGTGGCCGCGGGCGAGATCTGCGGGATGCCGGCCGTGGCGTAGATTTTCGACGCGGGCACCGTGGTGCCCGAGTTCAGGTGGCCGACCACGCCCGCCACCTTCGCATCCACCAGCTTCTGCGCGACGGCGGTGCCGGTCTTCGGATCGCCGCCATCGTCTTCCGGCATCAGCACGAACTTCACCTTCGTGCCGCCGATGGCGATGCCTTTCGCATTCAGGTCGTCGACCGCCATGCGCGCGCCGTTCTCGATATCCTTGCCCTGGTGGGCGGCGGGGCCGGACAGCGGCGACGCGGTGCCGATCCGGATGACCGTCTGCGCGTGGGCGGATGAGAAGGCAAGGGCAAGGACGAGAGGAATTCGGACACTGCGGTGCATTGCTATCCTTTGGAGACGGGTGAATGTAAAACGCCACCGCGGGGGTGGCGTCTCGTCATGCGCGGCACGGCGCAGGATCAGTGGAAGAACAGGTACAGCAGGACCAGGACGATGCCGGGGACACCCAGGATCCACGCCAGAAAATATTTACCCATGATCGCTCTCCTTTTGTGATGTAGTTTTGACACCTCCAGAATGCCGCACGCTGAGCACGCCGTCCGTACGCTACTGCACAATTGAAAGTTTTAAATTTTCTTCAGGGCATCGGGCTTGTGCGCCGCCTCCGCGCCCGTCTTGTCGCTGACGACGAGGTATTCGGGATTGTCCGCCGACGCGGCCACTTCGTGCCCCTTGATCGTCGTGTGCGACGTCAGCTTCTTCTTCACCGTGCCCTGCACGGCGCCCTGCGATGAATGCCACTCGACCTTGTCGCCAACCTTGAATGCCTGCGTCATGATGGGTTCCCTGAAGTGAGACAATACTGTCCATTTGATCACGGAACCCTGGCACACACCATGAATATCCCGGTTCGCGCGCGGGTCGCCGCCCTGCTTCCACTGCTCCTTCCCGCTCTTGCCCAGGCCAACGACGGCATCGCCGGCGTCAGCGCCGGCGGCATCGTGTTTCGCAAGACGGATGCCATCGCGATGAAAAAGGAGGTGCTCAATGTCAGCCATGACCTGATCACCGTCGACTATGAGTTCCTCAACGAGTCCGGGGCGGATGTGGAAGAGACGATCGTCTTCCCGCTCCCCCCCTACACGGCCGCGCTGCAGGCCTCCGATACCTACTACGGCCAGCCCGACGGCTTCTCGATCCGCGTCGACGGCAAGGCCGTGCCGTTCACGTCGCTGCTGGTCGCGCTGGACGAAGCGGGCAATGACGTCACCGCCACGCTGCGCAAGGTGGGACTGACGAGCGCGCAGATTGCCGCCACGCCGGACATACGCGATACGCCGAAGGTGCCACCGCTCACGGCGCAGCAGAAGCGCCAGCTGCACAAGCTGGAATTGATGACGAACGACGGCCCCTCCGGGCCCGACGAGCCCACGTGGCGCGTGCAGGTCAACTATGTCTGGAAGCAGAAGTTCCCGGCGAACCAGCTGGTGCGCGTTCACCACGCCTACCAGCCGTTCGTCGACGGCGGCCCCGGCGTATGGGGCATCGATCCCGATTTCGGCCGCCGCTACTGCGCCGACTCTTCGTTCCTGAAAGCGCGCGGGCGGATCGCCGCACGAACCGCGATGCACGACGGCGTCCCCGCCGTCTTCGTTTCCTACATCCTCAAGACAGGCAACACGTGGAAGCGCGGCATCGAGGACTTCACGCTCAACCTCGTCAAGCGCAAGCCGGATGAGCTGATCAGCCTGTGCTTCCCAGGCACGTTCAGGAAGGTCGACAACAATACGCTGCAGGTGCGCCTGAAGAACTTCCAGCCGACGCAGGATCTGGATATCTACTTCGGCAATGTCGATGCCGGCGCCGGGAATGCTGGCGTCATGCCGGTGCTGCCGAGATAAGCCTGTCCCCGGTTACGCCAGCGTGTAGCGGGCGGCCTGGCTGATGGCCTGGATGGCGGGGTGCTTCAGGCGCCGTTCCGATGTGATGGCGTAGACCTGTTCGCGCAGGCCGGGGATCGTGGGTCGCCCCCTGACGACTTGAAATAAACATACCGCTGTGACAATCGGTGATAATTTGCACCGGCTTGCAATGCTACGCTTGGCATCCCCCAAAATTGCCAAAAAAATCATGAAAAAACTTCTTACGACCCTTCTGATCGGCGGCCTGCTGACAGCGGGCAGTGCCGCCCGCGCGGCAACCACGATCGACACATCGTCCTTCAACCTGGCCTGGCTCACCGGGGTCTCCACTGCCGGCAATTTCAGCATGAACCTGCTGTCCGACGCGAACGGCACCACACAGATCGGTCTGTCCCTGGGATTGCAGAGCTATACCGTCGAGAGTGACGGGCCAAGCGGCTCCGCCAACAACGACACGGCCTTCCACCAGCTGGCCGGGTCCGTGCGCCAGGGCTACCGCATCACGTCAATGACGTTGAGCGCTGTTGCTAACGGCACCCTGTATCGTGAAATGCCAACGTGGCCCTGCTACTATGAGCCAGGCGATGCTACCAACAATGCGTCCTTGGACATGGCCCTGACACAGGGCGGACAGCGAACGGAATTCGGTGGCACCCGCGTGCACGACGTGATCGGCCAGCAGGCCATGACGGCCAACGCAAGCGTGCCAGTGAACGGTGATTTTCTCCTCGATCTGTCCACGCGCAGTGACGCATGGGCATTTGGAACCCAAACCATAACATTTTCGGATGATTGGCAGTCCATTTACTGGCTGGACTCCACTGCTTCGATCGGCGTGACGGATTATTTGCTGACCGTCCAGGTGGCCCCGGTACCGGAGCCGTCGACCTACGCCATGCTGCTGGCAGGCCTGGGCGTGGCTGGCTGGGCAGCGCGACGCCGGAAGGCCTGACAATCAATTCGCGCTGACGGCGCCAGCCTGCCGCCAGCGCGTCCGCCGTGCCCCCTGCCCCGCCCATGCGGCTGACGTGCTTCCCCGAGGCCCCTCAACACCTTCAGTTATCCGATGACCTAAGCAAAACCCGGGACAGCCACCTATTTCCGGGCAATATTGCTCGGAAATAGGTGGCTGTCCCGGGTTTTACGCCAGCGTGTGGCGGGCGGCCTGGCTGATGGCCTGGATGGCCGGGTGCTTCAGGCGCCGTTCCGATGTGATGGCGTAGACCTGTTCGCGCAGGCCGGGGATCGTGCCGATCATGACCACGCCGTATTGCGAGCAGATGTGCTGGGCGATCGCCGCCTGCGCGAAAAACAGCCCCGTGCCGGCCTGGCCGAAGGCCTTGATCATGGCGCTGTCGTCGAACTCGCCGATGACGTGCAGGCGCCGCACGTTGTCGTGCAGCCAGCGCATCAGCCGCGCGTGCAGCGCGAAATCCTCGCCGGGCAACAGCAGCGGCGCGCGGTTCAGGCAGTCCGGGAACGGTCCCTGCAGCGTCGTTGCCAGCGCCGGTGCCGCAAACACGCCCAGTTCGCTTTCTCCCAGCAGGTGGTTGTAGCCACGCACGCTCAGGTGGCTGGGCATGGGGCGGTCGGCGATGATCATGTCCAGCTTGTGGATCGCCAGGTCCGCCAGCAGCGCGGCCAGCCGGCCCTCGCGGCAGACGAGGCGGATCGGCTCATCCAAGGTCAGCGCGGGCGCCACCAGCCGGCACGCGACGGTCTTCGACACGGAATCGGAAACGCCGACCCGGAACGCCGTCGCGCTGGCGGCCGACTCGTCGCGCACGACTTCCATCAGCGCATCGCCGGCACTGAAGATGTCTTCCGCATGGCGCAGGATGCGCTGGCCGGTTTCCGTCAGCTCCAGGCGCCGTCCGACACGGCGGAACAGCTCGACGCCCAGCGTGTCCGCGAACTCCGTCAACTGACCCGAGATCGACTGCGGCGTCAGGTGCAGCTGGGTTGCCGCCTTGGCGATGCTGCCGGCGCGCGCCACCATCCAGAAGTAGCGTAGGTGCTTGTAGTTGAGTGTGGCCATGCGTTTGCAGATTTTTTCGATGGATCAATGGGCTATGTTCGCATAACTCGAGGCTCTGCGGGGCGCACGCTGACAACTTGAAATCAATGAGCCGCTGGTGACAATCGGTGATGATCCGCATTGGCTTTCGCTGCTACGCTTGGCATCCCACAACTTGCCAAAAAAATCATGAAAAAGCTTCTTGCCAGCCTTCTGATCGGCGGCCTGCTGACAGCCGGCAGTGCCGCCCGCGCGGCAACCACGATCGACACATCGTCCTTCAGCCTGGCCTGGCTCAACGGGGTCTCCATCGGCGGCAATTTCAGCATGAACCTGCTGTCCGACGCGAACGGCACGGCACAAATCGGTCTGTTCATGGGATTGCAGAGCTATACCGTCGGTACTGCACAGGCAGGCGGCCCCGCTAACGGAGACATTGCGTACCACCAGCTGGCCGGGTCCGTGCGGCAGGGCTACCGCATCACGTCGATGACGTTGAGCGCTGTTGCCAATGGTACCCTGTATGTTGAGTCGCTGCCGTGCAATGTCTGTTACGTGGAGGAAGGCGAGGCGACCAACAATGCGTCCATTGACATTGCCCTGACACAGGGCGGACAGCGAACGGAATTCGGCGGCACCCGCGTGCACGACGTGATCGGCCAGCAGGCCATGACGGCCAACGCAAGCGTGCCAGTGGACGGGGATTTTCTCCTCGATCTGTCCACGGGCAATGACGCATCGGCATCTGGAACCCACCAGGTGATCTTTGGTTCGGACTGGTCTACCGAGCGCTGGCTGCAGGCCACGGCTTCGATCGGCGTGACGGATTACTTGCTGACCGTCCAGGTGGCTCCGGTACCGGAGCCGTCGACCTGCGCGATGCTGCTGGCCGGCCTGGGCGTGGCTGGCTGGGCAGCGCGACGCCGGAAGGCCTCATAATCAATACGCGCTGGCGTCAGCCTGCCGCCAGCGCGTCCGCAGTGTCCCCTGCCCCGCCCATGCGGCCTGAAGGGCTACCCGCAAGGCCCCGCCATACCTCCAATTTCCCGATGATTTAAGTAGCTATATTCGAATTGTACGAATCCACCATCGTCCCTACCATGAAGTTTCCACTACCAAGGAGAACATCATGGCGATGCAGATCGACATTCAATCGAACGGACTGGTGCTGACGGACAGCCTGCGGGCGTATGTGAAACGGCGGCTGCAGTTCGCCCTCGGCTGGGCGCTGACGCGCCGGCTGGTGGTCTGGCTGTCCGACATCAACGGCCCGCGCGGCGGCCGCGACAAGCGCTGCAAGATCCAGGTCAGCCTGCCGAACGGGCGCAAAACGGTGCTGATCGAAGATACGGAAGCGGACCTGTACGCCGCCATCGACCGCGCCGCCGAACGGGCCGATCGCGCCGTCTCCCGCCAGCTCGCGCGCCGCCGCAGCTTCACCCACGAGAAGCTCGTGACGGTGGAGCCGGAACGCGACGACGAGCGCTGAGTATCCCCGGGGAGATGAACTGATGAACGGTATCGAAAACATCGCCAGCCCGGGCATGTGGGCGGGCTTCGTGGCCTTCGTGCTGGTGATGCTGGCGCTGGACCTGTGGGTCTTCGGCGGCAACAAGGCGCACAAGGTCTCCGTGCGCGAAGCGGGCGCGTGGTCGCTGGGCTGGTTCACCCTGGCGCTGCTGTTTAACGGCGGCCTGTGGTGGTACCTGCACGGCACCGTGGGGCCCGCGATCGCCGAGCAGAAGGCGCTCGAGTTCCTTTCCGGCTACCTGATCGAGAAGGCGCTGTCGGTCGATAACGTGTTCATCTTCCTGCTGATCTTCTCCGCGTTCCAGGTGCGCCCCGAGTACCAGCGCCGCGTGCTGATCTACGGCGTGCTGGGTGCGATTGTCATGCGCGCCGTGATGATCCTGGCCGGTGCATGGGTCGTCAGCGAGTTCTCATGGGTGCTGTACCTGTTCGGCGCGTTTCTGCTGGTGACTGGCGTGCGCATGATGTGGGCGGCCGACCATGAGCCGGACGTGCGCAACAACCCGGTGCTGAAACTGGCGCGGCGCGTGCTGCCCGTGGCGCCGGGCGACCATGGCGAGAAGTTCTTCGTGCGGCACAACGGCATGCGCCACGTGACGACGCTGTTCCTCGTGCTGGTGCTGATCGAAGCGACGGACCTGGTGTTCGCGGTGGACTCGATCCCGGCGATCTTCGCGATCACGTCGGACCCGTTCATCGTGTTCACGTCGAACCTGTTCGCGATCCTGGGCTTGCGGGCGCTGTACTTCCTGCTGGCCGATATCGCCGACCGCTTCCACCTGCTGAAGTATGGCCTGGCGCTGGTGCTGTGCTTTATCGGCGCGAAGATGCTGCTGCTGCCGTGGGTCCACCTGCCGGTGCACGTGTCGCTGGCGGTCGTGGCCACCTTGATTGCGGGCAGCGTCGTGGCCAGCCTGTACGTCACCCGTAACAAGCCTGATTAAATTTTTGAAGGAGTTTTATATGCGTACCTACCCTGCCGACAGCGCCAGCGCTGCCGCCCGTATCCTGGCCCTGTCGATGATCGTCGACGGCGACCTGGCAGCCACCGAGCTGCGCGCCCTGGCCCATTCGAAAGTCCTGGACCATATCGAGATCGATTTCGACGCGTTCCACGCCCTGCTGGGCGAGCTGTGCGAGGATCTGCTGATCGATGCCTCAGGCCGCCGCAACGTGGAACTCGAGCCGGAGCTGCTCGATGCCGTGCTGGACGAGATCCGCGATCCGGCCCTGCGCCGCAAGCTGCTGCAGGCGATGTCCCAGATTGCCGATGCGGACGGCGTGCTGGCCGATGCCGAAGCGACGCTGCTTGCGCATGCCGCCGCTGCCTGGACGGGGCAGCGGCTGGCGGCTTGATGGGATGACCGGGGTTGGCTGCACGGCGGCGGTTGAACAGCCGGGGACTGGCTCCGTTCTCAGGCTCTCCGAGCTTGTGAACGGTGCCTGTCCCCGACGTACTGCTTCCGACGTACGTTGGCTGACCAAATGCCGCGTCGCGAACTTTTCGCCACCTGCGCCCGGGACAGACAAAACGTCAGGGACAGGCACCTCGCGGGCCCTCCGGCCCGAGAGGAGCCAGTCCCCGGCGAGCTCACACGGCCGCGGCTGCACAGCCGGGGACTGCACGATTTTATGGCGGCGGCAGCGGCAGGCCTTCGGCCAGCGCCAGCCGCTCCATGGCCGTTTCCAGCAGGGCGCGGGCGCGGGCGGCGGCAAGTTCGAGGTCCCGGTGCAGCTGCGCGTCCGTCGTGCTTTCGGCGGCGCAGCGGGCGCTGTAGCGCTCGAACGAACCGACCATCAACAGCAGGTCGGCCAGGTGGCGCGGGCATTCGCACGTGATGCGGTTGCCCGCGGACGTGATCGTGGCCAGCGCGCGCTCGTCGAAACGCGGCGGCGCCACCGGTGCCGGCCGTTCGGACAACGCCACCTGCTGGCCCGACAGCGCCGCGCGGCACAGCAGCGCCAGTTCGCCCATCTCGGCGGGCACGCGGGCGACGAGGCAACCCTGCGCGCGCAGCTCACGGATCGTCGCGCTGGCGCAGAAGCGATACAGCACGACGACGGTGCCGACGTCCGCCTGACGCCGTGCCGCGGCGATCTGCGGTACCGCCTCCACTTCCAGTTCGGACAGCTCGACCAGCAGCACGTCCGCATCCACACCGGCCAGCACGGCGGCATCCTCCAGGCGCGCACAGTGACGCAACACGTTCAGGCCGGGCAGATGGCCGGACGCCGTGATGCGCCGGCCCAGGCTCTCGCCGATCACGGCCACGCGCACGGGCTGCGCGCTGTCCACCACCGCGCGCACGCCCGTCAGCTCTTCCAGGCGCTCGACGGGCAGCGCCGTCAGCGTGCCGATCGGGTGGCCCTGGTCGACCAGCTGCTTCAGCAGCGCCAGCCGGCGCACCTGCTCGGCCGTGTACAACCGCTGCCCGTGTTCCGACCGCTTGGTATCGGACAAGCCATAGCGCCGCTCCCACACCCGCAGCGTCTCGACGCTGAGGCCGGCCAGCCGTGCCGCGACACCGCTGCGGTAAGCCAGCGGAGCCCTTTCCTCCGTTGCCATTATCGTCATTTCGTTCATCTGAACCGCCGTTGTACCAGTCATGGCGTCCATAATACCGGATTTGTCCAGGACAAACGCACGATTGAACAGGGTTGAGGACAGGGACCGACGTTTCATGAGCAGAAAAAAAACGCCACCCGAAAAGGTGGCGTCTCTCAACACGGTGGCGCGATATCACCACATCAAATCGTCCGGAATCTGGTAAGCCGCGTACGGATCGTCCGGATCCGTCTCGGTCGCAACCTTGTTGACCCGCACCACCAGCGCCGGGTCGCGCTCGGCGATCTTGTCGGCGATGACCCGGGGCACCAGCTCTGTCGTATCGCCCAGCCGCACGATGACGAGGCGGCCCGCCACCAGATGCTCGCGCACGGCGTTTGACACGTGGATGCGCTCGATCTTGTTGGCGAACGTGAAGTTGTAGGCGATGTCGCCGTTGCCCTTGCTCTGTTTGTTCTTCTGCACCATCTGGACGATCTGCGCCATGATGGCCTTCTGCGCGGCCGCCGCGTCGCGCTGGGCGTTCAGCTCCCGCGCCCGCTCGGCGTTCTTGCGCTGGATTTCCTGCGCAGCGAGGCGCGCCTCGTCGACACTTTGCGTGCCCGTGCGGCGCTCCGTCTTCACCTGCTTGCTCTTGTCCTGGTTGACCTGTTTGACCTTCTTCTTGTCGACCAGACCCGCCTTGAGTAACTGCTCCTGCAACGAGACCATCTGCCGCTCCGTAATGACGTCAAGCCGGCAACGCGCCGGCCGAAAGCCGCCAGCATAGCAAATGCCCGGGTGACGTTGCAGGAAACTTTGACCGCGGCCGGCAGAAGGAAGATACTTGGCAACGTTGCATTCCCGAGTTCACAATTTTGTACCAAGGAGATCGTCAGTGAAGAAAGTCTTGCTTGTCACCCTGCTGGCCGCCGCGTTCGCGGCGCAGGCACAAACCAGCTCCGCCCCGCAGTTCGAGTCGCAGCGCCTGTCGCAACACGTCAAGGTCCTGTCGTCCGACGCATTCGAAGGCCGCGGCCCGAACACGGCCGGCGAAACCAAGACCGTCGAGTATCTGGTCGAACAGTTCAAGGCCGCGGGCCTGCAGCCGGGCGGCGACATGGTCGACGGCAAGCGCAGCTGGACGCAGGACGTGCCGCTGGGCCGCTTCGAGATCAAGGGTCCGGTCACGCTGACGCTGTCCGACGGCAAGAAGAAACAACGCTTCACGCAGGGCGAGCAGATCGCCGTGCGCGCCGCGATGAACGGCGAAAAAGTCGTCGACTTCAAGAACGCGCCGCTGGTCTTCGTGGGCTACGGCACCACGGCGCCGGAGCGCAAGTGGGACGACTTCAAGGGCGTCGACCTGAAAGGCAAGCTGGCGGTCGTGCTGATCAACGACGCCGACTTCGAGACCGGCAACGGCGATTTCGGCGGCAAGGCGATGACGTACTACGGCCGCTGGACCTACAAATATGAAGAGATCGCGCGCCGCGGCGCACTGGGCACGCTGATCGTGCACGAAACGGCGCCTGCCTCCTACGGCTGGGCCACGGTAAAGAACTCGAACACGAACGTCATGTACGACATCGTGCGCAAGGCACCGCGCGAGGCGCATGCGCCGATGGAAGCCTGGATCCAGCGCGACACCACCGTCGACCTGTTCAAGCGCGCCGGCCTCGATTTCGACGCGCTGAAAAAGCAGGCGCAGAGCCGCGACTTCAAGCCGGTGCCGCTGAAGGGCATCACGCTGTCGGCGCACTATGCCGTCGATGCGCAGGTGATCAAGTCGAAGAACGTGGCGGCACGCATCGAAGGCAGCGCGCGGCCGGACGAAACCGTCATCTACAGCGGCCACTGGGATCACCTGGGCGTCGGCCTGCCGGATGCAAAAGGCGACAAGATCTATAACGGCGCCGTCGACAACGGCACCGGCATCGCCGCACTGCTGGAACTGGCACGCGCCTACGGCAAGGCGCCGGCACCGAAGCGCAGCGTGGCCTTCCTGGCCGTGACGGCGGAAGAAAAGGGCCTGCTGGGCTCCGAGTACTACGCGGCCAATCCGCTGTACCCGCTGGAAAAGACGGTCGGCGTGATCAACATGGATGCCCTCAGCCCCTACGGCCCGGCGCGCAACTTCACGATTTCCGGCAGCGCGAAGCTGGACCTGCTCGATCAGCTGATCGCCAAGGCGAAGAGTTACGAGATGACCTACTCGCCCGATCCGAAACCGGAAGCGGGCCACTTCTTCCGCTCCGACCACTTCCCGTTCGCCAAGCGCGGCGTACCGGCCATTTCGTTTGGCTCCGGCGAAGACCTGGTCGACGGCGGCACCGCGGCCGGCGCGAAGGCCGAGGAATCGTACGTGACGAACAACTACCACCAGCCTTCGGACGAATGGAGCGCGCAGTGGCCGTTCACGGGCATGGCGCGTGACCTTGGCATGCTGTACAGCCTGGGCCGCGACCTGGCCGACGGCGCCACGTGGCCGAACTGGTCGCAGGATGCCGAGTTCCGCGCCGTGCGTGACCAGTCGGCAGCGGCGCGCAAGTAACCCGGCAGCGAAACCACCCACTCAAAAACCGGTGACAGGCTCCAGTTTCCATGTTGTGGAAACCGGAGCCTGTCACCGGTTTTTCTTTGCGCTACCGGTTCGCAGCACTGCCGCCTGCACGTTTGATTCCTGATCGCAACATTTGTCGCGTTAGCGCTTCACATTCTGCGGTTTTGTGCCCGAACCGTTACCAAAAGTGACAATGTGTGAGGATTGCACTTGCGCACCCGTCGTATACTCGAAGGCTTTCGAGAGCAGTCTCATCACAGGGAATTCCATGGACGCCTTTACGCTGATCGTCGCTTCAGGCTTGGCAGCGGTGATCATGGCGGCGGCCATGCTGATGCTGTACCGCGCCAGCTCGCGCGCGGCGGGGCTGCTGGACTGGTCCATGGCCGGGGCGTTCTTCGTGGCGTCGAATCTTGTCGCCTTCAGCGCCGCGCTGGCCGACCTGCACGACGTGCGGATCGCCGCCCTCGGCAATGCCCTGTACATCGCCGGGCACTTCGGCATCGTTGCCGGCCTGCGCCGGCATCTGGGCTTGCCGCCGCGCTACTGGCTGCTGGCCGTGCTTGTCGTGGGTGTCCTGTTGCTGCACCAGACGGCGTTCGCTGCGCAATCCGTCGCCAACCGGCTGCTGCTGTTCACGCCGATCATCGTCTCGATCAATGCCTGCGCCGTGTGGCCGCTGTGGCGCCTGCCGCGCGACGGCGCGCGCGCCGCGTACATGCCGTTGATGGTGCTGGAGCTGCTGTTCATGACGCAGATGATCGTGCGGGCCTGCTACATCGCCTTCCACCGCACCACCACCCTCACCTTCCTGGGCAGCCAGTCCTTGCAGACACTGGGCTCGCTGTCGGTGTTCGTGTTCCTGATGGTGGCGGGCATGAGCTGCGCATTGATCGTCATCCGCGAGCAGCAGCTGGCGCTGCGCAAGGCGTCGCTGACGGACAGCCTGACGGGCTGGCTGAACCGGCGCGCGCTGCACGACATCGCCGACCGGGAATTCATCCGCGCCATGCGCACGCAGCAGCCGATGGCGTTCATCACGTTCGACATCGACCACTTCAAATCGATCAATGACCGCCACGGCCACAGCACGGGCGACCTGGCGATTCGCCACGTGACGGTGCTGGCCGCGCAGGCGCTGCGCGGCTACGATGGGCTGTTCCGCCTGGGCGGCGAGGAATTCGCCGTGCTGATCGCGGGCAGCGACGACGACGCGTCGCTGTGCATCGCCGAGCGGGTACGCGACCTGATCGCACGCACGCCACTGCAGGTGGACGGCAAGACCATCCCGATGACGGTCAGCGTCGGCCTGGCCGGCTGCACGGCGGACGACACCAGCTGGGAAGATGCGTTGCGCCGCGCCGACCTGGCCCTGTACCGCAGCAAGCAGACCGGCCGCAACCGCGTTACACGCGCGGAAGAGTTGGAGCGGGATAGCGCCGCGGCATGATCCGCGGTTTCAGAACGTCCGGCTGTTCGCCGATTCCGCCTTGTCGACGAAGCTCCGGTAAGCGTCCACGCCCGAATACAGGACCACGCCGATAAACAGCGCCGGCCCGAAGCAGGCCAGCACGATGGCGCCGCGGCTGTTCGGCGCCGGCGGCGGGCCATAGGCATTGGCACCGTCGTCACCCTTGCCGAACACCAGCCAGACGGTGGCGATGAAATTGAGCAGCGGCACCAGCAACATCAGGCCCCACCAGCCGGTGCGGCCCATGTCGTTCAGGCGCCGCCGTGCCAGGATCAGCGTCAATGCCAGTACCAGCGAGCCCACGACGATCTGTACCAGCGCGCCACTGATCCCCTCCGATGCGCCGGTCGCGCCAAGCACGCCGCCAAGGATGGCCGCCGCCAGCATCACCAGCAGCATGCCGATGAAACTGTACGCCAGATAGCGCACGCGGCCGATGCGGCCGGACACGGCAAACGGCTTCGGTTGACTGAAGGCGGCACCGACAACGGGCGCATCCGCGGGCTGGGAATCGATCACGTTACCTCCGGCACAGTGGTTGAGAGTTCCGCTCCATCCTACCGGAAAGCGCATAGGCCAGCCGTACGCACAGAACCGAAGGCAATATTTCCCAAAATCGGGGACAGTCCCCGAATTTTGGCAATATTGTCGGAATGACGCCGTCGTTCGGGCCGCAACCGCCAATAAAGCGCCGTTATGTGTTTTTAAAGGCAAGTTCCCGACATAAGCGGACGCGACAGTCGTCGGCAGCCCGCAACATGGCATTGGAAATTGGTGACTTATCGGCCCAAAGCACGTACCATATTTCCACTTCGTAATATATCTTGCATTTCTGCACATTAAATCCCCGGCTTGAAAGCAGCATCGTGGCATTCGACGATATGGCGCACTGGCGCACCCAGATTTTCTCCCAACTGTTGTCCATCGTGACCGCTCTGGGGATTGTCGCGGCCGTGCCCAGCATGGCATTGGCGCTGTATGAGGGCCTGTGGCCCATCGCGCTCATCGACATCGTCGCCCTGGCGTGGCTGCTGGCGGTATGGCGGGCGACATGCCTGCCGTACAAGGTACGCGTGGTCAATCTGCTGGCGATCCTGTTCTTTGTCGGCGTCGGCATGATGGTCACGGTCGGTCCCATCAGCCAGGTGTATCTGCTGGCACCGCCCGTGCTGGGTGCCGTGCTGCTCGGGATGTGGCCCGCACTGGGAGCGCTGGCGCTGGCCGCGGCCACAGTGCTGACCATGAGCCTGACGGGCCATGCGCGCCTGTACGTCACGGGTATGCCGGAGTATGCACTGCTGCCGTCGCTCGTCGTCACGTTGAACTACGTCTGCGTGGGCCTGTTGCTGACGATCTCGTCGAGCGCCCTGCTGCAGCGCCTTGCGCGCTCGCTGGGCGACCTGCGCGGCCATACCGAATCGCTGCAGGAAAACCGCGACAAGCTCGCTGCAGTCAACGCCGAATTGCGGCTGACGTCCGCCGCCGTGTCGCGCCTGAACGAGATGGTGATGATCGCCGAAGCCGTGCCGGGCACCGCCGCCGAACAGCCGATCATCTTCGTCAACGACGCCTTCCTGCGCCGCACCGGCTATCGGCGCGAGGAGCTGGTGGGCCAGAGCATGCGCATGCTGCACGGCCCCCAGACCGATGCGCTCGAGGTCCAGCGCGTGGTGGAAGCGATGCGCCGCACGGAAGCCGTGACGGCGGAGCTGATGAACTATACCAAGGCCGGCGAGCCATATCTGGTGGAGATGGAGATGGTGCCCTTCGCCGACGAAGGCGGGGTCAACACGCATTGGGTCGTCGTGGGCCGCGACATCACGGAGCGCAAGCGCGCCGCCGATGCCATCCACAACCTGGCGTTCTACGACGTGCTGACCGGCCTGCCGAACCGGCGCCTGCTGATGGACCGGCTGGAACGCATGCTGGCCGGCGCCCAGCGCGAGCAGCGCTGCGGCGCCGTGATCTTCATCGACCTGGATCACTTCAAGTTCATCAACGACGCGCGCGGTCACGCCACCGGCGACTCGATGCTGCGCAAGGCCGCACAGCGCCTGACGCAGCTGGTGCGCTCGGACGACACCGTGGCGCGCCTGGGCGGTGACGAATTCGTCGTGCTGCTGCAGGACCTGGGCCGCGACGCCGACGCGGCCACGCGCGCCGCGCTGGCGATGGCCGAACGTATCCGCGATGCCATCGGCAAGACGTTCGAGATCGACGGCCAGTCCTATACGTCGTCGGCCAGCGTCGGCGTGGCCGTGCTGCCGCGCGCCAACCAGACGGTGCACGACCTGCTGCGCGAGGCGGACATCGCGATGTACCGCGCCAAGGCCGACGGCCGCAATGGCGTGGCACTGTTCGAATCGACGATGCGCGCCGAGGTCGAGCGCCGCCTGACGATGGAAAGCGACCTGGCGATGGCGCTGGAGAACGGCGAACTGCAGATGCACCTGCAGCTGCAGGTCAGCCGCGACGCGACGCCGGTCGGCGCCGAGCTGCTGATGCGCTGGCGCCGCGGCGACGGCACCAGCATCCCGCCGGACGTGTTCATTCCCGTGGCCGAAGCGACCGGCCAGATCGTGCCGCTGGGGCGCTGGGCGCTGCGCCAGGCCTGCCTCGCGTGGCTGCGCCTGGAGGCGGAAGGACGGGCGATGCCGCTGTCGGTCAACGTCAGTCCGTCGCAATTCCGCCAGCCCGATTTCGTGGCCGACGTGCGCGCCATCCTGCGCGACACGGGCGCGCCGGCGCACCAGCTGATCTTCGAAGTGACGGAAGGACTGCTGATCGAAAACCTGGACGACACGATCGAGCGCATGCACGAACTGGCACAGCTGGGCATCCGCTTCTCGATCGACGATTTCGGCACCGGGTATTCGAACCTCGCCTACCTGAAACGCATGCCGTTGTACGAACTGAAGATCGACCGCAGCTTCATCCACGACATGCCCGGCGACGCCAACGGCACGGCCATCGTCCAGTCCATCATGGCGATGGCGGGCCACCTGGGCCTGCGCGTCGTGGCCGAAGGCGTCGAAACGCAGGAACAGGCGGCCTTCCTCGCCGAACACGGCAGCCCCGGCATGCAGGGCTACCTGTTTGCCCGGCCGATGCCGCTGGGCGACATGATCACACTGCTGAACGCCGACGACAACGACGCTACGGGCTGATTTACGTTCGTTTGAGCCACCGCAAGACGCGCCCGCGCTGGCGCGTTTCATCAATACGCTGGCATGAACCAGCAATACGGCGCCGACCGCGCGCCGTAGTCTCCTCCGACAGGCGGCCTCGACCGTCTGCGCCACCTCCCCCGCACCACGCAGTTTCCTTCACACACTGTTTCACCCTCATTGGAGACAGAGAGATGAATTCAAGCAAGTGGAAGATGTCCGGCTGCATCCTGACCGTCGCCCTCGCCGCGGCACTGCCCGTCCGCGCGGGCAATACCGGCGTCGCGTTCGTCCATGGCACCGGCAACCAGACCAATGCCGCCAACGATTACTGGACGCGCGAGATGATCGATTCGGTCCGCCAGGGCTTGCCGGACCCGTCGCGCTACGTCGTCGTCAACTGCGATTTCGATCAGTACATGTGGGCCAGCGCGGCCGCCGGCTGCCTGGCCGGCCAGCTGCACGGCTTCATCGTCGCCAACGACATCACGGATCTCGTCGTGGAGACGCACTCGAACGGCGGCAACGTGATGCGCTGGATTATGTCCAACCCCACGCAGGACAGCCGCTTCCCCACGATTATCCGTGCTATCCGCTGGGTCAACGCGCTGGCGCCGTCGTCGCTGGGCACGCCGCTGGCCGATGCGGCCATCGCCGGCAACGCGTTCGAGTCGGCCGTCGGCTGGCTGCTGGGCTTCAAGTCGGATGCCGTGCGCCAGCAGCAGGTCAGCTGGATGGCCAACTACAACGCGACGATGTTGTACGGCACCGCCGGCCGTCCCGCGCTGCCGAAGCCCTTCCACAGCGTGGTCGGCACGGACGTCGACAGCTCGCCGTTCGACGGCGACAGCTGGTGCGGCGGCTATCCGGAAAACGTGGGGCTGGAAGTGACGCAGGGCTGGTTGAACAGCTGCTCCGACGGCTTCCTCGAATGCACCAGCCAGTCCGGCGCCGGCACGCGCTGGTTCTACGACAAGGACCGCACCAACGGCAGCGAGCCGCTGTCGCACAACCAGAGCCGGCGCAAATGCTTCGGCCTGGACGTCATCCTGCGTAACGACGTCTAGGGAGCCGACAATGAACCATCAACTGACCGTACTGGCGGCGCTGTGCGCCACCGCCCTGTCCGCGCATGCCGACCTGCTGCCGCAGCGCGCCGGCGACCTGACGCCATCCGTCCTGGCCCCCGCCGCCGCCGCGAAGGCAGCCCCCGTTACGCGCGACGCCGTGTCGTTCAGCTGGAGCTCGCGCGCGGCGGTCGCGGCGCCGCAGCCGTTTGTCGCCACCAGCCGCGAAGCCTACTTCACCGTCACCGGCGCGGAGCTGGCGCAGGGTGTCGCCCTGCCCGTCACGGCGCCGCGGGCGCTCGTGCGGCTGCAGCCCGTGGGCGAGGCATCCATCCGCGAAAACGAGGCGATCCATCCTTCGGCGCTGATCATCGTCGATGGGGCCGGGCGCGAACTGGCCGCCGGCGAAGGCATGGAGATGCTCGTATCGGCCGACAAGCTGGCGAAGGCCGACCTCCCGTTCGCCTCCGGCACGTCGGCATTTCGCCTGAGCGCGGACGTCGGCAGCGGCCCGCTGCGCATGCGTGCCCAGGGGCTGTCCGCGGCGCAGCGCTATCTCGTCAACGTGGTCGAGCCGGACAGCCCGCTGGCGCTGACGATGCAGGCCGCCGCGCCAGCCTGTCTGCAGGGACAACCGGTGACGGTGTTCGCGCAGCTGACGCACCAGGGTGCCGCGACGCCGGCGCGCATCGATGCCACCTTGATGTCGCCGGCGGGACGCGGCTATCCGCTCGTCTTCAGGAACGACGGCGCCGGACGCATGGCCGCCACCGTCACGCCCGACGCCACGGACGCCGCGGCCGCCGGCTTGTGGGAGGTGCAGGCCAATGTGAAGGCGACCGTGCGCGGTCAGGCGGCATTGCGCTCGACGCGCTTTGCCGTGCCGGTGGCGCTGCCGACGGCGAAGCTGACGCGCAGCGCCGACCTCGCGGGCACGGGCAATGCGCTGACGGTCCGGCTGGGCGTGGAAGCGGCCAGCGCGGGCCGGTATGAAGTGCGGGGCGTGTTGTATGGCACGGTCAACGGCAGCCTGCAGCCGCTCGGTGTCGGCAATGCCGCGCAGTGGATGGAGCCGGGTCAGGCCAGCATCGACCTGCCGTTCGACGCCGCGTTGCTGGCCGCCAGCACGGGCCCGTATGAACTGCGCGACCTGCAGTTGCTGGACCAGGGCCGGCTGGCCGAGCTGCAGCGCCAGCAGATGGCGCTGGCGATCGACGAGTCGGAGGTCGCGAAGCTGGTGCCGACGCGCAGCGCGGTGCCGCTGCCATCGTCGGCGCGGATGAAAAATTAGATGTACCGGGGACTGGCACCGCCGTTTGGTGCCTGTCCCCGACGTTTGCTGGATGCATCCGGTTTTTACGTCGGGGACAATTAGAGGCGCCCGGGGACTGGCACCGCCGTTTGGTGCCTGTCCAAGACGTTTGCTGGATGCATCCGGTTTTTACGTCGGGGACAGGCACCTTGCGCAGGAACGCCACTGTCGGAGGTGCCAGTCCCCAAAGTCGCGAGTCCCCGAAGTCCGTTAATCCCGCAGCCCGCTCGCCAACCGCGGCGAAGACAGCAACTCTTTAAAGGCCGCCCAGCGCTGCGCCCGCGCCTGCGCCGGATCGGTCGCCGTCACACGCCGCTCGACCCATGCTTTCACGAGATCCTTGCCCAGGTTGTAGTTGATCACGTAGCCACGTACGCCGTCGTAGAACTGCACGCGCTGGCCAGCTTTTTCCGGCGGATACAAGGTCACGTTGACGAGCCACTCGATGGCCTGCTCGCGCGTGAGGCGGCCTTCAAGATAATTCATGGCGATGTCGTTGTCGGCATAGCTCAATTGTCCCAGCAACTTCACCAGGCGGCCATAGCGCTCCGCCAGCGCCGGATCGATGCCGGCCAGCGGATACAGAACCTCCCGCTCGAACGTCACCCGTTCGTCGCCCGGGAAGGCGAGATCGATGCCGTAGTTGGCGCTGCCCTCGGCCACCAGCGACATCGGCGAATACAGCGGATAGACGCTGAACTCGACCCAGTTCTTCTCCTTGACCAGCGCCTTTTCCAGCAGCGCGTTGTAGACGTGATGGCCGGGATAGCCTTCGTGGCAGCCCAGGTCCACGGCGCGCTCGATATAGATCGGGAACTCGGTGTTGATCTGAATGAGGCTGTGCGCGTCGCCCTTGTACCAGTTATAGCCGGACCACGGCTTGCCCGTCACGAATTCCAGCACGAAGCTCTCGTTGGCCGGCAGGTCCATGTACTTCGCCGTGCGGGCGCGGCACGCGGCTATCGCCGCCTCCATCACCGGCTTCAGGCGATCCTTCGGAATCGCAAAGCGGGCGCGGAACGCCTGCACGCGCTGCGGCAGCGGCTCCTTGCCGGGCACCAGCTCGTCGACCTGTTTCAGGAGCGCTTCGTAATAGGCCCGGTCGTGGTGCGGCGTGACGGCGTCGTACAGCAGCGCCGTCTCTTCGTCGAACGTGAATTTTTTACCGGACAGCATATCGACGCGCGCCGTCATGGCGCGCAACTGCTTGTTCAGGAATTCGATGCGCAACGCTTCGTCGGCATTGGCGGCCTTGCTGTGCGCCAGGTCGGCGATGGCCGCCTGCGCATCGCCGCGGATCGCCGCCAGCGGGCGCTTCTCGCGCACTGCCTGTTCCTGCAACGCGGGCGGGCCGTAATAGGCGTCCACGTAATCCTTGTCGTGCTGGCCCACCGCCAGCACCAGCTTGCGGTAACGCTCCGCCACGTTCTGCACCGATGCCGCCATCGCGCTCCCCGCCAGCACGAACGCGAGGCTGCCCGCGATCGCCTTTAACGCCAGTCCGTTCATCCCCGCTCCCGCCTGATCATAGAGCGGGTGAGTTTAGAGCAGGCGCCTCGTCCTGGCAATCGAAGGGATTGCGGATGACCATCCGCGCCGGGAACGCCACCTCGATACCGCGCTCGCGCAGCCCGCGCAGCACGGCCAGCAGGATCGACTGCTGCGTATCCATGAACACGAAATAGTCCGGGTTCTTGATCCAGTAGACCACCTCGTAGTTCAGCGACCACTCGCCCAGCTCGCGCAGGTGGGCACGCTCGAACGATGCCGTGTCCTCGTGGGCCAGGATGATGTCCTTGACCATGCCGGGAATCTCTTCCAGCTTGGCGGGATCGGTGCCGTAGTGGATGCGCAGGAAGAACGCGGCGCGGCGCGTGAACATGCGCGTCTGGTTGAGGATGCGCGCCTTCAGGATGTCGCCATTGGCGAAGATCACCTGGTCGCCGCCCAGGCCGCGCAGCCGCGTCGTCTTCAGCCCGATGTATTCGACGGTGCCCAGCTGCTCGCCGACGATGATGAAATCGCCGACGACGAACGGCTTGTCCAGCACGATCGACAGCGATGCCAGCAGGTCGCCCAGGATGTTCTGCACTGCCAGGGCGACAGCGATACCGCCGATCCCCAGACTGGCCACGAGCGTCGTGATGTTGAAGCCCAGGTTGTCCAGGATCATCAGCAGGAACACGACCCAGACGACAAGGCGCAGCAGGAAGTCGATGATCGCCGTCGACGCGGCGCTGGCGACGCTCTCGGTGCCCATCGCCGCCTGCCGGTAGCGGCCGCGCCACGTGCGCACGGCCGTATCGGCCCAGATCGACGCCTGGATCAGCAGCGCGGAGACGGCCACGCGCCACAACCAGATCTCGTACTTGCGCGGGAATTCGAGCATCAGCGAGCCCAGATACAGGGCGAAGATCAGGATGAAGACCGTGTAGGTGGACTTGAGCAGGCGCAGGAACCAGTCGTCCACGCGGGTTTCGGTGCGTTCGGCGATCGCGGACAGCCGATGGACGAGAAGATACCTGGCGACGTACATCAGCACCGCCGCGGCGATCGCGACGGCCACGGCCGTGCCCCACTCCTCGATCGAATTGCCCATGAAAACCAGACGCATGCGTTTCCTCCTCCCCTGTGATCAACGGGCCAGTTTACCGAAGCGGGCGGAGGCGCCGCGCACTTCTGACAACACGGGCCGGCGATACTGCCGAGCTGAATGGTTCAGTAACGACAGGCAATACGGCGCCAACGTTTTAATTTTTTCGCCATACTTCCTCCCTCGTTCGACTAGCTCACCAATAACATGAAAAATGATGACGAAATTCAAAACCAGGTGATCGAGTTATGGGGCGGACTGGAAGGTACGGTCAACCGCGTGCGAGATCAGTATTTCAGTCAGATGGACCAGAACGGGCACGCCACCCGCATCAGCGACCTGGACCGCTTTGCAGCACTGGGCATCAAGGCCATTCGTTACCCGGTCCTGTGGGAGTTGACGGCACCGGACGGCATCGCCAACGCGGACTGGTCGTGGGCCGATGAGCGCCTGCCGGCACTGCGCGACCTGGGCGTCGCGCCCATCGTCGGCCTGATCCACCACGGCAGCGGTCCGCGCGACACGAGCCTGGTCGACCCGAACTTCGCGCCACGGCTGGCCGAATACGCTGGCGCCGTCGCGGCCCGCTTCCCGTGGGTCGAGTACTACACCCCCGTCAACGAACCCTGCACGACGGCCCGCTTCGCCGGCCTGTACGGCGTCTGGTACCCGCACGGCAAGAGCGACCTGATCTTCCTGCAGGCGCTGATCAACCAGTGCAAGGCCGTCGTGCTGTCGATGCGCGCCATCCGCGCCGTCAACCCGAACGCCAAGCTGGTGCAGACCGACGACCTGGGCAAGACTTACAGCACGCCTGAGCTGGCCGACTGGGCCGACTTCTACAACGAGCGCCGCTGGCTGGCCTGGGACCTGCTGTGCGGCCGTGTGGACGAAGAGCACACGCTGTGGAATTACATCATGAAGAGCGGCATCCCCGCCGACGACGTGCTGTGGTTCCGCGACAATCCCTGCCCGCCCGACGTCGTCGGCCTGAACTACTACATCACCAGCGAGCGCTGGCTGGATCATCGCGGCGACCGCTTCCCGGCCCGCTACGTGGGCGAGCACGGCTTTGCCGACATCGAAACGGCGCGCGCGCTGGCGACACCCACGCCGGGCATCGGCCCGCTGATGGAGGAAGTGTGGGAACGCTATGGCCTGCCGATGGCCGTGACGGAAGCCCATATCGACGCCAACCGCGAAGACCAGCTGCGCTGGCTGCATGAAGTCTGGAACGCCGCGCACGACGTGCAGCGCAAGGGCGCGGACGTGCGCGCGGTGACCGTCTGGTCGCTGCTGGGCTCCTATGACTGGAACTGCCTCGTCACGGCATGCCGCGGCTATTACGAGAACGGCGCCTACGACCTGCGCTCGCCCGAGCCGCGCCCGACAGCGCTGGCACGCCTGATGCAGGAACTGTCGTCCGGCCGCACGCCGTCGAATCCCGTGCTGCAGGGCCTTGGCTGGTGGCGCCGCCCCGGGCGCTTCCTGTGCCCGCCCGTCGCCACCAGCGCCACCGTGGCGGCACTGCCGGCCGAACGCCATGCGGCGCAGCGCACCGTGCAGCCGATCCTGATCAGCGGCGCGACCGGCACGCTGGGCAGCGCGTTTGCCCGCATCTGCGAAGAGCGCAACCTGGCCTGCCGCGTGCTGACGCGCCAGGAGATGGACATCGCCGACCCCGCGTCGGTCGAAGCGGCCATCGAACGCTACAAACCCTGGGCGATCGTCAACGCGGGCGGCTATGTGCGCGTGCACGATGCCGAGAAGGAAAGCGAACGGTGCCTGCGCGAGAACACACACGGCCCCGTCGTGCTGGCGATCGCCTGCGCCCGTCACCAGGTGCGCCTGCTGACATTCTCCAGCGACCTCGTGTTCGACGGCAGCAAGGGCAGCGCCTATGTGGAAAGCGATCCGGTCGCGCCGCTGAACGTCTACGGCCAGAGCAAGGCCGAGGCGGAGCGCCGCGTGCTGGCCGTCAATCCGGAAGTGCTGATGGTGCGCAGCAGCGCCTTCTTCGGCCCGTGGGACAAGCACAACTTCGTCACGCTGGTGCTGCAGGCGATGAACGAAGGCCGCTCATTCGCGGCCGCGGACGACCTGATCGTCTCGCCCACCTACGTGCCGGACCTGGTGCAGACCTGCCTTAACCTGCTGATCGACCGCGAACGGGGCATCTGGCACCTGAGTAACGGCGAAGCGGTCAGCTGGGCGGACCTGGCGCGCCGCGTCTGCGCGCTGGCCGGCGTGGACAGCAGGGGCCTGGAGGCCCAGTCGTCGACATCGCTGGCTTACGCAGCCGCGCAGCCGCGTTTCTCGGCGCTGGCCAGCGAACGTGGCCAGCTGATGCCGACGCTGGAGGATGCGCTGCAGCGCTACCTGCAGGCGGTGACGGAAATCCGCGAAGAAGGCGACACCCACGTGGGCGCCGCCCAGGCTGCCCATTACGGCAGCAGCTGAGTCTTCGCCAGGGGGCACAGCAGGTAGGGCTTGGCCTCGGCGCCGATCCAGGCGTCGTAGGTCCGGCACGCGCCGGTCTGGATCGCCAGACCGTAGTGAGCCAGGTTCTGGCTCACGCGCGCCACCGTGGCGGCATTCTCCGCCGCCACGTCCATCACGTACTTCGGCTGCGAAACCAGCGTGCAGGCACGGCCCTCGCCGGCCGTGGCGGGCGCCAATTGCACGCGCAGGCGCACCTTCTTCGTCAGCCAGTCCAGGCGGCGGCAGCCGCTGTCGTCGCGCGTCAGTCCCAGCCGGTCGGCCCAGGCCAGGCGGGCCGCCAGGCGTCCCTTCTGCTCGTCGATCGCGCCCTGCACCAGCGCATAGTGCGGGCCGCGGCGCTCGTCCATCGCCTGGCGGATACGGGCGACCCAGGCCGGTGTTTCAGGGAAGCCGCCGGCCAGCGCCACGACCTTCACCTCGGGCGGGAAGAACGCCACCATCCAGCCCAGCGGCGGGTGCGCCAGCGCCGTCACGAGCACCGTCTGGTCGGGCTGCGCGAACGTCGGCACGTCGGCACGCAGGCTCCGGCTGGCCCACTCCGTATGTCCCCACGTCCCGAACGGGAAAACGATCAGCGAGCAGGCGACCAGCACCCAGCCGCCTGCGCGCCGCGCACTCGCCTCCGCCAGCAGCCGATGCAGCAGTACCCACGCGACCAGCGGTGCCAGCAACTCGATGGGCACCAGGTAGCGGTGCACGCCGAACAGCTTTGTCCAGGCGACGAACGACACCACGAAAAACACCAGCAGGAAGCGCTCGCGTGGCGCCGGCAGCGCGGCACCGCGGCGCCACAGCAGCCGCACGGCATACGCGAGGAACAGCAGGTAGACCACGGGCCAGATCAGCTGCCGGAAGATCAGTTCCGAGACGCGCTCGAAATGCAGCGTAAAGTAGATCGGCCACGTCAGCGCCTCCCACACATTCTGCGGCGTGTGATAGAAGTCGATCACGCCGTGCGTCTGTGCCAGCGGGCTTTTGAAGATGTTGTTAAATTGCGGGAACAGCGGGTTGCCGAACTCGCGCCACATCGTGAGGAACCACCAGCCGGCGGTGATGCCAAGACCGGCCAGCACGGCCACGCCGAACAGGAAGGCCAGGCGCAGGCGCGCCAGCCATGGCGCACCCACGGCCAACAACGCCACGCACAGGCCGACCGCATAGGTTGCATTGGTCAGCTTGAGCCCCGCGCCGAGGCCCATCAGCAGCCCGGCCCCCAGCACCAACGCATTGCCGCCACGGGGCGCGTGTAACGTGTCCCAGCCGCGCAGCAGCAGCCAGACGGGCGCCAGGACCAGCAGCGACGTCATGTTGTCGCCCATCGAGTTGCCCACTTCGGACAGGAAGCCCACGCTGCACATGCCGCCCACGGCCAGCAGCAGCGGCACGCGCCAGCGGTCGGCCGGCGCCAGGCGCTCCAGCACCTGCGCGGCAATCGCCAGCACGAGGATGAAGTTCAGACCGTGCAGCGCGCCCATGACGAAGCCCCCCACCGGGCCGGGCAGGTGCGTCACCAGCAGGTAGTACAGGATGTCCAGCGTGGGATTGAAGTAGCTTTGCCACTGCCCCGGCGCCAGGTCGAAGCCGATCCGCCCGTGCAGCGCGGCATACGCGTTGTACAGGTGGTAGTTTTTCATGTCCCAGCCGTCGTCCTGGCCCAGCAGCAGCGAGACGAGGCCGAAGATCACGGGCGCCAGCCACGCGGCCTTGCGCCAGGCCCCGGGGGTATTCAGCGGCGCGCAACGCCGCCCGAACCAGGCCTCGAGCCTGGCGATCGCGCCGGCGCGCATTACGCGGCCGCCACGGTGGAGTGGTTTGCCGTCGGCTCCGGCTCCGTCCACGCGGCCGGCACGGCCAGGTAGGCAAAGCGCTTCTGCTCGATGCGCCCTTTCGTGACGGCGTCGAGGATGATGCCGCACGTGAGCAGCACGATCCCGAACAGCATCAGCGCCGTGCACAGCACGGCCGTCGGCAGGCGCGGCACCAGGCCCGTTTCCAGGAACGTCAGCACGAGCGGCACGGCCAGCCCGAACGACAGCAGGACACAGGTGACGAAGCCCAGCGAATAGAACACCAGCGGCTTTTCCGACTTGAACAGGCGCAGGATCGTCAACAGGATGCGCGCGCCGTCGCGATAGGTACTGAGCTTGCTGAACGAGCCTTCCGGGCGCGACTTGTAGGCCGTCTCCACTTCCACCACCGGCATGCGCAGCTCCAGGGCGTGCACCGTCAGTTCCGTTTCGATTTCAAAGCCGGTCGAATGCGCGGCGAACGACTTGACGTAGCGGCGCGAGAAGACGCGATAGCCGGACAGGATGTCGCTGAACGTGCGGCCGAACAGTGCCGACACGCACCCCGTCAGCAAGCGGTTGCCGAAGCGGTGGCCGAAGCGGTACGCGGCCTCTTCGTGCGTGACGCGGCTGCCGACGACCATGTCCAGCCCTTCCTGCAGCAGGCGCGTGACCATGCGCGGCGCGGCGCCGGCTTCGTACGTGTCGTCGCCATCGACCATGATGTAGGCGTCCGCTTCGACATCGGCAAACATGCGGCGCACCACGGAGCCCTTGCCCTGTGCCGGCACGTGACGCACGATGGCGCCGGCGGCCTGCGCGATGCGGACCGTGTCGTCGGTGGAGTTATTGTCGAACACGTAGATGCGGGCGGTCGGCAACGCGGCGCGGAAATCGCGCACGATGGCGGCAATGGTGGTGGCCTCGTTATAGCAGGGCACCAGCACGGCAACACGGGGAGAGCAGGAATCGGTCATGACGCGGCATCTGAAACAGGAAAGCGCCATTATAGTGCGACCGCCCGGCCGGATCGACGGCCTGGCGGTCGCTGCGCGCCCGCTTCAGCTGGTGGCGCGCAGGTGGCGGGCCAGGTCGGCCAGCCGGTATGGTTTGCCGACAAACGAGAATTCGGTGCTGCCCGGCTGCTCCTGCTGCAGCGCGGCCTGCGGATAGCCCGACGCGATGATGATCTTCATGGTTGGATGGCGCGCCCGTGCCGCCCGCGCCAGATCCAGCCCCGTCATCCCGTTCGGCATCATCAGGTCGGTGAACAGGACGTCGATCGCCGTATCGCGCTCCAGGATGCGCAGCGCGGCGACGCCGTCCGGGGCCGTCACCACGTCATAGCCCATGGTTTCGAACAGTTCGCAGGCCACGGCCATCACCAGCTTGTCGTCCTCGGCGATCAGCACCCGTTCGCTGCGCAGCGACGGCAGGCCGGCATCCACCGGCCCCGCCTCCTCGACCGCCGGCAGGTAGAGGCTGATGGCCGTGCCCTTGCCCAGCGACGTTTCGATGATCACGTCGCCGCCCGACTGGGCGATGAAGCCGTACACCTGGGACAGTCCCAGCCCGGTGCCCTTGCCGACCGGTTTCGTCGTGAAGAACGGCTCGAAGGCGCGCGCCACCACTTCGGGCGGCATGCCGGTGCCCGTGTCGCGCACCGTCACGCGCACATACTGGCCGGCGGGCAGTGCCCCGACCTCGCCCTCTTTCAGGTCGACGTTGCGCGTTTCCAGCGACAGCGTGCCGCCATCGGGCATCGCGTCGCGCGCATTGACGACAAGGTTCAATATGGTCGCCTCGAAGCGCGCCTCGTCGACGGACACGCTGGCCAGCCGGGGCGACAGGTCGAACAGGAACGACACCTGCGGCCCGCTGGCGCGGCGCAGCACGGGCTCGAACGCGCCCACGAGGGTATTGATCTGGTGCGTGGCGGCGGCCAGCGGCTGCTGGCGCGCGAACGACAGCAACTGCTGCGTCAGCAGCGCACCGCGTTCGACGGCGCGGCGCATGCTGTCCAGCACCCGGCCCGCCGTGCTGCCCGGCTGCTGCGCATGCAGGATGTCGATCCCGCTCGAGAGCACGGCCAGCAGGTTGTTGAAGTCGTGCGCGATGCCGCCCGTCAGCTGGCCGATCGCTTCCATCTTCTGCGCCTGGAACAGCGCGTTGCGGGTCTGTTCCAGCGATTCCGCGGCCTTGCGCTGCTCCGTGATGTCGCGCGTGATCTTGGCAAAGCCAAGCAGATCGCCCGCTTCGTCGTGGATCGCATCGAGCACGGCATGGGCGTAGAAGCGCGAGCCGTCGCGGCGCACGCGCCAGCCTTCGCTCTCGGAGCGGCCCGTCTGCCTGGCGGTTTCGATTGCCTGTTCCGGCAAGCCGGCAGCCTGGTCTTCTTCGGTGAAGAAGCGGCGGTAATGGGTGCCGACCACCTCGGGCTCGGCGTAGCCCTTGATGCGCTGCGCGCCAGCGTTCCAGTTGGTGACGATGCCTTCGGGCGACAGCATGTACAGCGCGTAGTCGGTCACGCCCTGCACCAGCAGGCGGAAACGCTGCTCGCTCTCGCGCAGCGCTTCCTGCGCCGTCATGCGTTCGGTGATGTCGCGCGTGATCTTGGCGAAGCCCACCAGCGTGCCGTCCGGCGTGCGGATCGGATCGATCACGACGTTGGCCCAGAAGCGCGTGCCGTCCTTGCGTACGCGCCAGCCTTCGCCTTCGAAGCGGCCTTCCTCGCGCGCGGCGCGCAGCGCCCTTTGCGGCAGGTTGGTGGCCTTGTCCTCTTCCGTATAGAAGCGCGAGAAGTGCTGGCCGATGATGTCCTGCGCTTCATACCCCTTGAAACGCTGGGCCCCCGCGTTCCAGCTGCTGACGTGCCCCTCCGTGTCGAGCATGTAGATCGCGTAATCCGTGATGCTGGCAACGAGGAGATCGAAACGCTGCTCGTAGCCCGTCAGCGCGGGCCGGGTCGCCGTGGGCTGCGCGTTCGGCTGCTCATTTGGCGGGATGGAATGGTTATTCATCTTGTCCTGTTAGCCGGCGTGAATTATTAGTGTGAATATACTCGTGATTATCTGCCCTGACACCGCACCGTGGTTGTAATCCTTGGTCAACAGCCACGGTCGTGCCTTTCGATCAGCAACGAGATTGTTACCCCGACTGCGAATAATTGTAACGCCATCCGTGCGATGTGCCGGCACGTTACCGGCTACCATGCAGCGATCCGCCATTCAACCGTCACCGCCACTGCCATGCTCTGCCGACTGCCTGTCACCGCCTTGTTGCTGTCGTGTGCCCTGCAGGCCGGCGCGCAGACCGAGCCCGTACCGAACGTCGTGGTCACGGCCACGCGCGACCCTGTCGACAAATCGTATCGCAAGATGGTGCGCGGCATGGACCGGTTCGCGCGCCAGGGGGCCACGCTGGCACCCGGCGCAACACTGCGCTTCCGGCTGTTGCCGCGGCTGACGCGCACGCGCATGGAAGGCATCGTGCTCAAGGTGGTGGGCGATACCGTCACGCTGCCCGTCCCCGTGGCGGCCGACAACAGCTTCACGCTGGAACGCGACGAGCGGGCCTGGCGCGAGGACGCGGCGCTCGTCGCCAACCGCCGCACGACCAGCATGACGTGGCGGGCGGACGTGCGCAGCCCGGGCGTCCCGGCGGGCATGCGCCGGCTGGGCGACTTGCGCCTCGAATGCCGCGTCGGCATGGAAGCGGGACTGGTGTCGAACAACGCGCACCTGTTTGCGTGGCTCTCCGACCTGCTGACGGACCCGGACCGCATCTGCACGGCGTCGGACGGCAATTACCTGTTCTTCAGCGAGCGCCCCGTGTTTGCGGTCACGCTGCACGCGGGCGAACGCAGCGCGGTTCTGCCGCTGCGCTACCTGTATGCGGGGGGCAGCCAGTCGCCGGGCGACCTGCGCTTCTGCGACTGCCAGGTCCTGCTCGATCACAGTTATTACGCCCCGTTGTGGGACGCGGCCTGGCCGGACGATACGCTGCTGTCGTTCGAATACATGGACGATCCGGCGCCGCCGGACGCCCCGTCCGTACCGGGCATCGCACCTGGCCAGAACCGCGACCAGGTGCGCGCCGCGCTGGGCGCCGGCACGGAGGTCGCGTTCGACAACGGCATGCAGGCGTGGTTGTATCCGCCCGCCAGCGGCAAGGCGCAGCCGGGCAAGGCGGAATACCTGGTGCTGTTCGGAGCCGACGGACGCGTGGTGAAAAGCCGCATGCGCGCACCGTGACGCGCTGCCGGGCACTGTCTCAGGCACGCCGCACATCGTCGACGACGGGAACGATGGCCAGGGCGACCAGTATGAAGGCCAACGGCACGGTGGCCGCGTAACCCAGTCTGGCAAAGCCGGTGGCCCCCGCGACGCCGCCCACAAAGAAGCTCGCGGCCAGTCCCGCCAACAGCCGCAGCCGGTCGGGGTTCGCCACGACGCGCGGCGCGGCGCCGTTTTCGTTCCAGTACAGCGCGCGGCCAAGCTCGATGCCGATATCGGTCAGCACGCCCGTGATATGCGTCGTGCGGATTTCCGCGTTGGACAGCTTGGTGATGACGGCATTCTGCAAGCCCATCATGAAGCACAGCAGCGCCACGGTGGCGGGAACGACCAGCAACTCCACACTGGCAAGCCGGCCGCCCAGTACGCCGAAGGCCAGCAACAGCAGCGCCTCGAACAGCAATGGCAGCGCATAGGTGCTGTGCAGCCGCCGCCGCCGCGCGACGTTGACGATGAGCGCGCAGCAGGCCGCCCCCAGCACGAACGACAGCACCGCCCCGCCACCAGCGGCCAGCAGGCGAAAGGCACCGACGGCGGCGTGATCGGCCATGGCGGACACAATGCCGGTCATGTGCGATGTGTACTGCCGCACGGCCAGGAAACCGCCCGCATTGGCCGCGCCGGCAACAAAGGCCAGCACATAGCCAAGCTGGCGATTGCTGTCGGCGGCGCGCCGCTGCCCGGTCAGGCGCCGGGCATGGCGGATGGACCAACTGAGGGGCATCGGGGGCTCCAGAGGGAACTGAACAGTCAAAGTACACCCCCTGTGCAAGGCCCGTCAAATGGGACTAGGCAGATCCGCAACAGGGCTGCTATAATTGCGCGCCTTGGCCTGGTAGCTCAGTTGGTAGAGCAGAGGATTGAAAATCCTTGTGTCGGTGGTTCGATTCCGCCCCGGGCCACCAAGAACATCTTACGAAACGCCCACTCATGCGAGTGGGCGTTTTGCTTTGTGCGGTCCACAGTCGCATTCCCTGCTTTGCCGACGACAAAGCGCACCATCGCTCCACTTTGTCCGGTCAGGAAAAAATACACACCGCCCCACTTCGACGGGTGCGTTTTCCGTGTCGATCGGCTCTGCAAGCCGCTTCCAGCCAGGGTCTGCCCACGCTCCGGGACCGTCTGTCGTACACCACGGCCGCGAACTGCTGAAAGACAAGGCAGCCAATCCGGGCTATAATGTTGCGTTGCACCAATATAAAGTACCGGAAAGCAACAATGAACATCCTCTCAAACATGAAAATCGGGCGCCGCCTGGCTCTCGGATTCGCCCTCGTCCTCCTGCTGTCCATCGGCACCACCCTGGTCGGCGTCATCAAACTGAACGCCGTGGCGGATGCCGCCGAGCAGATGCTCGACGAGCCGGTCAGGAAAGAACGCCTGATCACGGACTGGAGCAGCAATATCGCTATCGCCGTCATCCGCACTTCCGCGATCATCCGCAGCAGCGATACGACGCTGGCCGAATTCTTCGCCCAGAACACGAAGGAAACCAACGAGAAGGCCGCCGTCTACATGAAGCAGGCCGAAGGCTTGCTGACGACGCCGGAAGAAAAGCAGGCCCTGGCAAAGATGATGGAGGTGCGCGGCGCCTACATCACCGGTCGCAATGAAGCGATCCGGCTCAAAAGCGAAGGAAAGACGGAGGAATCGAAAGAGGTTCACCACCGCGTGTACATCCCTGCCGCCGCTGCCTATCAGGACAGCATGGCGGCGCTGGTGAAGATCCAGCGTGACCGCATCGACACCCTGCGCCACCAGATTCAGGACATCAAGACGGACAGCCGCCGCATGGTAATGCTGCTGGGCTGCCTGTCGGTCGCGTTCGGCGTCGTCTGCGCCTGGTGGCTGACGCGCAGCATCACCGTCCCCGTCACCGCTGCTGTCGCGCTGGCACGGCGCGTGGCGTCGGGCGACCTGACGTCCTGCCCGGAAGCGGGCTCGCAGGACGAGATCGGCGAACTGCAGAATGCGCTCAAGCACATGAACGATCACCTGCTGGGACTGGTGCGCGAGATCCGCACCGGTTCCGACGCGATCGCCAGCGCGTCGTCGGACATCGCCGCCGGCAACGCTGACCTCTCGATCCGTACGGAAGAGCAGGCCGGCTCGCTGGAAGAGACCGCGTCGTCGATGGAAGAGCTGACGTCGACCGTGACGCAAAGCGCCGCCAATGCACGCCAGGCCGCCACGCTGGCAACGTCCGCCAGCGACGTGGCCAGCCGCGGTGGCGCGGTCGTGGGGCAAGTCGTCCAGACGATGGCGTCGATCAACGAGTCGTCAAAGAAGATTGCCGACATCATCGGTGTCATCGACAGCATTGCGTTCCAGACCAATATCCTGGCGCTGAACGCGGCCGTCGAGGCGGCACGTGCCGGTGAACAGGGTCGCGGTTTCGCGGTCGTGGCCACGGAAGTGCGCAGCCTGGCCCATCGTTCGGCAGCGGCCGCGAAGGAAATCAAGGGGCTGATCACCGACTCGGTCGCCCGGGTCGACGATGGCGCAAGGCTTGTCGATCAGGCCGGTTCGACCATGAACGACATCGTCGAGAGCGTCCGTCGCGTCGCCGACATCATCGGCGAGATCACGATGGCAACCGAGGAGCAGACGGCCGGCATCGGCCAGATCAACCAGGCAATCGCCCAGATGGACCAGGTGACCCAGCAGAACGCAGCCATGGTGGAGCAGGCGGCAACCGCGTCGGAAGCGATGCAGGAACAGGCGACCCATCTGGCCGGCATCGTCAGCATCTTCAAGCTCGATGCGGCACGCGCAGTCGCGGCGCTGGCGCCGGCGCGAGAGCTCGTCGCGCCGCGCCTGCAGCTGGCCTGACGCCCTGCGCGCAGCGAATGCGCTAACATCGGGTTCCAGCCATCACCGCGGAGAACCCCATGCCCCATATCGCCGGAATCGACCATGTGCAGGTCGCCATCCCGCCAGGCGCCGACGACGCGGCGCGGGCGTTTTACGGCGGCGTGCTGGGGCTGCCTGAAACGCCCAAGCCGGCGCCGCTGAACGCTTCCGGCGGCGTGTGGTTCGTCACGGGCAGCACGCAACTCCACATCGGTGGCCAGGCCGGCTTCGTGCCGGCCAAAAAGGCGCATCCGGCGTTCATCGTGCAGGAATTCGACGACTACTGCGCCTTGCTGCGCCAGTGCGGCGTGCTTGTGCGCGAGGAACCGCAAGTGGCGGGCAGGCGCCGCGCCAGCATCGAGGACCCGTTCGGCAACCGCATCGAGCTGATCGAGGCGGTCGGCTGACGGCGTCAACCTCTACACGCCAGGCCGGTCGTCGTCCGTAACGATCTTCTCGATGACCTTGACGGCCACGCCGCCGCCGGGCACCAGCGCGCCGGCCAGCTCCGATCCCAATTCGAACAGCATGTCGCGCGTGGCGCGGGAAGCCGATGACACATCCCGAATCAGGCCGGGGTCAAGGAATGGCATCGGCCTGTCGGGCACATTGCCCTGCCGCGCGTTTTGGACTATCTTGATAGTTCAACTCAAGGAGGTCGTATGCCCCGCTATATGGTGGAACGCGTGTTTCCCGATGGTTTGAATATTCCCGTGGACGCCAGCGGCGCGCAAGCGCTGGGCAAGGTCGTCGCCACCAACGCCGAGCAGGGCGTAACGTGGGTGCACTCCTATGTCAGCGACGACAAGACCCGCACCTTCTGCATCTACGATGCGCCCACGCCGGAAGCCATCCGCCAGGTGGCCGAACGCAACGGCCTGCCCGTCAAGACGATCACTGAAGTATCGGTGCTGGCGCCATACTTTTATCATTGACGGCGCGATCGTTGACGGCACCGTGCTCGCGCAGGTAGCGCGCGGGCGGCAGCCCTACGTGCCGGGCGAACGCGACACTGAACGCGCTGGCTGAACCGTAGCCGATGCGTTCGGCGATATCGGCAACGCGGGCTTCCCGTTGCCGCAGCAGGCGCTTGGCCAGCGCCATGCGCCACGCCAGCAGATAAGTCATCGGCGCCACGCCCAGCGCGCGACTGAAGCGCTCGAAAAACGCCGAGCGCGACAGGGCCGCCTCCTGCGCCAGCTGCGCCACCGTCCACGGTCTTGCCACGTCCTCGTGGATGCGGCGCAGTGCCGCGGCCAGTCGCTCGTCCGCGAGCCCGCGCAGCAAACCGGGCGCCGCCACCGTACCCGCTGCGGAGCGCAGCGCTTCGATCAGCATCACTTCCAGCAACCGCGACAGCACTTCCTCGCGCGCCGGCCGCTGCGCGCGCGACTCCTCGCCCACCAGCTGCACCAGCGTCGACAGCCGCTGTTCGCCGCGTACGTGCAGCAGTTGCGGCAGCAGCGACACCAGCAGCGCCGCATCGGGCGAACCGAACGTGCAGTAACCGATCAGCATCTGCACGTCGGCCGGCGCGTCCACCGGACCGTGCCGGAATTCGCCGTTCGGCAGCCGCGTCGGCACGCTGTCCGGGTCCTGCGCCGGCGGCGGCTCCATGCTCGAGATAGTAAAGCCGCATGCGGACGGGGTCAGTACGAAGTCGCCCTGTGCCAGCGCGATGGGTTCGTTCCCTTGCACTTTCAGCCGGCAGGCACCGGCCAGTATCACGCAATAAAACGGTTGACCCGGTTCCACGCGGCGCACCTGCCACGGCCCGGCGGCGCTGACGACTTTGGCAAACCGGGCCTGCGGCTGCAGCAGCGTGACGGCCTCGGCCAGCGGATCGATCATCTTCGGACTCCTGCTAAAGGATTACGGACGACTGATTGTAGCAAGTCCGGACACCGTCCTCTACAGTGTACCCATCGCCCACCCAAACAGGAGTCACCATGAAAACCGTTCTGATCACCGGCTGCTCGTCCGGCTTCGGCCTTGAAATTGCCCGCCATTTCCTCGAGCGGGACTGGAATGTTATAGCGACCATGCGCCAGCCCTCGGCGGACTTGTTGCCGGCGTCGCCCCGCCTGCGCGTGCTGCCCCTCGACGTTACGGACCCGGACAGCATCGCCCGTGCCGTCGCGGCCGCCGGTCCGATCGACGTCCTGGTCAACAACGCCGGCGTCGGCATGCTGGGCGCGCTGGAGGGGACCGCCATGTCGACGGCCCGGTCCGTCTTCGAGACCAACACGCTGGGCACGATCGCGCTGACGCAGGCCGTGCTGCCGGGGTTCCGTTCCCGCCAGTCCGGCGTGATCGTCAACGTGACGTCGAGCGTGACGTTGCTGCCGCTGCCCCTGCTGTCCGTCTACACGGCAAGCAAGGCCGCCGTGAACGCCTTTACCGAGTCGGTGGCGCTGGAACTGGCGCAGTTCAACGTGCGCTGCCACCTCGTGCTGCCGGGGCGGTCGCCGGAAACGCGCTTCGGTGAAAATGCCCGGTCGCATATGGAAGGGGCGATTCCGGAAGCGTACGCGGCCTTCGCCAAGGGGGTATTCGAGGGCCGGGGACAATCGGCTGACGTCACCCACGCGACGGACGTGGCGGAAGCCGTGTGGCGTGCGGCAACCGACCCGGCCGCGCCGATGCGCATCCCTGCCGGCGCGGACGCCGTCGCAGTTGCCGGGGAGATGTGATCACCCGGGTGCCGCCGCGGCGGCACCCTGTTGTTATATATACCGAAAGAAACGAATATTTCCCTGAATGTGACATTTGGTGAGATTCTGACAACGCCCTGGTGCGTAAAATGGTCGCCACATTTCACAGAGCACGCCCGTCCGAGGCGGCCGACCACTTCAAACCAGGGAAATCCATGTTGAAACCACTGTCCTGCGCGCTTGCCGCGCTGGCGCTGACGGGCTGCGCTTCCATCACCGGCAAGCAATTGCAGGCCGTTACGATCACCACTATCCACGACCACCGCGAGCTGGCCGGTGTCGGCTGCACGCTGACCAACGACGTCGGCACCTGGTTCCTCACCAGCCCCGGCTCGACGACGATCCACAAGAGCACGGCGGACCTCGTCGTCGATTGCCGGCATGACGCGCTGGTCGGCAATGTGCGCGCCGAATCGGGCGCCAACACGGCCGTCTGGGGCAATGTGCTGGCGGGCGGCCTCATCGGGTACGCCATCGACCGCCAGAGCGGTGCCGGTTTCGACTACCCGAGTGCCATCACCGTGGCCATGCGCCCGGTCGGCTACAGCGTCATCGGCGCGCCGGCCGCTTCCCCGCTTGCGGCGGCCCAGGCCGGACGCATCACCGCAACGCAGGCACCGACGGCAGCCGCACTCAGCGGTCGCACGGTCGCGCAATAAGGAGAGACCATGACGACGTTCAGATCCCTGCTGTCCGCCCTCCTCTGCCTGCTGCTCGCGGCACCGCTGGCCCACGCTGCGGAAACCACCCCGGAGCAACTGATGACCTCCCTGAAATTCCAGGAAGGGAAAATCACGCTGCCGGGCGACATCGCCACGCTGAACCTGCCGCCGAACTTCCGTTACCTCGCACCAGCCGACGCGGGTCGGCTGCTCAGCGAAGGCTGGGGCAATCCGCCCGGCATCGAAACCCTGGGGATGATCGTTCCCACCGCCGTCCACCCGCTCAGCCGCGAAGGCTGGGGCGTCGTGGTGACGTACGAAAAGCAGGGCCACGTCAAGGACGACGATGCCGACAGCATCAAATACGACGAGCTGCTGAAGACGATGCAGGAGTCGATGGTGGAAGCCAACGCCGAGCGCAAGAAGCAGGGTTATCAGCCGATGACCCTCGTCGGCTGGGCCGAAACGCCCCATTACGACAAGGCCAGCCACAAGCTGTACTGGGCCAAGGAGCTGCACGGCGAAGGCGATCCGCAGAACGGCCTGAACTACAACATCCGCGTGCTGGGCCGCGAAGGCGTGCTGGTGCTGAACGCGGTGGCCGGCATGGACCAGATCGGCCAGATCCGCAACGAGATGAAGGCCGTGACGGCGTTTTCCGATTTCACGCCGGGCAACCGCTACGCCGACTTCAACGAGCGCACCGACAAGGTGGCCGAATACGGCCTGGCCGCGCTGATCGCCGGCGGTGCCGCCGCCAAGCTCGGCCTGTTCGGCAAGCTGTTCGCGCTGCTGCTGGCGTTCAAGAAGGTCATCATCGTCGGCGTCGGCGCCGCCGTCGTCGGCATCGGCAAGCTGTTCGGCCGCAAGCCGAAAGTCGACCTGACCAAGTCGTAAGATGGCGAAACTGCTGATCTGGCTGTTCGCGGCCGGCAAGCTGGGCAAATTGCTGACGTCCGGCGGCACGATGCTGCTGTCGCTGGTCGTCTACAGCTGGGTATTCGGCTGGCGCTACGCGGCCGGTTTCGTGCTGCTGATCTTTGTCCACGAGATGGGCCATTACGTGGCGGCGCGCCAGCGCGGGCTGGATGTGGGACTGCCCGCGTTTATCCCGTTTGTCGGCGCGTGGGTCACGCTGAAGGATCAGCCGCATGACGTCGAGACGGAAGCGTACATCGGCGTCATGGGTCCGCTGGCCGGCACGGTGGCGTCGCTGGCCTGCTATTTCGCCGCCCGCGACAACGACAGCCAGTTGCTGCTGGCGCTGGCGTATTCAGGCTGCATGATCAACCTGTTCAACCTGATCCCGCTGGCGCCGCTCGATGGCGGCCGCATTACCGCCATCGTCTCGCCCAAGGTCTGGCTGGCCGGTGTGCCCCTGCTGGCCGCCCTGTTCTTCTACCGTCCCAGCCCGATGCTGATCGTTGTCGGCCTGCTGGCGATTCCACAGCTGAAGGCGGCATGGCGTGGCGAGACCGGGCCAACGCCCGACTATTACAACGTCAAGCTGGACACGCGCGTCAACTATGGCGTGCTGTATCTGGGGCTGGTCGCGTTTCTGGCCGTGATGAGCTACAGCATTCACGACATGATTAGGAACTGAGCCGGACCTGAGCCGAAAGCCGGTTTATTTCCTGCGCGGCGGCTGCTTTTCCTGTGCCGCCGCGTACAGCGCCTTCGCATCGGCATGCGCCTGGTCGACGTTGCGCAACGTTTCGTCGTCGTCGTGCTTGACGAAGAACTCCGCATCCTGCGCGCGCATGACCATTGTGATGGCCTGCTTTTCGGTCACGCCGAATTTCTCGAAGATCAGCGTGGTGACTTCGTCAAGGTATTCTTCGTAGGTCATGGTCTTTCCTGCCGCGGTCAATGTAAGGCGGGCATTCTAACGCAGTGCGCAACGCGGCAGCGGGTTGAGGTAAGCTGTGCGACGCCATCCACAGCACAAGGAAACCCATGCACTTCCCGAAGAAGCCCGTCACCGCCGCCGTCCTGCTGGCCACCTGCGCGATGGCCGCAGCCGCGCCCAGCGCCACCGGTACGCTCAAACGCCAGGCCGAGATCGACGCCATCGTGCGCGAGATCTCTCCCCAGCGGATCCACGGTTATATTGAAAAACTGGTCAGCTTCGGCACGCGCCACACGATGTCGGAAACGGAATCGGAAACGCGCGGCATCGGCGCGGCACGCCGCTGGATCAAGGCCGAACTGGAACGCTGCGGCGCCGGCAAGCTGCAGGTGACGTTCGACAGCCATCTGCACTCGGTCTCGCCGCGCCTGTCGCGCCCGACCGAGATCGTCAACGTGGTCGCCACCCTGCCCGGCGCGCAGGCTGCGTCGAAAGACCGGCTGTACGTGGTGTCGGGCCACTATGACTCGCGCGTGACGGACGTGATGGACTACACCAGCGACGCTCCGGGCGCCAACGACGACGCGTCCGGCACGGCCGCCGTGATGGAGATGGCGTGCGTGATGGCGAAACGGAATTTCGACGCGACGCTGGTCTTCATGGCCGTGGCGGCCGAAGAACAGGGCCTGTTCGGCGCCGGCCACTGGGCCGAGCAGGCGCGCAAGAACAACGTCAATGTCGCGGGCATGTTCACCAACGACATCATCGGCAGCTCGGTCAACGAGGACGGCAAGCGTGACAACAAGCAGGTGCGCCTGTTCGCCGAAGGCATCCCGGCCGTGAAGGAAGTGCCGGACGCGCTGCGCACGCTGATCCAGACGGGCGGCGAAAACGATTCGCCGTCGCGCCAGCTGGCCCGCCACGTGAAGGAAGCGGGCGAACGCTATGTGAAGAACTTCAAGGTGACGGTGATCCAGCGGCGCGACCGCTACCTGCGCGGCGGCGATCATATCCCGTTCCTGGAGCAGGGCTATGCGGCGCTGCGCTTTACGGAGCCGGCCGAGGACTTCCGCCACCAGCACCAGGACCTGCGCAAGGAAGGGAGCACGCAGTACGGCGACCTGATCGAATTCGTCGACACCGACTACACGGCGCAGGTGGCACGGGTCAACGCGGCGGCGCTGGCCACGCTGGCGCTGGCGCCGGCCGCGCCGCGCGACGTCAAGGTACTGACGGCAAAGCTGGACAACAAGACGGACCTCGTCTGGCAGGCCAACACGGAACCGGATCTTGCCGGCTACCGCGTTGTCTGGCGCGAAACCACGGCCGCCGGCTGGCAGGGGTCCAGATTCGTCGGTAACGTGACGTCGTTCCGCAGCGACCTGTCGAAGGACAATGTGTTCTTCGGCGTGCAGGCGGTGGACAAGGACGGCAACGTCAGCCCGGCCACCTACCCGCTGCCGCAGCGCTGACTCACAGCTTCGTCAGCGCATCGCCACCTCCACGGCCTGCAGCCCGACTTTCGGGTCCACCAGGCCGTGGTAGATGCCGGGGATGTCGCGCTCGATCCCCAGCAGCGCGTAGGCCGCCAGCATCGCGCAGCGCACCGAGTACTCCACCGTGAACACGACATCCTCGTCCATCTCGACGAACTGGCCGAGGAAGGCAAAGTTGCGGGTGCCTTCCGGCAGTACCGCCGGCCGATCCCCCGGCGCACGACATGCGAACAGCGCCGACGCATACGGCAGCATGACGGTCGTGACGTCGGTCGTTGCCAGCACGTGCTCCAGCATGTCGTCAAACCCCAGCTGGCGCACCAGCTCCGTCAGGATCTCGCGGCCCGTCGCCGCGCTCATCGGCTTCTTCACATAGTCACCGTTGTTGTCGATCTCGAAGCCATAGCCCCACAAGGTCGTCCAGCCTTGCGGCAGGTCCGGGAAGTGCGGCTGGTACGGCACGACGATCGACAGGTGCCAGCCCGATTCGAACCACGTCATCAGCGCGCCCGTACCAGGCTCGTTGCCGGTGCGCGCCGCGATCCGGCGCAACAGCGCGTCGTCGCGCATCGTCAGCGTAAACGACTCCCACTTGTGGTCGTCGATATTGCCGCAAAACGCGGCGGGGCGGCCGAAGTCCGGCGCCTTGCGCGCGAGGTTCTGCCACAGCGTCCAGCCGTGGTCGCGCCGGTCGCGAATCAACGCCGGCACGGTATCGTTGTCGCCATACGTGGAGTCCGACGTTATCGACCCCAGCGTGAAGAACGCCAGGTCGTTGTCGCCCAGCGGGATCGCGCTGCTACCTGCCGCCGTTTCGATGGCCAGCGACGTCGCGCGCCGGCCGCCATCGGTGTCGGTGGCAAAATCCGCGTCGATCACCCTCGTGCCGAAGCGCACGTCGACGCCCTGCGCCGTCAGCCAGCGCTGCAGCGGCACCACCAGCGAATCGTACTGGTTGTACTTCGTGCGTTTGACGCCGGCGAGCGTATGAATGCGCGGGAACTCCTGCACGAAGCGCAGGAAGTAGCGCCGCAGTTCGACGGCGCTGTGCCACTTCTGGAACGCGAACGTGGTGCGCCACATGCGCCAGAAGTTCGTCTGGAAGAAGTGGGCGTCGAAGAATTCGTCGATGCGGCGGCTGCCGATCAGCGCCTCCGGCAACGCCAGCAGGCGCAGCATCCGCGCCCGGTCGCCGGCGGAGAAGCCCAGCTGCGCCGCATCGATGACCTGATGGGCGCCGTCGATCAGGCGCGCCTGCGCATGGGTTTTGACTTCTTCGTTGAAGCGGCGGCACTCCTCGCGCACGGAGATCGCCGGATCGTCGCGCGAGGGGACCGTCGCAAACAGGTCCCACAGGCACAGGTACGACTCGTCGGTCAGCATGCGGCCACCCCGCGTCACCCACGCATGCCGATCGGTGTGCGGCGCGGTGCCGCCGTCGAGGGAGCCGCCCGGTACCGGCGTCTCTTCCAGGATGTGGATGTTCGCTGCGGGGATCTTGCCGTCGCGGATCGCGAACGCGGCAACGGACATGCCGGCGATACCGCCGCCAACGATCCACAGCTGCACGGTTTCGCGGTCGATCTTGCGGTTCAGGACAGGCGCTTTCATGGTCGGACCTTTATTCTTCGGTAAATGGCCCGGCGGCGCGTCGGCGCGCCGGGGATCACCTTGATGCTACCGACCATGCCATTCACTCAACCTTGATCCAGATCAAATTGGACCGGCTGTTTCTAGAGGCAGCGCTCCACTCACTGGCCGCGGCAAAAAAAACGCCGGCACAGGGCCGGCGTCGTGATGGCGCGTGCCGCGATCAGTCCAGCGGCACCGTCATCGCCTTGCGGATCGCCACGCAGCGCGAGTCCTCATCGTGACGTGCCAGCAGGGCGCGACGCGCACCGGCGGACAGCGTCATCTGCTTCGCTGCCGCATCGGCCAGGCGCTGCACGCTTTGCGGCGTGCAGGCCGCGGGGATCAGCGTGGCGGCGTAGGAGCGCATGAACACGGGGCCCGCGGCCTTGTCCAGTTCCGGCAGTTGCGCCAGGCGACGTTCGGCGGTCTGTTCGGCCAGTGCCGCCTGCGATGCCGGATACAGGCTTTCCATCGCCGTGCGGATGCGCGAGAACGGCAGATCCGTTTTCAGGTCGCCGATCTTGGCCAGCCACTCGCCTTTCACCTGCGGATCGGGACGCGCAACGGCGGCCGCCAGCGCGGCCGCGGAGCCGGTATCGGACTTGTCGCGCTCCTGTTCCGCCGCCAGCAGCGCGGCGCTGCCCGGCGCGTTACGCTCGTTGAGCTTCCCGACGATATTCCAGCGCACGTCCTGGCTGATCGTCACGCCTTGCGGCACGCCGCGTCCCGCCAGCAGGCCGGCCAGGCGATCCAGCGCTTCGCGGCTGGAGGCCAGGTCGATATAGGTTGCCAGCCAGCGGCGGCGGAAGTTCGCGTCCGCGCCCTTCTGTACCCCCTGCCAGGCCATTGCTTCCAGCGCCTGCGTCGTCTTGCGCGTGTACGCCGCCTGCGGCGCCATGCGTTCCAGGTAAGCGTGGCCGGCACGCAGCTTGTCCAGCACATTGCCCAGCAAGGCGTAGTCGGTCTCGCGCGGTGCGTTGTTCAGGGCCGTCTGCAGGAACACATTGAGCGGCAGCCCGCCATCGCGTACGCCGTCCCACATGCTTTGCCACAGCATCGTGCGCAGCAGCGGGTCGGCCACCTTGCTGATGTTTTCGCGGGCGGTGGCGGCCGAGCGCTCGTCCAGCTGCACCTTGACGAAGCCCCAGTCCTGGTAGTTCGGGTAGACGAGGTCCGGACACGCGGCACCTTTCAGTGCCGGCACGTCGGTCACCGCGCCGTTGTACGTGACGGCCACGTTGCGGTCCAGCGCCAGCGTTTTGCCCTTCGCGCCGAACAGCGCCACCTGCACGCGCTGTTCGCGCAGCACCGGATGCGCCTGCGGGGCGGTTTGCCGCAGCGCGAATGCCGTGATCTTGCCGGCCTTGCAGGCGTAGTCCGCCGTGATCGTGTTGACACCCGGCTGGTACAGCCACTGCTGCGTCCATTGCGTCAGGTCGCGGCCCGCCGCTTCGCCCAGGCTGCCGATGAAGTCGTCCAGCTTCGCGTTCTGGAACTGGTATTTGACGAGATAATTGTGCACGCCCTTGCGGAACGTCTCTTCACCCAGCAGGTGGCGCAGCTGCTTCAATGTCGACGCACCCTTCGAGTACGTGATCGCATCGATATTGTCGAACGCATTGGCCGTCGTCGGCACCGGCACCTCGATCGGGTGCGTGCCGGGCGACTCGTCCAGCCGGTAGGCGCCCGTCTTCCCTTGCGAGTAGAAATACTGCCACGCATTCTTGAATTCGGTGGACTCCGACGTGCCCAGCGTGCCCATGAACGACGCAAAACTCTCGTTGAGCCACAGGCCGTTCCACCACTTCATCGTCACGAGGTCGCCGAACCACTGGTGCGCCATCTCGTGCATGATGACGCTGGCCAGCGTGTGGCGCTGGTCCGTCGTCATCTTGTCCTTGTGCAGGAAGCGCGCCTCGGCAAACGTGATGGCACCGGCGTTTTCCATTGCGCCGTACAGGAAGTCCGGCACCAGCAGCTGGTCGTATTTTTCAAACTGATACGGGATGCCGAAGTACTCGTCGAAGAAGGCCAGGCCCTGCTTCGTGTACTTGAACCATTCGGCCGGATCGATCTGCGCCGCGACCGACTGGCGCGCGAACAGGCGCATCGGATACTTGCCGCTGTTGTCTTCCCAGATCTTGTACGGGCCGGCGTGCATCGAGAAGTTATACGGCGAGAGTTTTTTCGTGACGGGGAACGTCCACCGCTTGCCGCCAGCGGCATCCTGCACCGACGACTCGCGCGTGGTGGAGACGACGACCCAGTCGGCGGGCGCCGTCACGTTGACCTGGTACGTGGCCTTCAGGTCGGGCTGGTCGAACAGCGCGAACATCTGGTGCGCGGCCGCCGGCTCGAAGTGCGAGTAGGTATAGACGCGGCCATCGACGGGATCGACCATGCGGTGCAGGCCCTCGCCGTTGGTGCTGTGCAGCCGCTCATAGCTGACGACGACCGTGTTGCGGCCCGCCTTCAGGTCGGCGGCAGCCAGCGTGATGAACCAGTTGTTGTACTGCGGCGTGACGGTCTTGCCGTTGACGGTGAGCGCCTTGATCGTCGCCTTGTCCAGGTCCACCGTCAGCGGCGCAGCGGCATCCTTCAGGTCGAACTGCAGCGTGGTGGTGGCGGCAAACGTCTCCTTGCCCGTCAGCGTGAAGTCCAGCTGATAGGCCACGTTCGACACGCGCTCCGAGCGCGCCTGCGCGTCGACCTGCGACAGCCAGGCGTTGTCGGCACGCGGCGCCGTGGCAGCAATGGCGGGCGCGCTTGCAAGCAAGGCCGAACCGAACGTCAGGGCAACGGCATGAGAGAGTAGCGATTTCATCGAGATCCTTATGGTGTCTTGCCCTCAGTCGGCCCCGAGTGAGCGGCGCGGGGATGATACCATCAGCATCACCGAATAATTGTCTGAAAACCCCCGCCAGAACCATGCAGATATCTTTTGAAAGCGCCGACCAGCCGGACGTGCATGCGCTGATCGCCGAACTGGACGCCCATCTCTATTCGCTCTACCCCGCCGAAAATGTGTATGCGCTGGACATCTCGTCGCTGGCGCAACCCAATGTGCTGTTCGCCGTCGCGCGCGATGCCGGCGGCGCCCCCCTGGGCTGCGCCGGCATCGTTCTCGGACCGGAATATGGCGAAGTCAAACGCATGTACGTGCGCCCGGTGGCACGCGGCCAGGGCGTGGGCCGCAAGCTGCTCGCCGCACTGGAAACGAGCGCCCGCGCCAAGGGCTGCACGACGCTGATGCTTGAAACCGGTCCCACGTTGGTGGAAGCGCTGGCGCTGTACGAGCGCCTGGGCTACAAGTACCGCGGCCCGTTCGGCGACTATCCGGCCGACCCGCTGTCGGTCTTCATGGCCAAGGCGCTGCCATGAATCCGCTCGAACAGCTGCGCGACCTGACGCGCACCTTCGCTGCGGAACGCGACTGGCAGCAGTACCACACGCCGAAGAACCTGGCGATGGCGCTGTCCGTCGAAGTCGCGGAGCTCGTCGAACACTTTCAGTGGCTACCCACCGGCGCACCGGAAGAACTGGACGAGCGCAAGCGCGAAGGCATCCGCCACGAGCTGGCGGACGTGCTGCTGTATCTGGTGCAGCTGGCCGACAAGATGGACGTCGACCTGCATGCGGCGGCGCTGGAGAAGCTCGCGCTGAATGCGGCCAAGTATCCGGCGGAGCAGGTGCGCGGGGATGCGCGGAAGTATGATGAGTATTGACTTACAGTGACGTGATGAGGCGCGCACCGCACGCGGTGCTGTCGCCATCGTACGCATACGGTTTGCCCTCATGCTTCGCACCCTTGCCATCGGGTTTGATGGCGAAGGTGCCTTTGCACTGCGGGCAGAAGGTCATATCGCCCTCGATTACCGCAGGTTTGCCCATCACGACCGTCGTCGACGAAGCGGCAAGGACCTTACCGCCATGGTCCGTGCCGTCGCCAGCACGGATGACGCCACGACCTTCATGCTTCACGGCTTTGCCCCGCTACCTGTTGCGGCACCAGGCAGGAAATAGTACGAACCTTCCGGGGCGCCCGGCACCTTGACGCGGAACTTCAGGCCGGCCAGGAGCTTGTCCCATAGCGCGATCGCTTCGTCGTCGGTCAGCGAGGCCTTGTCTGCCGCGCCGACGGTATTGTGCGCAACCTTGGTGTACATCTGCACGTTGAATTCGGATGGGTTGGCGACGTCGCCTGGTGTGCCCACGAACGCCCACTCAAAATCATGGGTTCCATCAGCTCGGCGGATTAGCGACTCTTCCCCGTGCCAGTGCTGGACCGTGCGTTTGCCTTCGCGCAGGACGGTGCGCTTGGGGTAGCGGACGCCTTGCTGTAGTTGCGCATCCTTGATCCTGGTAAGCAGGGATAGTTCTTTCCTTAGACGCCCATTGAATTCCGCGGGCGAGTAGTCACTATATGCATCTTTATTCGAGCTAACGGAGAAGGTGACGTCAGGGAAGGCCGGAATATGTATGCCTGCATTGATCATTTCCTGCTCTCCATATGACGCGCTCACCATAAATGCACCTTCGACACAAAAGCCAGGATCCGACGGCACCGCGTGTTCGCTGCGTACGCGCAGCCCCGCAATCCGGTCAATGGTTCGCCTATCGAATATAGCTTCGGCCTCTCCTGACTCCGGAGCTGCACGCAGCAAATAGAGGGCGCCTCCCAGTTCGACGTACATATTAGAGACAAAAAAACCTCGTGCCTTAGCGTGTTTATTTCGATAGTAGCGTAGCTCCCAGCCATTTTTCATCTGAGCCTTCTCGTTTTTAATAATTTCAAACGTATTCTCAGCCTTTTGTAAGCTTGCTATATCTTTCTCAATCTGCCGCTGCAGCACGCCCGGCACTGCTTGATACACCTCAATACGCGATGGAAACCAAGTACCACCCCAATCCAGCTGAGCCTGCTCCGGCAAATCCATCGCATAACGACCAAAGCATGATAGTTTGGTGCGAAAAAAGTGGTCACCGATGCGTTTGCTGGAATCAGAAGACCCTGGCATGATTACCTCCGAGTAACTTAACTTCGAAAAAATAGCCGCAAGGGCAAATAGAACAATCGATATAGCTATAGGGGATTTCGAGATTTTCATCATTTTGACCATTTCGCTGTCTTAGCGATCTGAACAATTGAGTACAACATGGATTTTCTGACATGCGCATCTGAATAGCTGTTTTGGTGCTCATATCCCGTACCGGGCGAAATTCCGTGTACAAATCGCGTGCCAGCGACGGACCGTGCGGAGCGGTCGGACGGAACCGTCTCGTCACCGTTGGCGCTTGCGGGCTGCAGCTTGAGAGTCCAGGTGCGATTTCCTGCTCTGACCTGTAAAACGCCTTTACCATCATCAGAAACAAGTTGCCATTTTTCGGGTGGCGGAAGCGTAGATTTGAACGTTTTCCACATTTCACCGTCGTCGATCTTAAATACAACCTCGCCATAGCTCAACCTGCTCGATGAGTCGCAATAACTTGCGTAGCTTTGTGTGGGGTGAAAAGTTCCTTCGATTGCCTTTACGAAATCGGAAACCCCACGCAAGCGTTCCATAACACTGTCAATGCCGGCACCGTCCTCGCTTTTGAAATGAGCAGGATTTACCCATCTTGGGTTCACGAGACGCCACCATGCACGATCGGGTTGAAGGTATATGCTATCCAAAGATGTTTCGCCTTCAACCGGCCAACTACAGATGAGCTTATCCCATTTATCGACCAACCTCAGCCATTCGGAACCGTACCATGAGCCGGGAAGCAGCTCCAAAGGGCCGGGAGTATTTGCAAATTGCTGTGGCATGTTCGCCATTAATTCCTAAAACTTGTGCCTGGTACTCAGCCGCCAATCCCGTTCCTTCTTGAAAACCGAAACGCATCCTTTTATATGTCGCTGCGGCCCCCATAGCAGGCATGACACTATGGTACATGCCCAGCACCTTAATACCGCTATCGTTAAGCATGTTGCCGTAGTCGGGATGTATCAGCGCTCTACCAAGCAACCCGCCCATGCTATGCGTCACCAGAATAACTTCCTCACACGCGAAGCCGCGTTTTTGATAACCCATTACCAGGGCACGGATTCTTTCAGCAACCGCCTTAGCGGACTCACCATTACTCTTCAGGAAGTTATAACCAACAGCATGAATCGGGTACCAGCACGCGGCTATTTTGTTTAGATCATCTTTGGTCAACTTAGCACCGCCCGTCGCGCCAAAGGATAGGGGGTCCTCCATCAGCGGCTTCCACATTTCGTGAATGTCGTTTTTGGCAAATATATTATTCAAGTACATCTCTGCACTACGCAGAATGTCGCCATAGGCACCTGCGAAAAATACTTCGCTCCAACCACGCCACCTAGCTTGCTGGGCTGGAGTTCCGCGTTGCCGCCTACTCGGCGGTTTCTTTCCCACCGAAGCCCGGCCAATCGACCTCTGCCCAAGCAAAGGTGGAATGGCGCCCAAATCGTCCGGAACATTCTTGTGACGAACATCGGCGGCGAGTGTCTCCTTCCCATCCGGATCGAAACGCCCCTTATCTTCCGTGTAATGGTAGTACTCCACTTCTGTTTCGTTCGGGTCGAAGTTCATTTGACGCTGGGCGGGTGAAGCATTTTTTAGCCAACCGCCGAGGCTTGCGCCTATGAGCACCCCACCCTTCCCTTGTGCGCCCATAAGATCATCAGGCCTCCATGATCGGTTATCGTCCCGACGAAGCTCGTCTTGCCTTCGCTTGCTCATGCGTAGATTGCTACCCATTACCCCGGGGAGAAAGATGATCGGGATAACTTTACCTGGCGGAACGCGCACATCATGGCGAGTCATATCCTCTATTTCTGTCATCTCGACGGTGTACTCCGCCCAACCGCCGACTCCTTGCGTGAACTCCCCACTGTGATTGCCTCGCTCATTGATGTCCGATTTTGTGCTCACGGAAGTTCTCCTTTCCAGCGAATGGTGTAACTATCTATGCCCGTACTGTTTTGCACTCCCGTACTGCCATCCTTCGCGCTCTTTCCTTCGCTAACATTGTCGTCCTCGCGAATAAGCTCAAACGACACCCCATCGGCAGGCTTCCCGTCCATATGCACAAAGTTGACCTCCTGATCGAACTTGCAGTCCTGTGGCCGTTCATTGAATGACTGCGAGACGCTCTTGGGGGCCCGCGTCTCGAGATTCCCGTTGAACAGCACCGGCGAGCTGGTAAAGAACTGGACCTTCTCGCCTATTTCAAGCATGTTGTTTGCGCCATGAAGACGGATGCCTTTCTTCGCGCGGATCTCCACCCAGTCGGTTTCGCTGAGGAGCTTCAGAACCTTGTTTGCGATGACCTCGACGTCGTCGCTTTGCGCCTGCACCGATACCTTACCGGCGGCAGCGATAAGCTTCATCCCGGCCTTGTGGACAAACAGCCGGAACGTTTTCCCGACCGAGGCAAACAACCCATCCAGGCTGGCGATGGACAGGTTCTTTCCGCTGGTAATCGCCGTATGCTGCTTGCTGGCGATATGCGTGGACTGGCCCGACGTCAGCTCGACACCGGCAGGGCTGGACACTATCAGGTGAGGCTCCGACAGCTCAGGGAAAGCGCTTTTGCCTGCGCCTCGGATCGCGCTGTTCTGCGCCTCCAGATCCTCGATCGTCGCGTCCTGCTGCGCCGTTTCTTGCGCCTCGTGATGTCGCGCGACCTTGGCAAGCTGCTCCTGTATCTCCGCCGCCGCGGCCAGACGCTGAACACTCGCGGCCAGCTCCTTTACAGGAGCGGCCGAGCCAGATCCGCCTTCGCTCGTGATCAGCAACCCCTGCCCCGCCCGCACCACCCCATGCCCATCCGTCCGCAACTCGAACCCTTCCCCGCGCGCCCCCGTATGCCCCTCATTGCTCTCCAGCCGATGAATCTGCCCCAGCGACAGCTGGCTGTGCAGATGATCGCTGCGCAGCTGCGCCTGGATCTGGCCGTTGGTATCGTCCAGCACCAGCTGGTTGCTGCGGCCGCCGCCCAGTTCGCGCGAGCGCAGCCCGGACAGGGCTCGCTGCCCCGGCAGTTGCCAGGGGGCCTGATTACGCTCGTTGTAGACAACGCCGGTGACGATCGGGCGATCGGGGTTATTGCCCATGAACTGGAGCACGACCTCCTGCCCGACCCGCGGCAGGCCGATCTGGCCCAGCTGGCCGCCCGCCATCGGCATTGCCACCCGCACCCATGCGGAGCTGTTTTCGTTGCGCTCGCCCAGGCGGTCCCAATGCGGCTGTACCTTCACGCGGCCATAGCCGTCCGTGTAGATCTCCTCGCCAGGGGGGCCGGTGACGATCGCCGTCTGCACGCCGGGTGCCGGTGGCGGCATGCTGTTGTGGTTGCGCCCTGGCCGCCAGCGGATGGTTTTACGCAGGCAGATGATCTCGTTGTCGTAGTACGACGGTTCGCGGTCCGATGCGTGGAGATTGTTGCCGGCCCGGTGCCGGACCGAGACGATCAGGTATTCCCTCTTCGTGATGGGTTCACCCAGTACCGCGTGGCTGACTGCCCATTGCATGGTTGCGCTGAAGTGATCGGCCAGCACGAAACTTCGGCCTGGCAGCACGCTGCGGTCGTTACCAGCCGCTTCAAAATGTTGCGTGATCCGATCGGCTTCCTCCATGCGCCGTCGCGCTAGTGCCTCGCCTGCCTCACCATCGCGATAGCCGTAAGCTCCTGCATCCTCATACAACTCGTACGGCGGCACCTCGGCACCCTGGCGGTTCTCCGATTCGCGGCTGGCGACGTACGGTGTGGGCTTCTTGTAGTCGAAGCTGGCCAGGGCCGTCGCGCCCGAACCAACGCGGCGCACGGCCTGCCACTGCCGGATACCGTCGCTTTCCGCCGACCCGGCATATGCACGATACGGGATCGTGCCCGCGTCCATGAAGCCGCCGCCGCTCGTCTCGACAAGCGACGCCATGGTGCTGTCATCGGACAGCCACAGCGTATGGCCATCGCTGCGATGCTCGTACCAATAGTGCAATCCAGCGGCTTCCCAGCGGCGGTGCAGGTGGTTGTAGTCGGTCTCGTTGTACTGGTTCATGTACGAGATCTCGGGATCCTCGCCGCTCATGCACGTTTTCCAGTCGTGCTGTTCGTAATGCGCGAACGTGAGCTCCGTCATCGCCGTCACGCTGCGGCCTTTGAATGACACGCAATCCTTGCGCAGCTTCGCGAATGCCAGCCAGGGTTCCAGCACGGCGGCGTAATGGACGAACCCACCGTCCGTCTTCACGCTACGGAATTCGGTGATGTAGCCGTTGAAGTAGCGCTCGGTGCCATCGTCGCGCAGCAGCGAGACCGTCATCATCTTGCCGATCATGTCCTTCAGCGAAATCGATGCGTCGTCCGACAGCAGCTCGACGTCGAACCGGAAACAGCGGGACAGCTCCTCCTGTGCGTTCAGCGTGTTCACGACCAGCACGGCGCACGGCCCATCCCCATGCGGGAAGTGCGATCGCAGCAGACGGCCGGACTGCAGCAGACGGCCCGCAACGGCGCCGATGAAATCCATGGTCATTGCGATACCTTTCTTGTGTTCGGATCGAGCAAATAGCGAATCTCGCGACGGTGTGCCGGGTGCCCGAGCAGCACACTGTCCTGGCCCAGCCGACGCATTGCGGCAGGTCTGGCCGTGAGAGTCAGCGGCGGGATGCAGTCCGCATTCGGCAGCAGGCAGATTTCAAACTCCAGCAGCGCCTGTGCTGTCGCCAGGATCAACAGCTCACGCAGCAGCTGCCCTCCCGGTGCGTGGGGCAGCATGCGTTCGAAATCAGGGCGCGTCAGCGGGCCGATGACGATGCGCATGCGCCGGTCGAGGCGCCAGTGGCGGGTGCCGAGAATGACGCCGCGCCCGAGCACCGGAGTTGTCGTACCCAGTGTGCTGCGCAGCGCCGGCGCGATGGCATCCCAGCAGCCATGCAGCGATTCAACGACGACGGGAAGCTGAAGCTCGCCCGCCAGAATCTTCTGCAAGGTCGCCCCGGACACCGGACGCATACGCAGCAGCCCCGCGTACCATGGTGCTGCGTCGCTGTCGGCGGCATCGTGACCACCAAGCGCCAGCAGCGCTTCGCGTTGCGTGTCGCGGCCCTCGGCGAGCGGCGCCAGTTCGAGCCGGTTCTTTGCCCACGCTTGCCAGAACAGCGTCACCAGCCGGGTCGAACAAATGTCGAGCCATGCCCGCGCACCGGGGTCTCCCTGTGCGGCCGCGTGCGCGCAGCGGTCCGTCAGGTGCAGCGGCAGGGCGCCGCTCGCGCCCAGCAAACCAAAACACCTCGGCGTCATGACGACTTGCCCGCCTTCCGCCATTTCCGCGGCCCGCAGCGCCTCCACCTCGGCCGCCGGGAAACCCAGTGAGGTGCTGTTTTCGAAGCGAAGCATCTGCTCGGCCGCCTCATCGTGCGTCACGCCGCGCTGCCGGAACCATCCCAGCAACAAGGTCACCGCCGATGTAAACCGGAAGCGCCACGGCTCGGCGAACAGCTCACCAATCAGGCCGGGCTGGCGCTGCCGCTGCGTCGTTGGCATCGTATGAGCTCCCTCTTGTCGCGCTGCGCCAGCAGCACGAGTTGCACGTAACTGTTCATCTGGACATACAACCCCAGGAACTGATCCATCACCTGCGCAAACAGGTGAGTACCACTGCCGGTAAACGCCTCCTCATCCACCGTGATCCGTACTTCGATGCCATGGACGATCGACGCGCCGTACTGGTGGCGCATCCAGGCCGTCGTCTGGATATGATCGAGGGCGACGATGCCGCCGATCAGCCGCTGGGTGACCGGTGACCGCGGCAGATCGTGTAGCGTCAGCAGATCGCGCAAGGCCTGCAGACCGTCCGGGACGAGTGCATGATGGTTCAGTGTCAGGCACGAGATCAGGCGCCAATGCGTCCGGCCCGCCGGGAAGCGGAATGGCCCGGATGGCGGTGCCACCAGGCTCACGCGGGGCCCATCGCTGGTGCCGGACAATGCCAGGTCGCCACCCGCGTCGCCCCAGGACAGGTCGCGTGGCAGGTCGCGATTCGTGCAGGTGATCTCCACACTGAGCGTGCTGCGCTCGGCAGCGCCGTCGTGCGTTACCGACAGGAGCTTTTCATAGCCGGGACTGACCGCGGCCAGCATGTCGTCGTGACGCAGCGTCCAGTGCCCGCACGACGCGCCTGTCCGGCGCGCGTCGAGGGTCGTCAGTACCACATTGCCGTCGCTGCCCTTCTTGCGCTGCCGGACCGAGTCGACCGAATACACTTCGTACCCTTGCGGTCGCGCGACATCCGGCACGACGGGGTAATCCGGCGTCCTGTGCGTGACCGTGATCGGCTTTGCATGGTGCGCGAACAGGTTCACGGCGGTTGTGCAGAACAGACGCAGATTGGACGGCTGGAGTGTGCGCAGCATGCGCGCAGCACCACTGTCGGGCCGCATGCGCGCCAGCGCGACGTGCAGTGTTACGATACCAGCATCGCCGGGCATCAGTGCCCGTAACGCCGCAAGGTCGATATCGACGAAGCGGAACTTGTCGGGAAAGCAGAAATACTCGAGCAGAACGCGCCATGCAGGATGCGAGCGCTCACCGAACGGAATCAGGGCATCGGTGTCGTTTAAACCGCATGCGGAAAACGGAACGGCCGGCAACGGCTGCCAGGTCCCGTCGGCCGCTTCGAAGAACGCGCCGCAGGCATGCGCAAACAACGCATCACACATCGCGGCACAGAACGACGGGTCGCCATCGATGAAGACCCGCAGTTTGTCGAGCGGCATTTGCGACAACGCCGCCCGTTGCGCGCTCGATGCAAGCGTTATCGACAGCGATGCCACAGCATCGGGCGCCAGCCTCGTGCCGGCAGGCGCGCGGATCAGCGGATCGAAAGACGCGGCACGGATGTTCACTGGCGCAAGCGTCACGTCGCTGGCGGTCGTGAACCGGCAATGGACACCGGCGACAGGCTGTTTCGCGTCCAGCGACGTGCCCCGCTGGATCACCCGAACCTGAGCACCGTCGACTGGCGGTTCGAATGCCACGACCGCGCAGGCCGGAAATGGGCGCAGGCAGTGCGGGTACATCGACTCGAGCAACGCCTCGGTGAATTGGGGATGTCCATCGTCGAGCCGCTTGGCGACCCGGGCGGACAGCAGCGCCACTCCCTGCAGCACGCGTTCTGCATGCGGATCGTCGCTGGCGGCTTGCAGGCGGCCGGCAACCAGCGGAAAGCGATTCGAGAACTCGGCGGCATAGCGCCGCAGCAGCTGCAGCTCGCGTTCAAAATAGGGGAGTAAATCTTCCATGGCCGATCCGGTGAGACGGGATTCCATTATCTGCACCTTTCCGACCGGCAATTTGCGCGCGATCAAGGGAATTTCTCGCCGGAACATTCATGCTGTGTCCGTTCACCCGAAAAGGAGCACCATGAGCATCCCTTTGAAAGTCCTCTGGTCCGAAGGCCTCACCTTGGGCCCCCAGCAGTTCCAGCAACTCGATCGCTACCATGAAACCCGGCTGCAGCAACTGGCAATGTCGATCAGCCCATGCCTGTGGGGCGTGCGGCACATCGCGTGGAATCGCGATGCGCTGGCGAACAACGTACTGCTGGCCGACGTGCTGTCGCTGCTGTTTCAGGACGGCGAGGTGTACGACGCGCCGCTGTCCGATCCGCCGCCAGCGGCCGTCGACCTGTCTGCGCTGCCGGCCGACGAATCGGTGTTCACGTACTATGCGGCGCTGCCGATCGTGAATCCGCATGGCGGCAATATGGCCGATGAGGGGCGCTACCTGCAGTCCGATGCCGAAACGGCCGACCTGTTCTCGACATCGCTGCCACTGCCGGTCACGTACCTGAAGAAGCACGTGCGCCTGCTGCCGGAATCCGCCGCGCGCGGCGCCTACTTTTCCTTCCCTGTCGTGCGCATCCGCCGCGCGGCGACCAGTGGCTTCGAAATCGATCCGTCGTTCATGTCGCCCGCGATCTCGCTGGCGACGGCGCCCGGCCTGGGTGCCCTGCTCGACGCGCTGCTCGCCAAGCTGACGGCGAAGATCGCTGCGCTGTACGAACGCCATCGGCTGAACGGGCGACAGGCGTTTGAAGTCCACAGCGGCGATTTTTCGTCGTTCTGGATGCAGAATGTGATCTGCACGGCTGCCGCGCCGCTGACGCACTGCGCCAGGTTCCGCAACCACCACCCGGAATACGTGTTCGACCGCCTGACCGCCCTGGCGGGAGGCTTGATGACGTTCTCGCCGAAATATGCGCTGGCGGACCTGCCGTCCTACCAGCATGACGATCCGGGCGCAGCGTTCGAGGCGATCGATTGCATCATCCGCGACCTGATCGACACCGTGATCTCATCGCGTTATTTCGCCATCCCGCTGACGCAGGACCCCGTCAAGACCTCGCACCACCACGGAGTGCTGGCCCGGGATCGCGTCGACGGGCGCACAGGGCTGTGTCTTGCGGTGAGCGCGGACATGCCGGCGCTGGAACTGGTGGCAGCCGTGCCGGTGCGATTCAAGATCGGCTCGCCCGACACCGTGGACCGGCTGATCGGCATCGCCATGCCGGGGGTGGAACTGGTTCACATGGCACAGGTGCCCGGCGAGGTGCCGATCCGGCCGAACACGTATTACTTCTCGCTGACCGCCAAGGGCAACCTGTACGACGACATGCTGAAAGCGCAGGCGATCACGGTCTACGCGCCGTCCGGCATGAACGGCCTGCGGATGGAGCTGTTCGGCATCACGCCCTAGCCGCTACGGCATCTCCAGCGCGCGCCGGATCTCCCGCCCCACGATCGCCCAGGCCGGCGACGTGGCAGCCACTTCGTCGTAATGGCTGGCGCCGGGCAGCACGATTACTTCGGCCGGGTCGCCGGCCGCCTTGGCGCGGGCTGCGTAGGCCGTGCCGGTCGATGGCGGCGAGACGATGTCGTGCTCGCCGTGGATCAGGATCGTGCGGATCGCGGCGGGCAGCAGCTCCGCTGGCGACGTGTCCGCGAACACGTCGGGCCGGGCCGCCGTTGGCGTGCCGGCCAGTTGCGTTGTGCTGCGCTCGCAGCTGCTCTGGATCAGCGCTGCCTGGTGGCGCAGGTCGGCGAGGCCGCCCAGGCTGATCACCGTCGGCAGCGGCAGCGGGTCGGCCGCGTAGGCCGGGCTCCATGCCGGCAGCCGGTGGCGCGATGCGGCCCATTGCGCCAGGTGGCCGCCGGCGGAGTGGCCGACGGCGACGATGTGGTGGGTGTCCAGGCGGTGCGCGGCCGCTTCCGCTTTCAACCGGTCGACGGCGGTGGCGATGTCCTGGTACGTGCCGGGATAGCCGCCGCCCGCTTCGTCGTGCCGGCGGTATTCCACGTTCCAGACGGCGATGCCCTGCGCCTTCAGTGCGCCGGCCATATTGCGCATCTGCGCGATGCCGCCGAATTCCACCGTCCAGCAGCCGCCATGGATCAGGACGACGATGGGGAACGGTCCCTCGCCTGCGGGCTGAAACAGCTCGACGAATTGCGACGGCGCCGGGCCGTAGGCGATGTGCCGGTCCGGCTGCGGCCCGGTCAGCGCGAGGTAGTCCTGCAGCGACATGGGCGCGGCGACCGTGGCGGTGGTGAGCAGCGAGCCGGCGGCAGCCAGCAGGGAATGGCGGAACGGCGTGCGCATGACATCCTCGGCAAATGAAAGGGCAGAGCGCAGCATACCGCGCCCTGCCCTGCCTTGTCATCGCTGCCGCGTCAGAACTTGAAGCTGGCCCGCGCGTAGTAATAACCGCCGTTGATGCCGAATGGGGCAAAGGACGGGTACAGCGTCACCGCGGCGTTGTTCAGGTCCGCGCGGTATGCCGCCAGCAACTGCGCATTGACCTGGTCGGGATACTGGTTGAACAGGTTGTTCGCGCCTGCCGAGACGGTCCAGTTGTTGTTGATCTTGTAGCTGATCTCCAGGTCCGTGATGGCGGTCGTGCCGACTTCGTTCTTGTAGTACGTGCCGCCGTCGGGCGACTCGTAGTTGGTCGATTTGCCGTAGATCGCTTCGCGCAGGTTCACCGTCCACTGGCCCAGCTTCCACAACGCTCCCACGTTGACGCGGGTGCGCGGCGAGGCCGTCTCCAGGTTCGAGATCGCCGTCTGGTCCAGCAGCTGTTGCGGCACCAGCTGCGCGGGCGCCTGATTGATCTTCGTGACGCGCACCTGGTTGTAGTTGGCCGCCAGCGACCAGTCGACGCGTCCCAGGTCCCCGTAATTGCTGTTCACCGTCGCCACCAGCTCCACGCCACGCGAACGGGTGTTGACGGCGTTCGAGAAGATGTTGATGCCGGTCTCGCTGACGGTGGGGTCCAGCACGTTGCCGTTGGCGAGGATGGCCGCGACGACCGATGGCGAGTTGACGGCGCCGCCCGATCCGTACAAAGCGCCGCTGCCGACGATGCGGTCGCGGATCCGGATCTGGTACGCGTCCAGGGTCACGGAGACGTTGTTGGCCGGGTTCAGGACGAGGCCCGCCGACAGGTTCGTTGACGCCTCCGGCTTCAACCCGTCGATCCCCACCAGCCGGGCGCCGGCGGAGTTTGGCGCCAATTGCACGAAGGCGCTGGTGGGCGACACGTTGGTGGCCGAGTAGTACTGCTCCGCCAGTGTCGGCGCGCGAAAACCGTTGCTGTACGTGCCGCGCACGGCGATTGTCGGCGTGACGTCGTACCGGCTCGTCAGCTTGCCCACTTTCGCGTTGCCGAAATCGCTGAAGTGCTCGTACCGCGCGGCCAGATCGACCGTCCATCCCGGCAGCGGGAAGCTGATGAAGTTGGCGTAGATCGCCTTGTTGTTGCGCTTGTACTTGCCCGCATCCGTCAGCGAGAAGCCGGGATAGGACTGCGATCCTTCCTTGTAGCGCGAGCCCGGATCGCCTGCCACGATCTCGTAGCGATCGATGCGGTGCTCCAGACCCATTGCAAAGGTCGACGGCTTCGCCCAGCCCATCTCCAGCTCGCGGCTGATGTCGAAGTTGTTGGTCCACTGGCTGGCGATGAATTCGCCGGCAGCGAACGCCGTGGGCGTGAAGCCCGTGTCGTTGTACAGCGAGACGTTGGCCGTATCCTCGACGCCGATCTTCGCTTCGTCGCGGCCATAGGTGGTCGACAGTTCCCAGTTCCACGCGCCAGCGATCTTGCCACGGGCGCCACCCGTCACCGCGTAATCCGTCTCCTTCATCGTTTCCTTCGGATCGAAGCCGAGCGGATAGACGGCCGGCAGGCGGCTCGGCATGCGGTAGTTCTCGTGGGCGCGGGCGTGCTTGCGCCCGGCCGTGGCAAACGCGTACAGCGACGTGTCGTCGTCGATATCGTAGCCGGCGTTCAACGCCAGCGTGTGCAGGTGATATTGAGCGTCGCCCGAAATCTTGTTCAGGTAAGGGTAGCCGGGCACTTGCAACAGCGGCTGGCTGGCCAGGTTGGCCGGATCGAGCACGCGCGGGTCGATGCCGCCGCGGTCGCTGTAGCCGTGATAGCGCGATTCGGCCGTCAGGCTGACGAACGCGTTGGCCATCGGCGTGAAGCCGATGTTGGCGGTGCCGTCACCCGTGTGGCCGCCGCCGTCGCCATAGCGGCCGCCGTTGACGTTCCCCGACACACCCTGGTTGTTCGATTTCAGGATGATGTTGACGACACCGGCGATGGCGTCCGTGCCGTACTGCGCGGCGGCGCCGTCCTGCAACACCTCGATATGATCGATGGCCGCCATCGGGATGTAGTTCAGGTCCGCCGCCGCGCCGCCCTGGTATGCCCCGCCCAGCACGGCCAGGTTGGCGGTGCCGTGACGGCGCTTGCCGTTGACCAGCACCAGCGTGTTGTTCGGCGACAGGCCGCGCAGCCGGGCGGACAAGGTCAGGTTGGCCGTGTCGCCGCCGAATGCCTGCGCCGTAAACGACGGAATGTTCTGCGCGATGGCCTGGATCAGGTCCGGCTGGCCCGTGCGCTGCAGCGAAGCGGCGTCGATCACCTGGATGGGAGAAGCGCTGTTTTCCGCTTTCAGGCCGCTGGCACGGGTGCCGGTGACGATGACGGCGCCCACCGAGGCGGGAGCACCGGCGGCGCCAACGACGTCCGCCTGGGGATCGGCATAAGCGAGTCCGGTGTGCAGCAACATGGCAGTGGCGCCCGATGTGATGATGGCCTTGTGCATTGCGTAGTCCTTTTTTTGATTTGAATGGAAACCGGAAGCGACAGCAGCGGATTATTTTTTGGCGGCGACCACCTCGATCTCGACGAGCCAGCCGGGCGAGTTCAGGCCGGCCACCTGCATGACGGCGCGCGCCGGCAGGTTCGGTTGCGGGGCCGGCTGCGCCGCGGCGCCGAAGAACTGCGTGTACGCCTCCATGAAGCCCTTGATGTCGGCGCGGCCGCCCTTGCCCGGATCGCCGACGAGGAAGACCTGCATCTTGACGACGTCGCCCATCGTCAGGTTCATCGATTTCAGGATCTCGTCGATCTTCTTCAGCACACCCATCGTCTGCGTTTTCGTATCGCCGTATGCAGCCAGCGAATCAGGGTTGGCGGCCTTGTCGACGACGGGCGGCACCTGGCCGCTGATGAAGTGGATCGTCGCATTTGGCGGCAGCGTCACCGCCTGGGCGATGGGGAAATCGGAACCGGGAATCTTGTGGCGGACGATGTCCTGGGCAGCGGCGGCGCCGGCGGTCAGCAGGAACAGGATGGCGATAGCGGCGTTCTTCATGGGGTTCCTCAGTGTTTGTTGGCGAATGGGCTGGCGGCGAATTTCGCCGCCTGGAGTTCGGTGCGCAGGGCGGCGACCTGCTGTTCCGTCAGGGCGTCGGCGCTGTTGCCCCAGCTGGTGCGCACGTACGTCAGCACGGCGGCCATGTCGGCATCGGACAGGCTGGCGGAAAAATCCGGCATGCCGCCGCGGCCCTTGAGCAGCACGGTGGCCGGGTCCTGCGCGGGGCCCTGCACGAAGGCGTTGCCGGCCAGCGCCGGGAAGGCGCCGGGGATGCCCTTGCCGCTGGCCTGGTGGCAGGCGGCGCAGCTTTTCTGGAAGACGGCCTTGCCGTCGGCGGCGGCGGCGCGTGCCGGCAGCGTGCAGGCCATCAGCGCGAGCGCGCAAATGATGTGGTTCATGCGTTCGCCCTTTCATGGATACGCGCCAGCTGCTGCCACGCCGACTCGATGGCGCCGGCCTGCCAGCCCGTCAGGTAGCTCAGATGCTCGCCCGCCAGCAGCACGCGGCCCTCGCCTTCCAGCAGCACGGGATACGCGGCCTTGCGGCTCTCTTCCGTCCACTCGGCCCAGCCGCCCAGGTTGTATTGCACGCGGTGCCACGCCACGGAAAACGCCGTCTCGAACGACTCGCGATAGGCAGGGAAAATCTTTTCGCCGGCGGCGACGGCAAATTCGGCACGCTCGGCCGGGCTGAGGGCGCTCGTTTCAATGGCGGCCGTCGTGTAGTTGTAGTACCCGAGCAGAACGCCCTTCTTTTTCTGCCAGCCCGTCGAGGGCAGCGAGATCGTGTTGATGCCGTGGATGTCCGTCAGCACATGCCCACCGTAGATATGGTCGTCCTCCTCCCAGAAACGGCGCTTCATCTGCAGGCCGATCTTGCCGACGGGTGCGTAAGCGACTGCCTTGATGGCTGTCTTGAACGGATCGGAAAAATCGGTGTCGATCATGCGCAGCACCGACAGCGGCAGGGTGCACAGGCAGTAGTCGGCCGTGACGGTATTTACCTTGTCGCTGGCGGTGTCCCGGACCGTTACCGTCACGTTCTTCTCGCCGTGCCGGATCTTCTGCACCTCGGCGTGATAGCGGATGAAACGGCCGACGCGTTTTTCAAACGCCTTCGGGATGGCATCCATGCCGCCGACGGGCTGGAACATCGTGTTCTGCATCGGGAAGTCCTGCACGGCGCTGTACACCTTGCCCACGCCGGACGCCAGCAGTTCCGCGAACCCCAGCGGATCGGACGGCGTGCCGGGGCCGGGATTCATGCCGGCGCCCGGGTTGACGGCAAAGCCGCGCCCCGTGCGGCCCTTGTAGCGCAGGTCGCCCGCGCTTAACTGGCCTTCGTGCGCCAGGTAATCCAGCAGCGCGCGCTGGTCGTCGGACGAGAGCTGCTTGTCGAGCGTGTGATCCTGCACCGACTTGGCCAGCAGCTCGGCCACGTGGCCGCGCATGTCGGCCTTGAGCTGCGCGGGCCGAAGGCGCTGCTTCGACAGTGGACCGCCGTTTTCCAGGTAGACGAACGCATGGTCGTTATCGTTCACCATCACTTCCAGCGGCACCTCGAACAGGCGCGTGTAATGCAGCGTGGACTGGTGATGCAGCGGGATGCGCCATGGCCCGTGGTTGATGTACTGGCCGTCGTCGAAGGCGCAGCGCTGCGTTTCGCCGCCCAGCTCCGTCAGCTCGAAGCCCTTGCGCGCCGTCTGGCACCGGCCGCCGGCAAAGCCGCGCGCCTCGAGCACCTGTACGCGATACCCCAGCTTGTTCAGTTCATACGCCGCGGTCAGGCCGGCAAGGCCGGCGCCCAGAATGACGACGGATTTGCCCTTGCCGCTGCCGCTCAATACCGGCGGGCCCGCCATGGTTGACGCGATGCCCATTCCCCAGGCATTCATCGCGTTGAGCAGCAGCCCGGTTCCCCCGACCGCGGCGGCCCGGTACAGGAAGTCGCGCCGTGTGACCGATTTGAATGGTGTACTTTGCATTGATGCCCCTTCTGCTGTTGATTGGTCACTCAGGGGTGATAGCAATCGGTGTGCCACTGTGGGGTTGGAACGGACTGCTTTCGGCGGGTTGAATTTAGTGCGCTCGTACGCGTGCGATATCGAGGCGTGCCTTACTGCGCAAGGCCTGCCTGGTGAGCGTACTTTGTTTCTCGTGGCCTGCGGCGACAAAGTTGTTGCGGCAAACAGGCGACGGTTGTGGATGCACCAGTGCGTGGCGTCGGAATGGCACGCAACGTCGGGGACAGGCACCATTATCAGGGCCGGGGGGCCCTGAGAAAGGTGCCTGTCCCCAAAAGCGCAGGTGTCTCGTGCAAAAAAAAGCGCGCCCGAGGGCGCGCAAAGAGTGGGTGGCACTTCACCCAACCGAAGGAACTGGTAAAAACCTAATTGGCGAGGCTTGCCACGACCCGGCCGAAACAGCTGTATTGGCCGCCCGGCTGCGTGACGCGGACCGGTGGCTTCGACACCGGGTGGTCGGCCTTGCTCCGGTCGACGACCTGGCACTGGTGGAACTGCAGCGGCCTGGCCGCATCGAGCAGGTAGACGGCATCGATATGCGTCAGATCGCCGGCCACCTTCACCGTCCAGTGACCGCGCTGGCGCGCGCGTTCGAACCAGCGCTCGTCCACCGCACGCGCGCAAGTGTAGAAGATGCCGTTCAAGCAGATGCCGTACTCGGTGACGGTGGCGTCGTGCACGGGCAGCAGCAGGCAATGCACCAGCTCTTCGCGGTACTGCTTCAACGCGGTGCCACGATGCAGCACACCCCAGTCCCACAGCTGCAGCGGCGCGGGCGTGTCCGCGCCGGGCAGCAGGTTGTGCTCAAGTGCCGCATCGACGACAAGGCGCGTGAACTGGCCGATATCGAGCACGCCATCGAGCGCGCCCGGTTGCGGCGCAAGCTGCTCCGCCTCCAGCGGCAGCAGCGCGCAGCGGCGCTCCAGTGCCTCGCGCCATGGGAGCGTCTGGCTGTCCGCCGTGCCGCTGATGCAGCGTACGCCGAAGTTGTTGCGCAGCGCGCCGCCGCCATCGGTCGGGCGCAATGCCCGCGGCACCACGAGCAGTTCCGGCAAGTGCCGGCTGGGCCAATCCTGCACGGTGACCGCGCGGCCCAGGCGCTGGCAGTAGCGGGGTTTGTCCGCGGCGCAGTTGGCCAGCGCCATGACAGCCTGCTGCCACGAGGGCGGCTGCAGGCTGGCATAGACGCCGGCAATCATGCCGCTGAAGACATCGCTGACGACATACAGGACAGGCCGGCCTACCAGCCGGTCGCGCTCCGTGGGTGCCACCAGCTGGATATCGACGCGCACTGCGTCGAGCCGGAATGCCGCGCCGGGCTTGCCGGGATGGGCGACCACCGCATGCGGCGCCAGCGGCAATGGCCGGTCCGCGCGACGCAGCACGTCGCACCGTTCCAGCCAGTAGTTGAACTGGCCGAAGCTGGGCGCTTCGTCGGGCTGCGGCGCGCGTGTCACGCGCAGCGTGGCGCCATCGATGCTGCGTTGGCTGAAGAAGTCGCGCACCATCGCGTCATATGTGGCGCGGCGCGACTGCCGGATGCCGGCACAGGACGACACCGCGACGCGAAAAATGCGGCGCATCGCTTCATCGACGTTCACGCCCGGCGGCGCACCGTCCTTGCGTGGCCGGCCGCGCTTGATGCCGGCGGTGGAGGCGCGCGTCTTGCCGCGCGCCCCCGAGTTGCCGTAGTCCGGCAGCAGCGCGTTCGGCGTCTGGCCGCGCTGCCAGTAGCGGCGCAGGTAACGGTAGACGGTGGGGTGCGAAATGCCGTGGCGTGCCGTGTAGGCGGCGATCAGCTGGCCGCGCCGGCGCGACTGGTAGATGCCCGGCTCGCTGGCGGTCAGCTCCTGGACGATCTCCCACGCGCGCTCGCGCAATTCCACGTGGCGCGGCGGCAGCGCATCCTGGTTGACGGTGACGAGGTACGGGTCCTCGGCCAGACGCACGGCCCGACCCTCGGCCAGGTCCGCCTCCAGCGTGGCGACGCGCACGTGCGCTGCTTCACAGGCCCGCGCGGCGACATCGAAAACATAGGCGCCATACCGCTGGGCATCGATCCACAGGATGCGGACGATGCGGCGCGGCGCGTCATATTGCAGTAAATCGTTTCGCAGTAACATCGGCCACCTTCGGTGCGGGTCAATGCGAAGGACTATGCAAATTCCGGGCCAATAGGTTCGATGGGGCGGCGCGGGCGCCGGACGGCAAAACGCCCGGCGCTGGGCCGGGCGTTTTGCCATGTTGGTGCGTGGTGGCACCGCTGGTGTGCAGTCCTGGCGTGCATGGGGGGACTGGCACCGCATGGTGCCTGTCCCCGACGTGAAAGCCCGATGCATCGACCAGACCTTTCCCCGAACAGCAGCCTGGCCCCGACTTTTGCATGTGCATCCGGCAGCCACGTTGGGGACAGGCACCTGCGCGGGGCGCAGGTGCCTGTCCCCAAAAATCAACGCTTGGCTTTGGGCTTGCCCGCGACCGGCTTCTTCGGCGGCGTGTGCTTGGCGGATTCCGGCGGCATCTCGTCGGCCAGGCTGATTTTCAGCTGCTGGCCGCCGACCCACACTTTGCCCAGGTGCTTGAAGATCTCGTCCGGCATCCCGTCCGGCATTTCCAGCACGGAGTGGTCCTCGAAGATTTCGATGCGGCCGATGTAGCGCGCTTCCAGGCCGCTTTCGTTGGCGATCGCGCCGACGATGTTCGATGGCGTGGCCGCGTGCTTCGTGCCCACTTCGATGCGGTATGGGCGCATCGGCATCGTCACCTTGTTCGGCTTTTCCTTTTTCTTCTTCGCCGGCGCTTCCTCTTCCGTCAGCGCCGATTCCACCACGGCGTCGAGGGCCTTCTTGCGCTCGACCGGCTTCTTCGCCGGTGCCGGCGCGGCGCCTGCCGCTTCCGGTGCCGCCTCGCCATCGCGGCGAATGCGCAGCATGCGGCCCGCGACGCGCACGCCCGTCAGCAGTTGCAGCTTCTCGGCGGGCAGGTCGGCCGGCATGTCCAGCACCGTGTAGTCCTCGAAGATCTCGATGCGGCCGATGAATTTCGAA
>Ga0265797_10000448_pt1 | contig 75536 bp, 53 predicted proteins | sample P2T30metagenome_FD_192433 | JGI IMG/M metagenome (GOLD analysis project Ga0265797, IMG submission 192433) | Plant litter microbial communities from East Loma Ridge, Irvine, California - P2 T30 | ecosystem: Environmental > Terrestrial > Plant litter > Unclassified | place: USA: California...
GAGCAAAATGCGATGAAATCGAACCGCCAGATCTGGGGTATGCCGGTCGTGCTCGGCCTGCTGACCATCGTCGGCCTGCTGGTGGCGCTGCTCGGCGACGGCATCTGGGACCTGGTCTCGGTGGCCGCGCTGGCGGTGCCGGTGCTGGTAGGGTGTTGGCACGCCTTTAAACCTTCGCAGTCGCCGCATATTTAATCTTCTGCTAAGCATCGGCCCATCAATACCGCGTATAACTTCCTCAGCCATCACAACGAAGGAGAGCCGCGGTGAAAAACTGGGTACGCAAGAACAAGGTGTTTGTCGCCTTCCTGGTGCTGTTCGGCGTGTTCCGCACCGCGGTCGCCGACTGGAACCCGATCCCATCAAGCTCCATGCATCCGAACCTGCTGGAAGGCGACGTGGTGCTGGTCAACCGCATGGCCTTCGACCTGAAGGTCCCGCTCACCGACATGGTGCTGGCGCGCCTGGGCGAACCCGAGCGCGGCGACATCGTCACCTTCCGCTCGCCGCGCGACGGCACCCTGCTGATCAAGCGCGTGGTGGCGCTGCCCGGCGACGTGGTCGAGATGCGCAACGAGCGCCTCTACATCAACGGCAAGGGCGCCGACTACAAGCTGGTCGAGGAATCGATGGACACCATCGGCGGCACCGCGATGCGCGCGCTGCAGCTGGCCGAAATCCTGGGCGGCGCCCCGGATGCCACGCGCAATGCAGTGACCCCGCATCGGCGCCACATCCAGCTGATCCCGGGCGTGGTCGCACCCAACACGTTTCCGCCGGTGACCGTGCCGCAGGGCCAGTATCTGATGCTGGGCGATAACCGCGACAACAGCGCCGACTCGCGCATCATCGGCATGGTGCCGCGCAAGCTGCTGGTCGGCCGCGCCGAACGGGTGCTGGTCTCGGCCGATTACCATGGCAACTGGATGCCGCGCACCGAGCGCTTCGGCATGTCCCTCTACAATCCCTGAGCCGGTGCCGAACGGCCAGGGCGGATAGTCGTTACAATCTCGTCTTTCGGTCCTTGCATGGTGCGGTGCCGAGCTTTTGAAAGGCATTGCAGATGCAGAAGCAGTTACGTATGCAGAGAGTGTTGACGGTCGTCCTGGCCTGTCTGGGCATGGTGGGCGCGCTGGCGATCGATACCTATCTGCCCTCGATCCCGGCGATCGGCCGTGCGTTCGAGGTGGGACCGGTCGCGGTCCAGCAGACCCTGAGCGTGTTCCTGTTTACGTTCGCCTTCATGATGCTGTTTTACGGGACGCTCTCGGATTCCTTCGGCCGCCGTCCCGTGATCCTGGTGGCGCTGGCGGTCTACACCTTCGCTTCGGTGGGTGCGGCGATGGCGCCGACCTTCGGCTGGCTGCTGTTCTTCCGCGCGCTGCAGGGCCTGTCGGCCGGTGCCGGTTCCGTGATCGGCCAGGCCATCGTACAGGACCGCTTCAACGGCGCCGACGCCCAGCGCATCATGTCGCACATCATGATGGTGTTCGGCCTGGCGCCGGCCATCGCCCCGATTTTGGGCGGCTGGCTGCACGTGGCCTTCGGCTGGCGCGCGACCTTCGTGTTCCTGGCGCTGTTCGGCGCGGCGATGCTGCTGGCCTGCTGGAAGCTATTGGATGAAAGCCTGCCGCGCGAGAAGCGCCATGCCTTCCACGGCGTCGCCATTGCGCGCAACTACCTGAAGGTGCTGAGCCACCCGCAATTCCTGCTGCTGTCGCTGTCGGTGGGCCTGGCCTTCGGCGGGCTGTCGTTGTACATCGGCTCGGCCGCCAACTTCGTGATGGAGATCCTGCACCTGCCGGAGACCGCGTTCGCGTGGATGTTCATCCCGCTGATCAGCGGCATGGTGATCGGCTCGGCCTGGGGCGGCAAGCGCGCCGCGAAGATGCCGGCAGCGACCCTGCGCCGCCTCGGCTTCGGTTTGATGGCGCTGGCCTGCGTACTGAACGTGGGTTACACGGCGCTGGTCGGCGACCGCGTCGAGGTGCCGTGGGCGGTGCTGCCGCTGATGGTGTACACCTTCGGGCTGGCGGTGGCGATGCCGGCGATCCAGGTCGGCGCGCTGGCGCTGTTCCCGCAGAACCGCGGGCTGGCGTCGTCAATGCTGGCCTTTATCCAGATGATGTCGTTTGCGCTGATGTCGGGCCTGGTGGCGCCGCTGTTGTTCGGTAGCGCGTTCAAGCTGGCTTGTGGGGTGACGGTGGGGCTGGTGGCGAGTTTTATCGCATGCCAGTTGGGGATGTTTGCAGGACGGGGAAGGGCCGTCAGCGTCTGATTACGTGCTGGTTGAACGCGTGGACGGGAAAACCCGTCCACCCTACCGTAGGGTGGACAGCTCGGCTGTCCACGCGTCCAACCAACGCCGGCACCGCCGCGATGATCAACGTCGATTCGTCTTCATCGCCTTTTCCACCTCGCGCTTGGCATCGCGATCGCGCTCGGTATCGCGCTTGTCGTGCTGCTTCTTGCCCTTGGCCAGGCCGACTTCGCACTTGATGCGGCCGCCCTTGAAGTGCAGGTTCAGCGGCACCAGCGTGTAGCCGGAACGCTCGACCTTGCCGACCAGTTTCTCGAGTTCGGCCTTGTGCAGCAGCAGCTTGCGCGTGCGCAGGGCTTCCGGATGGCTCCAGCCCGAGACCGAGCTCTGCGGACTGATGTGCGAACCGAACAGGAACAGCTCGGCATTGCGCACGACCACATACGCTTCCTTGATCTGGGCGCGGCCGTCGCGGATCGCCTTGACTTCCCACCCTTCCAGCACCAGGCCGGCTTCGTAACGGTCTTCGATGAAGTAGTCGAAGAACGCTTTCTTATTATCAACAATGCTCATGAAATAGCTAAAATCCGCGCGTCGGTTAAACTACTGTTGTCGCGCTCAGGGGTATCCCCTAGACACAGCGCAAAACAACATCATAACAAACGGTTGACCTATGGCAGTAGTGCACAAATCAGTTTTCTTAGGGTATAGCGCCGAGCAGATGTTCGATCTGGTCGCGAAGGTCGAAGATTATCCCAAGTTCCTTCCATGGTGCAGCGGTGTGAAGGTGCAGGAACGCAGCGAAGACAAGCTGATCGCCTGCCTCCAAATCAATTTCCACGGCGTGAAACAGAGCTTCACCACCGCCAACCACCAACAGCGCCCGACGCAGATGAAGATGCACCTGGTCGACGGTCCTTTCAAGATGCTGGAAGCGACCTGGACCTTCAAGTCGCTGCGCGCCGATGCCTGCAAGATCGACTTCGACATGCAGTATGAGTTCTCCAGCATCATCCTCGAACAGATCGTCGGACCGGTGTTCGGCATGATTGCCAATACGATGGTCGATTCGTTCTGCAAGCGGGCCGAGGTCGTGTATGGCTGAGACGGTCGGGGTGGTGCTCGTGTATGCCACGCCGCAGCAGGAATTCATCCAGCCGATGCAGGTCGCGCCCGGCACCACCATCGGCCAGGCGATCGAAGGCAGCGGCGTGCTGGCGCGTTTTCCGGAGATTAACCTGGTGACCCAGCCGGTGGGTATCTACGGCAAGAAGAAAACGCTCGATACGGCGCTGCGCGAGCGGGATCGCATCGAGATCTATCGGGCGCTGGTGGCGGATCCCAAGGATTCGCGCAGGAAGCGGGCGGCGAAGAAGGCCGCGGCTTAGCAGCCAGGAGCGCGCAGCAGGTTCTTTGATTCCATTCGTCAACCCATGAACGTCGTTCCTGCGCAGGCAGGAACTTTAACTCAACGGCAATCCTGCAAAGCCCGCCGTGCCGCCTGCAGCCGCTTGGCCCGCTCCTCATCCGACAGGAAGTAGCGCTCCCCCTTTGCATCCACGCCCGACATGCGGTCACCGCTCGTCACCAGCCGCTCTTGTTGCCGCGCCGACGCACAGCGCTCATCCAGCGCGGCTTTCTGCTTCGTCGCTTCCTGGGCTTTGCGCGCATCCTCTTCACGCTTGGTCTGGCGTTCGCGGAAGGCGGTCTCCTGCTCGGCCAGCGTCGGCGGCTTCGGTGCGGCTGCTGTGGCTGCTGTGGTAGGCGCGTTGACGGAAGAGGGCGCCATGGCGGCGCTTGCGGCATCGATTGCAGCAGGTGCCGGTATAGCCGAACGTGGCCTCTGCAGGATGCGCGCAGCCGGCGTACCCGGCGGCGGTGGGCGGTCCGAGAACACGCGTGTGCCTTTGTCGTCGATCCATGAGTATTGAGCATGTGCCAACTGCGGGGCCAGCTGCGCCAGCAGCATCAGGGCGCCCGTCAGGAGGGCGTGCCGCCAGTGTCGAGTCATATTGTTTCCTTGGGTGAAGGCCCTGATTTCGCCACGTTTGCACCGGGCTGTCAATCGGATAGTTGCTGAGGAGCACCGGGTATTTTTTGGGGCCTCCGAGAAGATCGTCGTGACTTTCTGTATAATTCGCTTTTGCGCCTATAGGAAATAAACTATGCGTCTTCTTCAGAAAGCACTCACGTTCGATGACGTGCTGCTCGTCCCGGCCTACTCCAACATCCTCCCGGCCAACACGTCCCTGCGCACCAAGCTGACCCGGAATTTGTCGCTCAACATCCCGGTCATTTCCGCAGCGATGGACACCGTGACCGAAGCCCGCCTCGCCATCGCGATGGCGCAAGAGGGTGGCATCGGCATCATCCACAAGAACCTGCGTCCGGCCGACCAGGCACGCGAAGTGGCGCGCGTCAAACGCTTCGAGGCAGGCGTGCTGCGCGATCCGATCACCGTACCGCCGACGATGAAGATCCGCGACGTGATCGCGCTCCAGCACCAGCACGGCTTCAGCGGCTTCCCGGTCGTCGAAGGCAAGCAGGTGGTCGGCATCATCACCAACCGCGACCTGCGTTTCGAAGAAGACCTGGACGCCGAAACCCGCACCAAGATGACGCCGCGCGAGAAGCTGGTGTACGTCAACGAAGATGCGGACACGGCCGAGGCCAAGCGCCTGATGAACAAGCATCGCCTCGAACGCGTGCTGGTCGTCAACGACAACTTCGAGTTGAACGGCCTGATCACCGTCAAGGACATCCTGAAGTCGCACGAACACCCGAACGCATCGAAGGACGCGCAAGGCAAACTGCTGGTCGGCGCCGCCGTCGGCGTGGGCGACAAGGACAAGGAACGCGTCGAGCTGCTGGTGAAAGCCGGCGTGGACGTGCTGGTGGTCGACACCGCGCACGGCCACTCGCAAGGCATCCTCGACAGCGTTAAATGGATCAAGACCAACTATCCGAACGTCGACGTCATCGGCGGCAATATCGCCACCGCAGCGGCCGCACTGGCGCTGGTCGAGGCCGGCGCTGATGCGGTCAAGGTCGGCATCGGCCCGGGCTCGATCTGCACCACCCGTATCGTGGCCGGTGTCGGCGTGCCGCAAGTGACGGCCATTTCGAACGTGGCCGAAGCGCTGGCCGGCACCGGCGTGCCCTGCATCGCCGACGGCGGCATCCGCTTCTCGGGCGACATCTCGAAGGCACTCGCAGCCGGCGCCCACGCCGTCATGATGGGCTCGATGTTTGCCGGCACCGAAGAAGCGCCGGGCGAAGTGATCCTGTACCAGGGCCGCTCGTACAAATCCTACCGCGGCATGGGCTCGCTGGGCGCGATGGCCGAAGGCTCGGCCGACCGCTACTTCCAGGAAGCCTCGGCCAAGACCGAGAAGTTCGTACCGGAAGGCATCGAAGGCCGCGTCGCCTACAAGGGCAGCGTGCTGGCGATCATCTACCAGATGGTCGGCGGCGTGCGCCAGTCGATGGGTTACTGCGGCTGCGCGACCATCGAAGAACTGCGCGAGAAAGCCGAGTTCGTCGAGATCACCTCGGCCGGCATGCGTGAATCGCACGTCCACGACGTGCAGATCACCAAGGAAGCGCCGAACTACCGGACTGAATAAACGACTTTAGAACGCGGCCTGACCGGCCGCGTTTCTGTATTTGCCATCGAAAAGAATACATGCACTCGAAAATCCTCATCCTCGACTTCGGTTCCCAGGTCACCCAACTGATCGCCCGCCGCGTGCGCGACGCCGGCGTGTTCTCCGAAGTCTTCCCCTACGACATCGGCGACGACTTCGTCCGCAACTACGGCGCCGCCGGCGTGATCCTGTCCGGCAGCCACAACTCGACGCTGGAAGGCGACTCCCCGCGCGCGCCGCAAGCCGTGTTCGAACTCGGCGTACCGGTGCTCGGCATCTGCTACGGCATGCAGACCATGGCGGCCCAGCTCGGCGGCCAGGTCGAGAACGGTAAAGTCCGCGAATTCGGCTACGCCGAAGTGCGCGCGCGCGGCCACACCAAACTGCTGAACGGCGTCAACGACTTCGTCACCGACGAAGGCCACGGCATGCTGAAAGTCTGGATGAGCCACGGCGACAAAGTGCTGGACATGCCGCCGGGCTTCAAGCTGATGGGCTCGACGCCATCCTGCCCGATCGCCGCCATGGCCGACGAAGAGCGCGGCTTCTACGCCCTGCAATTCCACCCGGAAGTGACGCACACCACGCAAGGCGAAGCCATCATCGGCCGCTTCGTGCACGAGATCTGCGGCTGCAAGAGCGACTGGAACATGCCGGACTACATCGGCGAAGCCGTCGAGAAGATCCGCGCCCAGGTCGGCACCGACGACGTCATTCTCGGCCTGTCCGGCGGCGTCGACTCGAGCGTGGCCGCAGCCCTGATCCACCGCGCCATCGGCGACCAGCTGACCTGCGTCTTCGTCGACCACGGCCTGCTGCGCAAGGACGAGGGCAAGATGGTGATGGACATGTTCTCGAAGAACCTCGGCGTGAAGGTGCTGCGCATCGATGCGTCCGACCAGTTCATGGGCCACCTGGCCGGCGTGACCGATCCGGAGCAGAAGCGCAAGATCATCGGCCGCGAGTTCGTCGAAGTGTTCCAGGTCGAGTCCGGCAAGCTGACCAATGCCAAGTGGCTGGCACAGGGCACGATTTATCCGGACGTGATCGAGTCGGCCGGCAAGGGCAAGAAGGGCCAGACCATCAAGAGCCACCACAACGTGGGCGGCCTGCCGGAAACCCTGCAGCTGCAACTGCTGGAACCGCTGCGCGAACTGTTCAAGGACGAAGTGCGCAAGCTGGGCGTGGCACTGGGCCTGCCGCACGATATGGTTTATCGTCACCCGTTCCCGGGTCCGGGCCTGGGCGTGCGTATCCTGGGTGAGGTCAAGCGCGAGTTTGCCGATATGCTGCGTGAGGCGGATGCGATCTTTATCGAAGAGCTGCGTGCTACGCCGTTTGCGTCGCCTCTCGTTCCCGGTATCGATGCCGGTAAGGCGCCGATTAACTGGTATGAGGCGACTTCGCAGGCATTTGCTGTGTTCCTGCCTGTTAAGTCTGTTGGCGTGATGGGGGACGGGCGTACTTATGAGTACGTGGTGGCGCTGCGTGCGGTGCAGACCTTGGACTTCATGACGGCGCAGTGGGCGCATTTGCCGCATGAGTTGCTGGCCAAGGTGTCGAACCGGATCATCAACGAAGTGCGCGGGATTAATCGCGTTGTTTATGATATTTCGGGTAAGCCGCCGGCGACGATTGAGTGGGAGTGAGTTTCCTAGTGGAAATTATTCTTCTGCAGTTTAAAAAGGCTCGCTTCGGCGAGCTTTTTTATGAGCCTGACTGATTCGATGACGGTTGTCTTGGGCCAGTTCAAAAGGGCTACTCAATCTGACCGTGGGGGCTCCCCGCTAGCGCACCGTGCGGTTATGCCTGTTTTGGTACACAGAGACCACACTGGGCGGTAAGGGCTTTGCACTTCCCGATAAAGTTTCCAGTGAATTCCATCTCTGATCATGTGTGATCGCGGATTGCATCTCTACGATTGTTGATGTGTTGTTTGCCTCGAGCGGTTGAAGCCGCTTTACACAACATCGTTGCTAAAGCCATCTTGTCGAGCGCCGCGGCCCAGCTAGTGGACCACAAAGAAATTGACCATCCACAAAAAAGTCGTTAGCATCATCAAAAATGACAACGATGGACAAATTGCTCCGGTAGCCATATACCGAAGCAGTTGGACCAGAAATTCGCCCTAAGTGGCAAGGAGACAAGGTGTCAACGATTCACGACGTTGCCGAGAAGGCAGGCGTATCGATCAAGACCGTATCACGCGTGCTCAACGACGCAAGCAGCGTGTCGGAAAAAACCCGCCTGCGCATCGAGCAGGCGATGCAGATCCTCGATTTCGCTCCGTCAGCCGCAGCCCAGATGCTGCGCGGCCGCCCGACCGACTTGGTCGCCGTCATTGCCGAAAGACTGACCACCACGCCCGACTCATCCGAGATCATCAAAGGTATCCAGTCGGTGTGCGAGGCACAGGGCAAAATGCTGATCATCGGCGAGACCGGCGGGCAAGCCAGCGTGGCCAACCGCTTGGTCGCGGACATGCGCACCCGGCGCGTCGAAGCCATCATCTTCGCCACGCCGTTCCACCGTGAGGTGATGCTGAACGAAGTGCTGGGGCAGACGCCGGCGGTGCTGGCGAACTGCTTTGAGGCGTCGCCTCGCTTTGCCCAAGTGGTGCCGGACGACGAGGGCGGCGGCTACGCCGCGGCCCAGGTCGTGCTGCAGGCCGGGCACCACAGGATCGCCTTCCTCCAGCTGATCGAGGACATGGTCGCGACCAGGCTGCGCATGAAGGGCTTCCGCCGCGCCATGCAAGAGCATGGGGTACAGCCGGAAGAGGCTTGGCTCTTGCACGGCGCTATGCCGGCCGCCGCCGATGACGAATTCAATCAGCTGAAAACCACCATCGAACGCCTGTTCGCGAGTGCGGACCGTCCGACCGCCATCCTGTGCGGCAATGACAAGATGGCGATGCGCGTGATCTTCATCTTGCAGCGCCGCGGTCTGCGCGTGCCCGAGGACGTGTCCGTGGTCGGCTTCGACGATTTCCGTCTGATCTCGGAAGCGCTCGATCCCGGCCTGACCACCGTTGCGCTGCCGTATCGCGAGATCGGGGAGCTGGCCGCGCGCCAGGCCTTCGGCGAACGGCAGGAGCCCGGCATCCTGCGGGTTCCGTGCCGCGCCGTCATGCGCGGCACCGTGACCGCGCCGGCGCCGGCGCCGGGCAAGGGGGACTAGCGATGAAGCGTCAAACGCTCGCGGTAGTGGCTTTCCTGGCCACGCTGGCCAAGCCTGTGCTCGCGGCTCCCACTGAGATCAAGGTATGGCGCCACGATACCGGCGACGCCGAAATGGTCGCTAGTCGCAATATGGTCGAACGCTTCAACCGCAGCCAGGACAAATGGCGCGTCGTGGTCGAGTCGATCCCGCAGGGCTCGTACACCGAGTCGATCACCGCGGCGTCCCTGGTGGGCCAGTTGCCTTGCCTGATGACGATCGACCAGCCGGCGGTGCCGAACTTTGCCTGGGCCGGGAACATCCGCCCGCTTGACGACCTGTTGCCCGAAGCGGTGGTGCGGCCGCTGCTGCCGGGCGGGCGCGGCACGTATCGTGGCCGGCTCTACAGCGTCGGGCAATTCGATGTGGTGCTGGCCCTATTCGCGCGCCGCTCGGCGCTGGCAGCCGAAGGCGTGCGTGTGGCGACGGTCGAACAACCGTATTCGGCGCAGGAACTGCACGACATCCTCCTCAAGGTCAAGCGCACCGGCCATTACCGCTATCCGCTGGACCTGAACGGCAAGGCCAAGGGCGAATGGGTCAGCTACGCGTTTTCTCCATGGCTGCAGAGCGCCGGTGCCGACCTGGTCGACCGCAGTGATTACCTGCGCGTCGACGGCGTGTTGAATGGCGCTCCGGCCCTCGGCGTGGCGCGCTATTACGCCCGCCTGTTCAAGGACAGGCTGGCGGAGCGCAATCCGGCCGACGAAAAAGGATTCGAGCAGGGACGTTCGCTGATCCAGTACACCGGCTCCTGGAAGGCGCGCGAGTATGCCGAGCGTATCAAGGACGACCTCGTGGTGATGCCGCCGCCGGACTTCGGCCGCGGCCCCAGGGTCGGCGCCGCCTCCTGGCAGTGGGCAGTGTCGCGCAGCTGTCCCCATCCGGCGGGTGCGGCAGCCTTCCTTGCCCACCTGCTGTCGGCACCGGAAATGGCCGAGATGTCGCGAATGACGGGCCTGGTGCCGGTCAGCGCCGCGGCGGCGGCCCTGACCGAGCATTACCGTCCCGGCGGCGACTGGCGCGTCTACTTCGACTTCGCCGCCCGCTATGCGTTGCCTCGCCCGGCGACCCCGGCCTATCCGGCGATCTCGGCGGCATTCGAAAAGGCCATGGCCGACCTGCGCGGCGGTAAGGAGCCGGCCGAGGCGATGGACGAGGCGGTGGAGGCGATCGAGTACGACCTCGCACGAAACAATGGCTACGGATTCACCCAACCGAAGGCGGTGGCAAGCAAATGAAAACCTTACTTGGACGGGACTATCCGCTGGCAGTTGGCGGCTTTGCCGGCCCGGCGCTCATCTTGTTCGCGGCCTTCATCCTCGCGCCGCTGCTGCTGGCCGCCGCTGCCACCTTCACCAATCACCGTCTGGTGTCGCCGGAGCCGACCCGCTACGTCGGCCTGGACAACTACAAGCGGCTGCTGGCGCTGCAGGTCCTGACGGTCGAACCGTTGCGTGATGCCGCCGGCGCGGTCCTGCGTGACGAGGACGGCATGCGCTTCCCGACCTGGCGCCAGACCCGCGGCGCCAGGCCGGAACTGGTCGGCTACCGGCCGGCATGGCAGTTCGGCCTCGGCGAGCGTAGGGTCGTGCTGGCGGCCACCGACCCGCTGTTCTACCGCTCGCTGATCAATACCTTCCTGTTCGCGCTGCTGGTGCTGCCGCTGCAGTGCGGCGTAGCGCTCGGGCTGGCCCTGCTGGTCAACCAGCGCATCGCCGGGCGCATCTTCTTCCGCACCGTCTACTTCGCGCCGGTGGTGACGTCGATGGTGGTGGCCTCGATCGTCTGGTCCTTCATGCTCAACACCGACCGCGGCATGATCAACGAGCTGCTGCGGGCACTCACTGGCGACGCCAATATCGGGCCCGACTGGCTGGGTGAGAGCCACTACGCCTTGCCGGCGATCGCCATCATGTCGGCATGGCAGGGGGCGGGCTTCCAGATGCTGGTTTTCCTGGCCGGGCTGCAGTCGATTTCGCCCGAACTGTACGAGGCCGCCACGCTGATGGGGGCAAACGCGTGGCAGCGTTTCGTGCACGTGACGCTGCCGGGCCTGCGCAACACGATCGTGTTCGTGATGGTGTCGACCATGCTGATGGCTTTTGGCCTGTTCACCCAAGTCGACGTCATGACCGCGGGCGGGCCGCTCGACTCGACCACCACAGTGGTATACCACGCGGTGCGTAGCGGCTTCAAGCAGCAGGATATCGGATACGGCTCGACCATCACCCTGGTGTTCTTCGGCATCGTGCTGCTGGCCTCGGCGCTGCAGCGCTTCATGGCTTCGAAAGGTGCAGATCAATGAACGCGTTCCTTCGCAAGGCGCTGTTGCGCGCGCCGTTGTTCATCCTCATGGGCTTGCTCGGCCTGGTGTTCGCGGCGCCGTTGCTGTTCATGTTCGCCTCGTCGTTCAAGCACGATGAAGCCATCTTCTCGGATCTCAGCAGCTGGTCGTCCTACGTTCCGGATGTGGGCTGGTCGATGGCGAACTATGCCGCCATCTTCGAACGCAGCAACCTGCCGCTGTTCCTGTTCAACTCGACGCTCATCGCGCTGGCGGTGGTGGTGGGCGGGATCCTGGTCAACAGCATGCTGGCATTTTCGCTGAGCCGCATGCGCTGGCGCGGCCGCGGCGCAGTTCTGTCGGTGGTGGTGGCGATGATGATCATCCCGTTCGAGGTCATCGCCATCCCGCTGCTATCGCTGGTGGCGCGCCTGCCGTGGCCCGGTATCGAGCAGGGCGCGCTGGGCTGGCACCTTGGCTGGCACATCGGCTGGTTCAACAGTCTGCACGTGCAGATCATTCCTTTCCTGGCCAACGCCTTCTGTGTCTTCCTGTTCTACCAGTTTTTCCGCGATATCCCGCCCGAACTGGACGAGGCGGCCAAGATGGATGGCGCGGGGCCGTGGGCGCTGTTCTTCCGCATCATCCTGCCGAACAGCCGGCCGGTGATCGCCACCGCCGCCATCGTGCTGTTCATCGCCGCCTGGAACCAGTACCTGTGGCCGATCATGGTGGTGCAGGGCGAGGCGGCTCGTCCAGTGCAGCCGGGCATCCAGCAATTCTTCGGCCGTTCCAATTCCTGGGGCCAGATCATGGCATATGCATCCGTGGTCACCCTTCCCGTGCTTGCGGTGTTCCTCGCTTTCCAAAGGCAATTCGTCGCCTCGGTAGCGGGATCCGGCATCAAAGGCTAACTCTTGCTCTACCAACCATGACACTCAAAATCGACGACAAATACATCTGGGACTTCTGGCATTTCGCGGAAGGGGAAGAGCAGCACCTGTTCATGCTGCAGGCCGATCGCGCGATCGGCAATCCCGACCTGCGCCACTGGAACGTGTCGGTGGGCCACGCCGTATCTCGTGACCTGCGCAACTGGGATTACCGCGGCACCGTGTTCGAACCGGCCCAGTCGCCTGCATGGGACGATTTCACCACCTGGACCGGCTCGGTGATCCGGGCCGAGGGCAGTTACCACCTGTTCTATACGGGCACCAACCGTGCAGAGAAGGGCATGCGCCAGCGCATCGGCCACGCGACCTCGAACAGCATCGACGGCCCGTGGACCCGTGTCGGGGATGGCCTGGCGCTCGACCTGGACGACCGCTTCTATGAGGAATACGAGGAAGGCCGCTGGCACGACCGCGCCCTGCGCGACCCGTGGGTGCTGCCGGAGAAGATCGACGGCAAGTACCACATGTTCTTTACCGCCCGCCGCAAGGACGGTGAAAAATACGAGCGCGGCGTCATCGGCCATGCCGTGTCGCCCGACCTGGTGCGCTGGGACGCGACCGCGCCGGTCTACGAAGGCGGCCATTACGGCCAGCTCGAGGTGCCCCAGGTGTTCGAACGCGATGGGCGCTGGTTCTGCACCTTCTGCAATGTCCGCGAGCACTGGTCGGAAGCGCAGCGCGCCAGCCATGGCGGCGGCGTCTCGGGAACGCATTACCTGGTGGCGGACAATCCGCTCGGTCCGTGGCAGCCTGCGGAAGGCTTCCTGGATGGCGACCTGCCTTGCCGCCGCTATGCCGGCAAGATCCTGCACGACCCGGTGACCGGCAAGGACTGCCTGATGGCCTTCCTCGACAACGGCGCGGACGGGCAATTCGTTGGCCAGATCAGCGACCCGATTCCCCTGATTCTCGAGAATGGACGCTACCGGCTGGACGATTCTTCGGGTACTGAATGACAACGATAGACAAAGCCTAGCCGCCAACGCGAGCGGAACGGCGATAAGGAACAAGGAGACACAGTGGGCAGCATCAAACAGCGCAAATGTCATATACGGCACCGTAGCCGGGCGCGTTTTCCGGCTCTGCTGGCGCTGGTCGCGGCGTTGGCGCCCGTGTGCGCCGGTGCGGCGCCGGCACGTGGCGATATCGCAGCCTGGACCTTCGACGACGGGCGCGGCCGGCAGGCGCTGGAGAGGGTATCCGGCCGCCGCGACCCCGTCGACTTCGTCTTCAACCGGGCGCGCTACAAGCCGGACTCCGATCCGCTGTGGCGCACGGCGCCGGCCTGCATCAAGGGCGGCTGCCTGCTGTTCGACGGCTACTCGACGGATATCGTGGCCCCTGGCTTGAGCGCGGCGCAGCTTGGCGACGGTTGGACCATCAGCGGCTGGGTGGCGCCGCATGCCTTCGAATGGGGAGACGGCGGCCAGTACTCCGGCTTCGTGAGCCAGTACGACGAAGCCGCGAAGGCCGGCTTCTCGTTCGGCATGTACCGTTTCGGCACCTGGGGCGTCAAGCTGGGTTTCGGCACGTCGGAGTTCGACCTGCGCGTCATCGACCGCAAGCTGCCCAAGGATGCGTGGTCGCATGTGGCGGCAAGCTACGAAGCGCGCAGCCGGACGGTACGCTTGTTCCTCGATGGCGAGGAAGTGGCGCGCGGCAGCGGCCCGACCGGCGCTGCGTTCGCGCCTGCGCAAGGTCCGCTGACGATCGGCCGCCATTCGCAGCCGCGCAAGGTGGCCGAGGTGTTCAAGCTGAACACTTTCCTGGGACTGATGGACGAAATCCGCATTACTGAAGGCGCCGATGATGCCGCGGTTGTTTCCCGCCGCATGCGTGCGGACCTGGCGGCCCGCGGCGGCAGCGTGCCGCGGCTGGCCATGGCCGACGTCACGATCGACCCGTCGGTGTTCGACGGCGACCGCTACCGGCCCCAGTACCACGCCATGCCGAATTCGGGCTGGATGAACGAACCGCATGCGCCGCTGTTCCACAAGGGCCAGTACCACCTGTTCTTCCAGAAGAACCCCTTCGGCCCGTTCTGGCACCAGATCCATTGGGGCCACTGGGTGAGTCCGGACATGGTGCGCTGGCGCGAACTGCCGATCGCGCTGGCGCCGGAAGACGATACGCTGGCGCCGGACGGCATCTGGTCCGGCAGCGCCGCTTATCGGAAGGATGGCACGCCGGTGCTGTTCTTCACGGCCGGGAACGACGCCGCGCCCGTGCACGAGCGTACCGGGCTGGCGCTGCCGAAGAACGTGGGCGATCCGGACCTGGTGGCATGGAAAAAGCATCCGGAACCCGTCACCGTCCAGCAACCCGGCGCGGGCAGGACCGGCGACTTCCGCGATCCCTTCGTGTTCCGCGATCCGGACGGCAAGCGCTGGTTCCAGCTGGTCGCATCGCGGGTGCCCGGCCGCGGCGGGGCGGCGCTGGTGTACGAGTCGACCGACCTGATCAACTGGCGTTACCGCGGCCCCTTGTTCATGATCGACCCTGCCACATACCCTGCGTTCGACCGTACCTTCGAACTGCCGGTGCTGCTGCCGATCGGGAAGGGCAAGGATGGCCGCATGCGCCATGTATTCCTGACCGACGTCAAGGCCCAGGCCTACTACTGGACCGGGGTGTTCGACAGCACCGCCGCACGCTTCATTCCCGACAGCGAGGCGCCGTGCGTGTTCGACCTGGGCGAGGGCCACTTCTCCGGCCCCAGCGGCTTTGTCGATCCGAAGACCGGGCGCACCATCGTGTTCTCGATCGCGCAGGGCGAGCGCACCGCGCAGGGCGAATGGGACAGCGGCTGGGCCCACAATGCCGGCCTGCCGATCGCTTTGACGATCGGTCCCGACGGCGACCTGCGGCTGGCGCCCATCGACGAACTCAAGTCCCTGCGCCAGGAACTGCTGCTGGACCTGCGCGACACCACGCCGCAAGCGGCAGCGGCAAAACTGGCCGGCATCGCGGGCGACCTGCTGGAAGTCGAACTCGAACTGGCACCAAAGCCCGGCGTACAGGGCCGGCGCGGACTGGTCGTGCGCAGGACGCCCGACGACGCCGAGCATACCAACCTGGTGGTCGATGCGGCGCGTGGGCGCTTCGAGATCGACCGCGAGCACACCACCCTGGACCCTGAAATGCGTTCACGCGGCGTGCAGGGCGGCGCTTTCGACGCTGGCGGCGAGCACCTGCGCCTGCGCGTCTTTCTGGACCGCTCGATGGTCGAGGCTTATCTCAACGAACGCAAGAGCATCACCAGCCGGGTGTTCCCGTCGCGGCTCGATGCCACCGGCCTGGCCCTGATCGCGGCGCCGGGCGACCGCGTGCGCCGGCTCAAGGTGTGGCGCATGGGCGCTTCGAATGGCAAGCCGGTGGTGCCGGCGCAACCGGCCGGCGCGCGCACCGCATCGGCACCAGGACAGACACAAGGACTTTGACATGGCATCCATCACCTTGGCCGGGGTCGGCAAGACCTACCCGGGCAAAAGCAGCACCCACATCCAGAAGGACATCTCGTTTGCCATCGGCGACGGCGAATTCGTCGTGCTGGTCGGGCCGTCCGGCTGCGGCAAGTCGACCTTGCTGCGCATGATCGCCGGGCTGGAAGAGATCAGCGAGGGCGAGATCCGTATCGACGGCGAGCGCGTCAACGAGACGCCGCCGGCCAAACGCGGTCTGTCGATGGTGTTCCAGAGCTATGCGCTGTATGCGCACATGAGCGTCTTCGAGAACATCGCGTTCGGGCTGCGCCTGGCGCGCGTGCCGAAGGCGGAGATTCGCCCGGCCGTGCAGGCGGTCGCGAAGATGCTCCAGCTCGAGCACCTGCTGGATCGCAAGCCGCCGCAGCTGTCCGGCGGCCAGCGCCAACGCGTGGCCATCGGCCGCGCCATCGTGCGCAAGCCGCGCGCCTTCCTGTTCGACGAGCCGCTGTCGAACCTGGACGCCGCGCTGCGCGCCGACATGCGGGTCGAGATCGCTCGCCTGCACAAGCAGCTGGGCGCGACCATGATCTACGTGACGCACGACCAGGTCGAGGCGATGACGCTGGCCGACCGCATCGTGGTGCTGGGGCCGGATGGCGTGCAGCAGATCGGCGCGCCGATGGCCTTGTACGAGCGGCCCGCCAATGTGTTCGTCGCCGGCTTCATCGGCATGCCAAAGATGAACCTGGCCGAAGGCAGCGTCGATGCGCGCGGGCGCCTGGCGCTGGGCCAGGTCGGACTGGACTGGCACGACCCGGCTACCGCCGGCAAGACGGTGACCGTCGGGATCCGTCCCGAGCACCTGGTGCCGCGCCATGACGGCCCGATCCGCGGCAGCGTGGTGCTGGTCGAGCGGCTCGGCGCCGAGTCGCACGTCCACCTGGAAGTGGCCGGGTTGGCCAAGCCGCTCGTGGTGTCCACCAAGGCCGAGCCTCCTCCGTCCGGAACGCCATGGGCGGTTGCGCCAAGCGAGGGCGCACTGCACGTATTCGGGCCGGATGGGGCACGCATCGACCCGCAACAACCGGCGCAGGTCGGCATTCAACGCAACGGTTTATCGGAGGTCGCATGATCATGGTCTGTGGCGAAGCCTTGTTCGACGTATTTGCAACGCAGGAGGTGGCCGCCGGCATCGACCTGGCAGCGCGCCAGGGTGGTTCGCCCTTCAATCTGGCGACCGGCCTGGCACGCCTTGGCGGCAAGGCATCCTTCTTCGGCGGTCTTGCGCACGATATGTTCGGTCGCAAGCTGCATGCGGCACTGGCGGCCGAGGGCGTGGACTTGTCGGCGGCGCCGAGGCCGGAGGCGCCGACGGCACTCGTGATGGTCAGCCTCGACGAGAAGGGCGTGCCGCACTACGCCTTCTATGGCAGCGCGACCGCCGAACGCATGGTGGGCCTGGAGGACCTGCAGCAGGTGCCGCCCGAGGCCGAGGCGATCCATGTCGGCTCCTACTGCATGGTAGTCGAACCGGTCGCGTCGACGCTGCGCGCGCTGGTCGAACGCCAGCGCGGACGCAGCCTGATTGCGTATGACCCCAACGTGCGCCTGACCATCGAGCCGCACGTCGACGTGTGGCGCGACGCGCTGCAATGGATGCTGGCGCGCAGCGACGTGCTGAAGATCAGCGAAGAAGACATCCACGCCATTTATCCGGCGCTGCACGTCGACGCCTTCGTGCGGCAGGCGCTGGATGCCGGCGTGGCGCTGGTGGTGGTGACACGAGGCGAGCACGGCGTCGTCGCAGCCACGTCCCGCTTGCCGTCGCTGGCGCTGCCTGCCGTTCCGGTGACGGTGGCGGACACGGTAGGGGCGGGCGACACCTTCCAGGCGGGCCTGTTGTCCTGGCTACAGCGCCATGGATACCTGAGCCGCAGCGCGATCGATGGGCTCACGCGCGAGGCGCTGGCCGAGGCGCTGCAATTCGCGGCACGGGCGGCAGCCATTACGTGCTCGCGGCAGGGAGCCGACCTGCCTTACCTGAATGAAGTAGTGGATGAAGCAATAGCGGCGTTGCCGCGCATGAAATGACAAGGATAGTCATTTGCAGTGCTTGACCGAAGTGGACAATACTTAACAGAGGAGACTTATCCCATGCCTTACGCAATTTCCCGTTACATCGGATGCTCGGCCGCCCTCGTCATCGGTTTGATGCCGGCCCTCGCTTTCGCACAACAGCAGAGTACGGCTGCACCGGACCAGAAGGGCGAGGATGCCGGCAACGTCGTCATCGTCACCGGTGTGACCCAGGCCACCACCAAGAAAAACGCCACGTTCTCGATCAATACCCTGAGCGCGGAAGACATCCAGCGCCTGGCGCCGATGAGTACCGCCGACCTGCTGGGCAACCTGCCGGGTATCTATGCCGAAGGCAGTACCGCGGGCGAGGCGGGCAACAACATCACGGTGCGCGGCCTGCCGGTGGCTGGCGGCTTCCGCTACTCGCCGCAGCTGATCGACGGCCTGCCCGCGTTCGAGGAGCCAGATACGCCGTTCATGAACAACGACGTGCTGGTGCGGGACGACCTGATGACCGAGACTGTAGAAGCCGTGAAGGGCGGGCCAGGCGGCATCCTGTATTCGAACGGGCTGGGCGCGACCGTCAACCACGTCACACGCACGGGTGGCAAGTCGCTCGAAGCCGGCTACAAGATCGAATACGCGGACTACGGCTTCTGGCGCCATGACGCCTTCGTGGCCGGGCCGATCAGCAGGAACGTCACCGGGGCCGTGGGCGGCTTCTTCCGCCGCAGTGACGGCATCCGCGATACCGGTTATACGGCGGACAACGGCGGCCAGATCCGGGGCAACCTGGTGTTCACGAGCGACGACAAGCGCACCACGGTACGCATCGATGGCCTCTATCTCAACGACCGGACCGCGTTCTACCAGAACCTCCCGATTTCGGTGCCGCGCTTCACCCAGGCCGGCACCCCATCCAACCCGACGGTGCTGAGCCAGGGCGGCATCGAGCCGCTCGGCATCGATTTCGCACATGGCTCGGTGGCGTCGCCCTACAACCGCCGCTTCACCATGCTCGGTGAATACGGCAGCCGCGAGATCGACCAGGCCGACGGCCTGCATCCCGATTTCCGCATGCTGACGATGAAGGTCAGCCACGACCTCGAATCGGGACTGCGCCTGTCGGCCAACCTGCGCCACACCGGCGGCACGAACGGCTTCAATTCCGTCTTCACCGGGAACGACACGGCCACCGCGGCCAATTTCCTGAATGCGCGCTACCAGAACGACGTGATCTCGCCTGCGCATGGCGCCGCCCTGAACTGCAACCTCGCGAATGCGAAGCTGATCGGCTACTTCAACGTGCCCGCAAGCGGCGCATGCGGGGCATTCGCCAACATCAGCCGCGAGGACTTCATCAAGAAGTACGCCAAGGCAAGCGGCGTGGCCGGCCGCTGGCTGAACGACGGTTCGGCGGTGGCGCCCGGCGCGTACATCAATTTCCTGATTCCGTACATCGCACGCATGGAAGCGCGCAGCGACGTACTCGACCTGCAGGCGCAGAAGAGCTTCAACCTCGCCGGCAGGCATGACCTCACCTTCGGCGTGTACGGCAGCCGTTACACCTTCGATCTCAACCTGCAGAATTCGCTGCTGGTGGGCGAGAGCGCCGACCATGGACGCCTGGCCGATCTCTACGCTGTCGACGCAGCCGGCAACCAGGTCGGACCGTCGCTGACGCTGGACGGGGCCATCCTGCCAGGCTGGGGCGGGCACGACAGCCGGTTCAAGGGCAAGGGGAAGGCGCTCTACCTGCTCGACCATTGGGAAACGCTGCAGAAGCGGCTCAGGATCGATGCCGGTGTGCGCTGGCAGAACCTGGACGCCGACGTCGTGCGCCGCAACCGCGACACGGTGGTCGACCTGACCCCGGCCGACATCGTCGTCGGCTCGACCCAGGACACGACGGCGGACAATGAAATCTACTTCCCCGCCGCGCCGCGCCTGCTGGACAAGAAGTTCCACGCGCTCGGCTGGTCGGTCGGCGCCAACTATGCCATCAGCAAGCCGCTCGCGGTGTATGCGCTGGCGTCCAGCTCGTTCCGCCTGCCGAGCGTCGGCGACCTGATCGACCTGGCCAACGCCGGCACGCAGATCGTCAACGGCCAGGCGGTCGACATCGATGCGGTCGAGCGTATCCGCCAGTACGAGGGCGGCGTGCGTTACCAGACCCGCGGGTTCGGCGCATCCGTCGCCGTGTTCTACAACAAGTTCTCTCCGCGCAGTGCCGTCAATGTGTACCGCGATATCGAATCGACCCAGTGTTCCACCCTTGGCGGCATTACCCAGATCAACTCCTGCCCCGAAGTCGCGCAGCTATACAAGCGCGGCGTGAAGAACGTGGGCGCCGAGGTGGAGCTCAGCTATCGGCCGGCATTGATCGACGGGCTGGAGCTGAAGGGGAACTTCCTGCTTCAGCAGCCGAAGGTGGAGGGCGCCAACTACACCGTGACGCAGGAAGACAAGACGCCGGACGGTGTCATCACCGGTTATCACTATGTGCCGGTGAGCGAAGATGGGCGCCGGCCGCGGCGCCTGGCCAAGTTCATGGCCAATTTCACGCCATCCTACGACCTGCGCCCGGCCACCGGTTTGCCGCTGACGATCTACGGCCAATACCAGTTCACCGGCGACCGTTTCTCGGAAGCGACCGACACCAACGTGACGCTGCTGCCGTCCTACCACATCATCAACTTGGGGGCGCAGTATGAAGTGACGCCGCGCCTGATGGCGCAGGTTCATGTGGCCAACCTGACCAATGAGCTGACGTTCACCGAGGGCGACCCGTTGTACAACGATCTGCTGTCGCCGGACGGGACGCGCAATCGCGGTGTGGCGCGGCCGCTGTTCGGGCGGACGATTCGTGCGAGCCTGACGTATCGCTTCTAGGTGTGTCGGATCGCCGGTTAATCTGCCCTGTGTACGAATAGCCCATCCGGTGTGTGGTTGCCAGTTGTCGGATGGGTATGTCGAACACGCGTTCGGTTGCAGGAACAGCGTTGGTTGTGCGGCGACGAGGGCAATGTACGATCGTCTCCGGTTGCGCCACGAGCAACTTTTCTCTCGGCTGGATTTGATAGTGCGGTTCCGCGGGGCGTATCGACGTCAAATGGTACCGTGGATGGTACAAGCTGGACGCAGTAGCGGAAATTCTCGAGGAATCATAGGGTTCGCTCAGCCATTGATGTTTGAGTGGGAGTAGGGTTTCCGTTTGGAAACTCTGGTGTTTTGGTTTTGAAAAGGCTCGCTTCGGCGAGCTTTTTTTTGAGACTAGGCGATCCGACAAGGGTAGCCTTAAGACCACTCAAGATTGGCGGTAAACCGGGTCGAAGCTGGCCGGTCGCTATCGAAGCTAGCATTCCAGGTGAGCTTGCCTACGTAAAACTGTGCCATGGCGGTAGCGGGCGTTGCCGCGGCCTGTAGCTGCGCGGCTCCGATGAGTTCCCCCTCTCACCTCAAGCATGCGCAGACTTGGGTTCCACACCGGTCTTCGTGATTGAGTTTTAGAGGACCTTGTACTGTGTAACCCTATGAGGGTAGGGGAGGTACATCGAGGCTCGCCGGTGTCTGACAAACTTGTGGCGATTCAGAAAACCCGTACACTGTACTGCGACGGATCTGGTATGCGACAGATCGGCCGCGACCGCTAAGCAATTGATTGACCGGACGACGTGCGCACCAGCGGACGCGAGATGTTTGCACGATATGCTGCGTCAACGACAACGGTGTTCCCATTTTCACCGAGGTCGACGAGATCGTCGCTCCCCAATCTGCACCTCGAGAGGTCGCAACTATGTATACGCGCCATCCATTGTTCGCATTTCTTTTTTTTCTGTTATTCCTTCTGAATAGCAGCGTGGTCATGGCTGGTCCTCCACCAGGCGGTAGCTACATCGCCAGTTGCCGGGGTGCTCGACTGGAAGGCACGACCCTGCGAGCAAGCTGCAAGGGACAAAGTATGTGGGTGGAGGCGATGCTGCTGGACGTCGGTTCCTGTCGCGGTGACATCATGAATCAAGGTGGGGCCTTGCGCTGTAACCGCCAATCCGCGTCGGCGGGCGCGCGGCCGCCGATACGTTCGATAGGAAAGCGCCGTGCGGTTGACGCGGTGGCGACGCTGCCACCAGCAAATATGCGGCACTTCACCGTTCATCGCCTGTTCCATGGCGGATCGGTCTCTTGTTCTTCAATGCAGAAGGCTGCCGATTCGGCCAATCAAGTTGGCTGGGGACAGGTGGAATGGTATGGCGCTCCGTGTAGCGCTGACGTGTACCAGCTCGCTGTCTACTTCGACTTCGCAAACGCGCCGCCACTACGGCAAGGAGCGAGAATAAACCGGGCGGTTTTAGAGTATGACGAGTATCCAGGCGACAGTGATGGACGCGGCTGTAGCCAGGTCTTTGGCTATAACTACATCCCATGCTGGTCAAATGGAAACGGCGACAAAGTCGACAAGCCGGATGGCTGCGTTGTCGTGAAAGTTCCAGGGATTGACTGGCGAATCCCTACGGTAAAGGGTCAGGTACCGACCATATCGTTGATACGTGATCCACGCAAATTGGGACCGGGCAGGTGGGATGTTACGGAAATCGTAAGTCGGCAAATCGCCGGCGAAGAACTAGGGTCGACCCTGCATCCTTTCGGGATGTTGCTCACGGGCCCGCTGCTCATCAATCAGCTAACTGGCGAAGATTCCACAAATTGCACTTCAGTGGTCAAAAATGTTCATGTCACGATTGAGCTTTCAAATCCGCCGCCACCAACCCTGCCCCCGACAATTCTGAAATAGTGACTGCGGTCACCATCGGCCGGCGCAAGGCGTAGCTGCAGCATTACTCACACACATCGCCGATCACGGTAATCAATCGCCCTGGCTTTTGTGGAGGCCGGTTAGCGCGGGTGCAGCAGGCAGCAGATCCTTCGCGATACCATGCACGCAAGGCTCCGCAGCGAGAGTGGTCGTCGCAATACCGTAAGATCAAAGTAATGCACGTCGTTGCCAATTGAAAGATCTATAACCTTGGTATCGTGAATGATACAGACCGCAGAGGCGTCTAGCGGACACGGGTCGGATCGCCCGGCTCTTCGCTCCACAAGGCGCTCAACGGTCCCTGCCGCACGTCGTGCATCATGGCGCCGTCCAGCCACAGGCGGTGCGACGGGAAGCGGCTGCCTTCCACTGTCGGTGACGTGACCACGGGGACGCCGCTGGAACAATCGATGGTGGCCTTGACCCGGTGCCAGACGAACACGCAGGTGCGGTCGCGGATCGTTGCGAAGGCCGGTTCCGTGACGCTGGGCGGGCGGCCGCGCACGCCCCAGGTGACCCGGACCCGGTTGGCGTCGATGCGCGTGAAGGTGGGCGCCATGTCCACCCGCAGCGGCGGCGCCTGCAGGCAGACGCTCACGCCGGGCACGCATTCCTTGCCGGCGTCGGTCAGCAGCGCGCCCGCCACGCTGGCCGAGAGCAGCGCGGTGCCGCGGTGCTCGACCTGGATGCGCGCTGGAAAACAGCCGGTATCCCTTGCTATCGGGTGGAGGGGTCACGAAGATCCCGTCGGTGAGCGGATTTTCGCTGAAACCCGCATCGGTCAGGGCGGCAAAGGCCCGCAGGGCCGGGTTGGTCGTGGGTGAGGGAATATGGCCAAGGCGGGTATTCAGCCCGCAGCTGAGGGTCCCGGCATGCGCGCCGATCCTGCCGATGAAACTCTTGCCCGTCATGCGGAAGATCTTCTGGCGCACGGCCGGTGGCTGTACCTGTGGCCTGGGCGGGGCGGACGGGCAGATCGTCACGCGCCGGTTCAGCGTGACGGCGCCGCTGGCGATCTGGTCTTCCTCGCCACGGCTGGCGACGGTGATCGAAATCGACGAGCCGGCGCCATGCCGCATCCGTTCCAGCACCGTGCGCAATTCGCCCGCCACGTGCTCGGCGCGACGCATGCCCGGGGCCTGGTTGTAGGCGTTCGCACCGTCGCTGCTGGCGAACCCGGTCACCGCGACGCTGCGCACGCCGCGGGTCAGGATGTTCAGGGCGGCGGCGTTGATCTGGGCCATGTGGACCGGCAATAGCGCGTCCGAATCGTGTGCGAACTTCGACAAGGTATCGCAGCTGGGCCCGGTAACCTGTTCAGCCGATTCGAATGCTTCGCTCCCGCCGGTACCAGCGCTCGCGCTCGCGCCGGCACAGCAGGCCACTGCCGGCGATTCGGCATCGGACGCCGGCGCGGTACGGGGGCGCAGCAGCAGGGTATCGGCCAGCACCACGTTGTCGGCATCTGCCAGGCGGCGCGCCAGGCCGGCGGCGGCGGGCACGCGGCGCGGCGTGATTTCGATCACGTGCAGGTAGCGCCCGGGATGCCGGCGGGTGCCGCCTTCCGGACACAAGCCGAGCGGACCGAGTCGGTCGAGCGACGGCAAGCCGTGACTCGCTACCACGGCGACATTGCCCCAGCCTTCGCCGCGCGCCACGCGCACCAGCAGGTCGCCCGGCCGCGCCACGACATCGAAGCGGGCCGCCGCGTCACGCAGTTGCGGGGTGGCGCCACCGATGGCCGGGCCGGAAAGCAGCTTGAACAGCAGGGTGGGGACGAGCGCAGGCAGGCGCACAGGCATGGCGCTGTCGGCCTCGTCCATGGCTTCGCCGGGCTCGCCTTCGTGCCCGCCGTCGAGCATGGCTTCGACCAGGTCGGCGGCGCTGTGGGCACCGGCAGCGACCGACATTGCCATGGTGTCCGCGCGCGCGACACGTTGCGCGCCGCAGCCGCACTCGGCGTCGGCCACGGCCGGGCCGGACAGCGCCGAACCGTGGGTGACCGATCCGCTTGGCATGGACGCCAGTGCGGCCGCCGCCAGCAGCATGTTGCCGTTCGCCGCAGCGAATTCGGCGTTCGCCGACCCGCGCCAGGCCTGTTTCCTGGCCATCGCCAGCGTGGCCGCAGCTTCGACCTCGACCTCGACTTCGGCCTCGGCCCGTGCTTCGATCTCGGCCTCGGTCCGTGCTCCTGCCCCGGTCTGCTCCGCGCCAGCCGTGAAGCCGGCGAATGCCGTTCTCGGCTGGGGCTGCTTACCCTGGGCAAAGGAGCAGCTGAACTGGGCGCGGCCGCCGACCGGCGTGCCGGCGCCGCCCAGCAAGTCGGCCACGGTGTTGCCAGCGGGCGGTGCCAGCCGGAAAAGCTCGTGCGTGGTGCCGGCCAGGCTGGCATACATCTCGAACGCGGGAAAGGCGTCGATCTCGGCAACATAAGTGACATGGGGGACGGGGCGATTCAGTTTTCAAACAGCCCCATCGTTCGGTAGGTCGAGCCATATACTGTAGTGATCGGTGCTGCCACGGACTAGGGCTGCACACTCGAAGATCAACGTACGGCCGAGGCCGACGTACATAGCGGCACGCCGGAAGTCGCGGGCATTGGCGCGGGGCATGTACCCGACAGTGTGCCCCCTTATCGTTACACGAATGGACTGCCGCTCGAAGCTGTCGTCACTCTCTAGGATCAGGTGAGCCCGGAGCAACATGTCGATACCGCCATCCGTTCGTGACCGGCAGACCGCATCCAGGCCGCACGAGCAGTCGCTCTCGGCAACCACCTCCACGGCGTATTTGCCGGTGCCAACCAGCCTTGGGATAACTGCGGTTTCAGGTTGCCTGGCACGGATCCAGCAGATGAACCCCAGCAGCAGGATCAGCGCAACGACGGTAGGCCACATGGAAGCCTCACAATGATCAGCAGAGCAAGCCTGGATGAATCAGCATAGGCCAATGCGCTGGCAAAAGTTGAAAGACTGATGCTAGCTAACAGTTTGCTTCTCTAGTGGCAAGGATGTGGCAATGCCTGATCCCCGCCTGCGCCGTAACCCACTTCGAACTCGGCAATGGGGAATGGTTTGCCGAGCCGAAATCCTTGCAACAGACGGCAGCCACGCGCAATCAGGAAGTCACGCTGTTCGCCTGTTTCGATGCCTCAGCCACCACGTCCAGTTCGAGCGTGCGGGCCAGGGCCAGAATCGCGTCGACGATCGCGCCGGCATGGGCTCCGCCTGGCAAGTCCTTGACGAAGCTACCATGCACGTAGGGCTCAACGGCGGGGATGGTGGCCGCGATAGGGTAAATGCGAGGCAATGCCCGTTGTTGCCGGGTCAAGGATCGATGACCTTGGCATGGTATGTTGAATGGTACTGGCTCGGGAGCGTCATTGAAATTGCTAAGTAATTCATAGGCTTACCTCAGCCATTGATACAGCGTGGCGAAGGGCCGCGATCAAGCGTCTCATGGCATCTGTGGATGCGCTTCCAGGTACTTGACCAATTGGGAACCGGCAAGCAGAAACGCACCGGGACCATAGGTCTCCGTGGTGTCCGCATCCACGTGATCCGGGGCGGCGCCGACCGGCTGCACATAGCCGAGCTTTCCATCCGGATGCACTGACCCGGCGAGCGCGTCCCACGCCCGGTTGACCGCCGGCCAGTAGGTGGCCTCGTCCAGCAACCCGTTGTTCAGTCCCCAGAGGATCGCATAGGTATAGAAGCCGGTGCCGCTGGTCTCCTTGACGGGATAGCTTTGCGGGTCGAGCAGCGAAGCGTGCCAGCTGCCGTCAGGCTGCTGCAGGGAGACCACGCGCGACGCCATCTCCCGGTACAGCGTCACGAAGCGGGCGCGGTCCGGATAGTCGGCCGGCATGTTGGACAGAACGCGCACCAGGCCACCCATCACCCAACCGTTGCCGCGGGACCAGAACATCTTCTGGCCGTTCTTCTCGGTCCGCTGGAAATAGCTCTCGTCGCGGAAGTACAGGTGCTCCTGGCGGTCGTACAGGAAATCGGCCGTCTTCCACCACAGGCGGTTTGCCAGGTCGAGGTAGCTGCGTTCGCCGGTCGCGCTGGCCAGGTAGGCCAGCGTGGTCGGTCCCATGAACATTGCATCGCACCAGGCCCATTCGCGGTCCATGATGCCGTGGTTCTTCAGCGAAAGCGATTCGTCGTGGGGCCGCGCCGCGATCTCGTTGGCCAGCTGGCGCAAGGGCACCAGCATCGCCGGATCGCGGTCGTGCAGGTAGAGTTCGGCATAGACCTGGCCGATGCAATAATCGTCGGCGAAGTAGCGCCGGCTACCGGTCTGCCAGCCCAGATCCTTGCCAATCCCGCGCACGAAGTCGTAGTAGCGCTCGTCCCGCGTCTGGGTGGCCAATGCCAGGATGCCCGTGTAGGCCGCGCAATAGGTCCAGTTGTACTTCGGTTTCTTGAAGCCGTCCTTCTGCCAGCTCCCGATCTGCCAGTCGGCGACCCGGCGCATGCTGGAGGTGACCTGTTGTGGCGTCAGCGGCTCGGCAGTTGCCAGGCCGGCCGCGCATGCGAGAACGATGACGAGCGCGTGGCGCAGCAAGGAGGTGAGGTGCATGGTCGGTCTGTCGGTAGCTTGCAAGGGATGCCGTACATCCTTCCACGAAACGCCTGGCCTGCCTATCGCAGATCACACTTACTCATGAACATGAGCGGAACGCGCCTGTGAAGCCGGCAATCAATTCCTTGATTATTGAAATGGCCCGATAGCGAAGCAGGTTCATCAACATGATAATGAGCCGATTTGGGCCGAACCCGTCCATGTCCTATCGCAAACCCATCATCGCCGCGGCAGCGCTGCTGGCACTTGCCATCGCGGCTGCCAATTCATACGCAGCGGACGTCTATCCTTCAAGCGATGCGGCCTACATGCAGTTGCTGAACGGCGAATGGTCGTTCAAGTATGTGCCAGGCCTGGCGCCCGGCGCCGACGGCGGGTTCGCCGAACCCCGGTTCGACGTCTCCACATGGAAGGCCATTTCCGTGCCATCCAACTGGGAACTGAAGGGCTTCGCAGAGCCATCCTATGCGGATGAACTGAAAGACGGCACGGGACTGTACCGCCGTACTTTCCGCGTCCCGGGCGCCTGGAAGGGCCGGAGGACGTTCTTGCGGTTCGAAGGGGTGGCCTTCGGCTATGAAGTCTCGATCAACGGCAGGAAGGCCGGCGTGTCGTCGGCCAGCGCTTTCAACCGCCACACCTTCGACGTGACCGATTTCTTGCGGCCGGAAGCCGATGGCGACAATGTGCTTGCGGTGCGCGTCACCACCAAGCCCCATGGCTTCGAATTCGACCTCAACGACGACTGGTCCCTGTCCGGCATCTATCGCGATGTGAGCATGTTTTCGGTGCCGGCGACCCATGTGCGCGACCTGTCCACCAACACCGTGTTGCAGCCCGATGGCAGCGCAGCCCTGTCGATCGACGTGGCACTGAGCCAGGCCGGCGGCGAGGTGCTTGCCACGCTGCTCGCGCCCGATGGCAGCATCGCGGGCAAGCTGTCGCTGCCACCGGGGGACCATGGGCATCGCTCCGGCATCATGCGGATTGCCCGGCCTGCGCTGTGGACCGCCGAGACGCCGTCGCTGTACCGGCTGGAGCTGGTGCTGGCGGCGGGCGGCGTGACCCGGCAGCGCATCGCCGAGCGGATCGGCCTGCGCCAGGTGAGCATTGCAAATGGCGTGCTGTTGCTGAATGGACGGCCGATCAAGATGCGCGGCGTGAATCACCACGACCTCGATCCGGTCAGCGGTCGCGCCGTCACCGAAGCGCAGATCCGGCAAGACCTGGAGCTCATGAAGAAGGCCAACGTCAACTACCTCCGCACCTCGCACTATCCGCCGCATCCACGCCTGCTCGAACTGTGCGATGAACTCGGCTTGTACGTGATGGACGAGGTGGCCATCGGCCATGGCGAAAAGAACCTGGAAAAACCCGAGTACCGGGAAGCCATCCTGGCGCGCGTGGAACCCACGATCGCGCGCGACAAGAACCGCGCGTCGGTCCTCGTCTGGAGTATCGGTAACGAGAACCCGATCACGGACGTGGAACTGGAAGCAGGGCGGCTGGCCAAGCAGCTTGACCCGACCCGGCCGATCACCTATCCAAAAATCGGCAGTTACTTCGCCAAGAACTACGAGCGCATTCCGGCGTTCGTCGACATCTATGCACCGCATTATCCGAGCAACGCCACCCTGAAGGACTATGCGCAGAAGCTCAAGCGCCCGACGATCCTCACGGAATATGCGCATGCGCTCGGCCTTGCGACGGATCGCATGCAGGACCAGTGGGAGATCATCCAGTCCACACCGGTCCTGGCCGGCGGCTCGATCTGGCACTTCCATGACCAGGGACTGCTTCGCACCAGCGGCCAAGCTGTGGACACCGGCAAGCCTACGCAACTTGTCTGGCTGGACCGATACCGCTATTACGACACGCATGGACTGGACGGCGCGGATGGTCTGACCTATGCGGACCGTACGCCGCAAACCGATTACTGGCAGATGCGGAAAGTCTATGCGCCGGTACAGTTCATCGAACGCGATGCTGCAGTGCGCCCGGGGACACGGCAAATCGCGCTTACCGTCGAAAACCGCCATGATTTCCGCTCGCTGGGCGGCATCAGGCTGCTCTGGTCCCTCCAGCGCAATGGCAAGGATGTTCAGCAGGGCCGCATGGCGTTGAAGGCGGGTGCGAGGGAGCGCGAGACAGTGCACATACCACTGCTGATTCCTTCGGACGCAGGCGCCGATGTGCTGGCGCTGAATGTGCGTGCGGTCGACGAGCGTGGCCTGCAAATCAATGAACGCAGCGTCCGACTGCACCAGGCGGATAGTGCGCTCCATGCCTGGACCGACCGCATGCCTGCGAAAGGGCGTCCGCAGGTAGCCGAGACCGCTGCACAAGTGACAGTGACACTGCCGCAGTGGGTCTTGACGGTGCAGCGCGCATCGGGCGATGTGACGATACGCGATCATGACGGCAAGCTGCTGGTGGCCGGGATTCATCCGCATAGCGGACGCAAGGCGACGATGGCGGAAGCCCTCGGTGCCCGGAAATCCGGCCTATGGCTGGCAACCATGCCGGCAGCGTCAAGTGCAGCGGACGTAAAAGTGGACCAGCGTGATGGAAAAGTGCGCATCGGTGTGTCGGGCCGTTATCGACTGGCAGACAGCTCTGGAGACGCGGCGCAAGGCCAGCTACCGAAGACCGGGTTCGACGATCTGGTGCCTGGTGCGGATGCCGCAGCGGCAGGGAGAGCTGGTAGTGGCCAAACTGGGCTGGCAGGTGGCTACCAGCTCGAGATCGGGGGCAATGGCGCGATCGCCGTCAGCTACGACTTTGCGCCGGTCAACGCCGTGGGTATGCTGTCCGAAGCGGGCCTGTCGATAGCCGTGCCGCCTGGTTCGAGCGAATTGCGCTGGATAGGGCAGGGGCCCTATGCAGGGTATCCGGGCAAGGACAGGCTCAATGAGTTCGGGATATATCACCTGAACGGAGACGACCTGCGTTTCAGGGGCAATCGGCGCGAGACCGAAGTGGCGCTGTTGACCGCTCCCGATGGTGCCGGCTTTGCGATGACCATGGCCCCAGCCGATGTGGCGGTCGAACGGCAGGGCGATCTCACATTCCTCAGTCATAACGCCGTTATCAGCGGTTTGGGTAACAAGGGGACGTCTCCCGAAGTCACCGTTCGCCTCGAAAGAGCACCGCGCATCGCCGGCAGCTTTACCCTGGTGCCTGTGGGGAAGGCGTGGCCAGCCGAGCTTACACGCTGGTTTGGCCGCCCCGGTCCGGCCACGAATGTCTACAAGCCTTTCTATCATAGCTATGACCAATAACGACACAAAAGCAATATGAAATTCATCCTGCACCTTGCCGCCCTGCTCGGCCTTGCCCTGAATGCCTCGGTCGCTTGTGCCGCGTCGGATCAGGCAGCGCAACAGCTCTACCAAAACAACTGTGCCGTATGCCATGGTGCGAACATGGAAGGCAGTGTCGGGCCGACCCTGCTCAAGCACAAGTGGTTGCACGGTGAGCCGACCAAGGCCAATCTGCAGAAAGTGATTGCCGATGGTGTACCAGAAAAAGGCATGCCAAGCTGGTCGGCTGTCCTTAAGACGGCAGAAATCGCAGCACTGGCGGGGTATGTCGCCACGTATGCCAACGTGATACCTGCCGCACGTAACGGCGTTTCGCAAGTTACCCCCGTCCCCGACCTGGGCGGCTTCAAGCTCCCCGCGGGTTTCCATATCAGTGTGTATGCAGACGGCGTACCTGCGGCGCGTGCGCTGGCGGTGTCCGACAGCGGAATCGTCTACGTCGGGTCGCGCGCGGCCGGCAAGGTCTATGCACTCGTGCCAGGCAAGGACCGCATGACGGCCAGCGTGGTCGTCATCGCCGAGAAACTGGAAGCGCCCATTGGCCTTACCCTGGTCAAAGGCGCGTTGTATGTGGCCGAAATCGGCCGCGTGATCCGCTTCGACGACATCGACAAGCGCTATGCCAGCAAGCCTTCATTTACCGTTGTCAAGGCGGAAATTCCCAATGACAGGGCGCATGGCGAGAAGGTCATCAAGCTCGGCCCGGACGGCAAGTTGTACTTGCCTGTCGGGGCACCTTGCAATACCTGCGACAAGGAGAACGCGCCGTACGCCAAGATCTGGCGGATGGATCCGGACGGCAGCCATTTCGAGGAGTACGCGCGCGGCATCCGGAACACCGTCGGCTTTGCCTTCCATCCTGACACCAAGGCCTTGTGGTTCACCGATAACGGCCCCGATAACCTGGGTGAAAACGGGCCGTCGTGCGAACTGAATGTGGCACCGAAGGCCGGCCTGCATTTCGGCTTCCCTTACTGCCATGGCGGTGCGGTGCCGGATCCGAAGTTTGCAAATGGCCGTACTTGCGACGAGTTCGTGCCGCCGGTCGCCAAGCTCGGACCACATGTGGCACCGCTGGGCCTGGCCTTCTATACGGGCACCCAGTTTCCTCGTGCCTACCAGGGCAACTTGTTCGTTGCCGAGCACGGGTCGTGGAACCGTCCGAACCGGATCGGCTACCGCATCGCCCTGATCACGCTGTACGGTGACAAGGTGGTCAGCGACACGCCGTTCCTGGAGGGCTTCCTGCGCGGCGAGGCCGTCGTGGGCAGGCCCGCCGACGTAGCGGTACTGGCAGACGGTTCGATGCTCGTGTCCGACGATTATGGAGGACGTGTCTGGCGCATCGCTTATGACGGGAAGTAGCGACCCGACCGTCCATGCGTTCGTGGAGGCCGGTTAAGTTGAGCATGGTCGGTAGCGCATCGTTCGCGAAATCATTCGTGAAGCGTTCGGTGGGGCTGCGGTAGGGTAAGAACCGGTCATTGATGACCTAGGCATGGTACCGTGAATGGTATTGGCTCTGAAGATGCCTTAAAGTGCCAAGCAATTCATAGGCTTAGCTCAGCTATTGATATTCGAGTGGGAGTAGGGTTCCATTTTGGAAACTCTGCTTTTATGGTTTTGGAAGGGGCTCGCTTTGGCGAGCTTTTTTAAAGATTAAGCGATCCCACGAGGGTAACCTTGAGGCCGCTCAAGATAGGTAGTCGATCCGATCGAAGTTGGCCAGTCGCTACCGAAGCTCGCGTTCCAGGTCCACTTGTCTACGTAAAACTCCGCTATGGCGGTAATGCGCTTTGCGGCGGCCTGCAGTTGCGGGATGGGATCAAATGCTACCCTCAGCTCAAGCATGCGCAGATAAGGGTTCTACGCTGGTCTTCGTCACTCCGTTAGGTATGATGTCCCTATCGGAGGAATTACATGGCACGTGAAAGACGGTTGTTTTCAGAAGAGTTCAAGCGCGAGGCAGTTAAGCTGGTAGGCTAGCCTGGTGCAAGCAAGGCGGCCATCGCACGCGACCTTGGCATTGGCGCCAATTTGCTGGGGAGGCGATGCAGAGAAGCGGACGTGGATACAGAGGTCCCGGTCGGATGCGAGAAGGTATCGCCCCAAGAATATGAACGCATGCGGCGCGAGCTGGCGAAGGTCAAGACGGAGCGCGACATATTAAAAAGGCGCTCGGCTACTTCGCAGCCGACCTCAAGTGAAGTACGGCTTCATCGCCAAATATCGAACGATCTGGCCAACGCGAACGATGTGTCGCCTGCTCGGCGTATCGAGCAGCGGTTTTTACGACTGGCTCGGCCGACCGGTAAGTGCGCATGAACGTGAGAATGCCCAGCTGCTCCAAGCAATCGAGCACAGCCACGAAGCCAGCGATGGCACGTACGGTTCGCCGCACGTCGTGCGAGACCTCATCGATGCTTGCTTTGCCTGCAGTGAGAACCGTGCGGCTCGGTTGATGGAAGCATCCGGCATCAAGGCCTGCCACAAGCGGCGCCGCGCACCAGGGCAGTTCGATTCGCCAGTCCATGCTAATGCGCCGAATCTGTTAGACCGGCAGTTTGAAGCGACAGGCTCAAACTAGAAATTGGCGGCCGACTTTACTTACGTGTGGACAGGCGAAGGCTGGCTGTTCGTTGCTGTCGATCTCGACCTGTGCTCGCGGCGTGTGGTGGGCTGGTCGATGCAACAGACGATGACAGCGCAGCTGGTAATGGATGCCCTGCTGAGGGCTATCTTCCGCCGTGGCCGACCTCGCGCAGTATTGCATCACTCGGACCAAGGCTCGCAATACACCAGCGAAGACTTCCAGCGCTTGCTCGAATCCCACGGTATCGTTTGCAGCATGAGCCGTCGCGGTAACTGCTGGGGCAACGCTGCAATGGAAAGCTTCTTCTCGATGCTCAAAACCGAGACGACGATGCCGAGACGATCTCAAGCATGACAGCCAATGCGCATCGCCTAAAACCAGCTTTCACGTACAGTAATGATGTCGTCGACCTGTACAATATCGTCGGCCCTCGCGTCGATCGTGTGAGTAACCCCATTGCCGTCTCGACGCGTCAGCTGCATCCGGCGCTCGGTGCCCCGCGGCGTCAAGCCGCCGCCTGCAGATAGCGCTTGCTGGACGGTCATTGAGCGTTCGATACGGAACGGCCCCGGCCGCTGCACCTCTCCCGAGATATACGCACGCGGTGCGCGCTCGACGAAGATGATGTCCCCGCCGGCGACTTCGACATTGCGGTTCAATTCGCCTTTTCGTACCATGTCCACCACGTCAATCGTCTCCCGGGTAATGCTACCCTCTCGCGTGCGCACGAGCGTGACCATATCCCCTCCCTCCGGGCTGATGCCGCCTGCAACGGCAAGCATGTCGAGCACCATGCGCGTGCCGTCGATAGGATAACGGCCGGGACGGTTGACCTGGCCCAGCACCGAGACCTGCTGGCTCGCCAACAACGTCACGAAAAGGTTGACCTGGGCCTTCTTGAGGTATCCACCTTTCTCGAGCAGGCTCGCGATCTTCCTTTCGGCTTGCTGCACCGTGAGCCCGCCAACCGATACGTCCCCTAACAGCGGAAAGGTGAGGCTGCCGCTTGCCGACACCCGCGCCTCAATCGACAGGTCAGGGCTGGCATATACAGATGCCTTTACCACGTCCCCGGGGCCAAGAAGTACATCCTGGGCGTTTGCAGGTCCCGCAGCGCATACCAATGCTGATGAAAATATCAAGCTCATGAGTCGTTTCATTTTTGCTCCTTCCTTTTTATCAGTGCAAGACATCTACTCAAGCCCGAACAAGCGCTTGCAAGCGCACCGAGCGCACTTCACGGCTGTCGTCCGGACGACGAACGCTGCGGCCAGCGACATGGCTTGCGAGCACGATAATCGGCATCGTAATGAAGCAGAGGAGCACGACACGTGGCTCATAATTCTGACCAAGCACGACAGCGGACCCAGGCAACATAAGCAGGATTACCGTCGTGCACCAACCCGGCATGGTGTCACGCGCATCGGCCCACACGCGCCTACTGCTCGACGTCGTGCAAGGGTCGATATACCGGTAGACGGCTGTCGAAATGAAAAATGCCTTGACCATCAGTATCAAAAGGTAGTTGGAGAAGGGCTCGTTGAACTCGAGTGCATACGCGTGCAGCGTACCAATCACAATCATCGGGTCGAGCACATACCGGAAAAATGTAATCAGCGGTATGTTATGAATTGCCATGACTGGACTTAGAAAAGTAAATTGGCCGAGAGCGTGAATCTGGTCGACCTAAAACTACCTGTACCGAGGGCAAGCGAGCCACTGCGCGAATCACGCACCAAGGCACCAGAAATATTCAGCGCCGATCGTGGCGTGAAGGTTGCGCTCAGGCTGGTAGAACGGATCACATCCCGGAGGCTGCCTGATGCGGCGAACCCCGTGCGCGCAATATAGTTGCGTTTCTCATAAGTCTTGTTCGCGCTAACTTTAATTTTCGAAGTCGCATCCCATTGGGTGCCTATAGTTGCGCCATTGTTCAGTGAATAGTTGACAAGCGTACTTTCAAGCGGCTCGAAGTTACGCCATACAACAGCGTCGTAGGTCAACGCGCCATGCGGTTGATAGGTTGCCTTGACGCGACCGGTGAGGACATTCGTCTTGCCAATTGCCACTGAGGGCTGGCCTCGCGATGTCTTGCCAAGGAATGCTTCGATGCTGGTGAACCCAGTGGCGAGCCACTTGATATGCACCTTCAATTCGTCTTGATTGAAGTCGTCACTGATCAAAGTATTATCGATCGGCCGCAAGTAGGGATAACTTCCAGTTAAATGGCGCCCTACGATGCCAACGGTGCTGCCGCTACGCGCAAGGAAAGTCAGTTCAACTTCTGAGGCATTTTCCGTGCGATTGTTTAGCTGCTGGCTCTGCAGTTCGTAGGAAAACGCGTCACGCTGCAGACCGGCGCGAAGCTGCCACGCAGAATGAAAACGCCAAATCCCGTCAATAAAGCCTTTATGCGAGCGACGCAAGTTGCGCTCGTTGCTCTGAAAGTCAGTATAAGGTGCTAATACCTGCTCATAGGCGAAGCCGAGCTTTCCCATGAGGTGATTGCCGAGTTCCCAGAACCACGTCGCATGGAGGTCTTTGCCATCGTAGTTAAGCTGCTTAAAATAAGTGAAGTCATATTTGGAGAGCTGCCCGCTAAGCAAAATGCGCTGGCGGCTGAATCTCTTGTCGACAGTGACACCAACCTCTCGCTGCCACCACGAATCTGCCAGCGTCGGGTCTGACTGCAATTGCCCCTGCGGTACACGAAAAAAATTATCATCGTGCCCGTAGCCAACACCAACGTACACCTTCACCGGATCGCTTTGCGCGGCAAACGCCAGCACGGGAAAAACCGTATATGACAGCAATGCAAGGAGATGCACACGCTGAGCTGACATTGTTTTATCCTTACAACAAGTTCAAAGCGTGATGGGGCGGCTTGGCGGTAAAGCCGTTTTGCAACTGCGGCTAGCGCAGGAGCGCGATTCATATCGCTGATGACAGGAGCGGCACACAGTGGCCGGACGATAATATGCCTACGGGCATTAAAAAACGCATAATATTGGCCGCATCAGGGCAAAGCTTGCTCTAACAAATCAAAGCGCTTACAGCCTGCAGGCGCAACCCCTGCTCAACAAATCCAGTCACATCGAAGTTCGCTTTTATTTCAATGGAAACATCCGCCGTAATTTAACTTCGCGCGAAAATCTTCAAGAGTACATTCAGGCAACTCGCGATCGCAAGCGAAGATCACCGCTGCCTGGCTGCTGTATCGTGCGATCATATTCGACGCCATAGCGAGCCTTTGCTTCGTGCAAAGGCTGTGCTGAGCGACTGGATTCAGTAGTCCCAGTTATTGATCGTTCCTGGAGCAGTTGGCGGCACGAGTTCACGCATCCATCCGCCGGCCCCTGCTACACCAAAGATCCGCCAGGCGATCAAGGATGTCAAGTCCCGCTTGCTTATAAACCCGTTTGACGAATAGTCCCGGCGCTTCTTTTGCCATTCCTTGAGAGCCAAAATCGGTGTCTTGCTGTCGATGCCTCGTCGCGGGATATGGTGGTTGTACAGCTTTAAATAACCAGTAAAGTCGTTTCCAGCTCGGCCCTGCTGTCGAAGCGCGTCTGCTGCAGAAGCGCATTGATACGGCATTTGATACGGCATTGAAGCGTTCCACCATACCGTTCATTTGCGGGTGGCGTGGTGGCGCCAGGCCGTGCCCGGCAGGTGGAGCGGCACAAGCCACATCGAACGCGTGTCCGCCGCTGGGCTTCCTGTCTTTGTCGGCGAAGCGCCGATGGCAGCGGTCTTGCACGTCTTAGCGCTTGAGCCATTTCTTGGCAGTGGCCCGGGTAATGTTGAACACCTGAGCCGCTGGCGATCCGACAAACATGACTGTAGGCAAATAAATTATGTAATGAATTTTTAATTTTTCCTTATTTGAATATCGCTCGGTCTTTATTGATATTGCGCAAAGGTGATCGATTTTAATGCAATAGCATAAACGAACGACTGAAGACGTTGTTTTTGCGCAAGTCTAACACGGGTTTTATTGAGTGAATAATGAATTAATCAAGTCCACAAACGTCATGAAGAATTTTGAGAAGTGTGTATGCGAAACATTCATAATTTTCTTCGCTAAATATTGCAGCTGACCATCAAAGGTGAATTCATGAATGTTACCGAACCTTCCGGTACCAGAAGCGTCGCGCGTCGGGAAAGACGTATTGGACTGATGCATGATGAAGTGCACACGCGGCAACCTACCGAACGCATGCTACGCATCAGCATAAAACAATGGCGACTGTTCCAGGCGGTGGTCGACAACGGTGGATTTGTTGGCGCAGCAAACAAATTGAATATTAGCCAGTCATCGATCAGCCATGCGCTTGCCAAGCTCCAGGACCAGCTCGGCGTGCCCCTGCTCTTGATTCGCGGACGCAAGGCACACATCACGGAACAGGGCAAGACGCTGCTGGCACGTTCCCGCGATCTGGTCAGGCAGGCAGGGCAACTCGAAGAGCTCGGCGAATTCATGCGACTCGGCCGTGAGCCCGAAGTCCGGATTGCCGTCGAGCCACATTATCCCGTCGACCTGTTGATGCGGGCTTTTTGTAACCTGAACAGGCAATCGTACAAGCCTCGCCTGGAAATCAGGGAGGTTGGTCTGACCACTCTTGGGCAACTGCTTCATCAGGATGAGGTCGACCTCGGCGTCAGCACGGCGATCCTTCCGGGTTTCGCCAGCAATAAATTGATCGAAATAGAGCATGTTGCGGTTGCTCATGCTGACAGCCCGCTGTTCAGTACCAGTCGAACCATCGGTAATGGCGAACTCAACGATTATTTCCAGATTGTATTCCGCACTGGCGACGATGAACCTGGGCATTACGGGATACATGAGGGGATGCGGGGCCAACGCGCTTGGAGGGTGAATAGTCTTGACAGTGCCGCAGAAGCATTGCAGTTCGGCATGGGTTATGCATGGCTGCCGAGGTATCGTGTGCAGCGCTGGCTGGACGACGGATGGGCACGCATTATTCCACTCGACTGCGGTCACAGCTACACGATCCAGATATATCTGATACGTGGCCGTAACGTTGTGCCCGGTTCGGGCGCGCAGCGCTTCGCCGACGCGTTACAGGCAGCGACGAACGACTATCCGGCGCTGCAGGGTGCAGGAGACAATTGCAGCCAGACTTCTGCGGGAAAGCACGATACAACGTGCACTTGCTGGAGGTCGCCGTGACCCGCCACGTATCCCTTACCTCATTCGATGTTGCAGGTCGAGCCGGGCCGATGATATGAACAAGTACGCGACACGCATACACAGCAGGGATCAGCAGGCATCCGCCGACGCATTGGGCCAGTTTGCGGGAATGCTCAGGAACGGCTGGCTGATCGCCTGCGTCGCGCTTGTGGTGACGGCGCTCGGTACGGTCCGCGCGCTGACCGATACGCCTTTGTACGAGGCCAGCACGGCCATCCAGATCAGGCGTAATGCAGCGTTGAGCGGGGATTTTCCTACGGGAGATCTTGCCACGACCGAAATCGATGTGTTGCGATCCCGCTCGAACCTCGGGCGTGTGGTGGAGCGGCTGCACCTTGATGTCAAGCTCGATCCGGCGCCACCGGTCCTCGCCGGAATGCTGGCCCGTGCCTGGCCGGTCGATGCGGCCGTGGCGTCCCGTCCGCGGGTACGGGTGATGCGCTTTGACCTGCCGCCGGCGCTCTTTGCCGAGTCTTTCGTGCTCACTATGATGGAGGGCGGCCGGTTCGAATTGGCCAGCGAGCGGCTGGGTATCCGCACCACCGGAACGGCGGGCGTGCCAGCGGCCCGTGCCACGCGTTACGGCGACCTCGCCATCCTGGTGGCCGCCGGCGCCGTCCGCCCCGGCACACGCTTCGTGCTACGCCGCGTCACCATTGCTCGAGCGACGGAGCAACTGCAGCGCGCGCTTGTCGTAACCGGAAACGCCAAGCAGTCGAACGTGATCAAGATGACGTTGCAGGGGACTGACCCGGTGCTGTTGAACCAAATCCTTGGCGCGGTCGTCGAGGAATACACGCGGCAGCGCGGCATCGAGCAGCAAAGCGAGGTGGGCGCGCTGGCCGCTTCGTACGACAGGCAGATCGACGTCTCGCAGGCGGCGTCGCGCAAGCTCGACGGCCAGTACGGGAGCCTGCTGCTGCGCTCAGGCATCGGCGATCCCGAAGCGGAAAGCCAGTCGCTATTGCAACAGTCGACTGCGCTGGAAATGCAGTTGGCTACGGCGCAACAACGACGGGCCGAGTTGTCGACGCGGATCGGTGCTGGCCATCCCGCAATGGAAGCGATCGACCGGCAAATCGCCGCTGCGACGGCGGCGTTGAAGCGCAGTGCGGCGCAACGCAACGTGCTCACCACCGCCGCGCGCCAACTGGTTCAGGCCCGGCGCGCCAAGCAAACGCTGGACGAGCGCACGCTGGTGTTGTTCAACGAGCGCAGCAAGCTCGATGCGAGGCTTGCCGCCGATCGCGGCGACGTGAGGGTGCTCGACCAGCCGGACACGCCGCTCGAGGCGGTGACGCCCGGCGTTGCGACCATGGTGATACTGTCGGGTTTCGGTGGTGTCGTGCTGGGTTTATTCGCTTCGTTTTTCAAAAATTTCATTATTCAGAGCAAACAGTCGCGAGCGGGGCAACGTGCAACGCATTTTCGTCTCATTGCGCAGGACTCCATGGAATCGTCAGGCACCCTGAAATCCAGATAGCGCGATCTCATTTCATCCGTATGCAGGCCTGCCGCGCGGCAGGCGGTCCTGTTTCGCCCATTCCCTGACTTTCTAAAGAACCGGTGCGCCGCTTTCGGGTGCGAATAACCCGACGCAAATCGGCACGCGTGCCATACATCTGCAACGACCATGCGATAAGCACCGGCGCACGGCAATGAATCGATTTTTAGCACTTTTTATCGGTACGCCAATCCGTTAGAGTTATTCGATCGGATGAGGCCGTATTCCAAAAAACTGCTTTATCGATCTTGGCGGGAGTTTCTCATGGCGACAGGAATAAGTGGTGACGAAATGCTTTTGGAAATAATGCATATTATTTCCCCACCGTTAACTTTAAATTTTCTGATCGCGCTTGCAGTCAGTTTCGCTTTATGCATTCTGAGTATTGCGACGGTGCGCTGGCATGGACGCTATTCGCTCGATACAGATATTACCGGTATCCAAAAAGTCCACACTAAAAGGGTGCCACGCACGGGCGGTCTGGCACTGTGCGCCGGCGTACTGGCGGTGGCCTGTTACGGCGCCTTCGATGCGGAGGCACCAGGCGCCGTCGGGGATGCCAGGGACACGATGTTCAGGCTCCTGGCCGCCGCCATGCCGGCCTTCGTCGCGGGGATCGCGGAAGACCTGACCAAGGCGGTAGCGCCGCGCACCCGGCTCTTCGCGATCCTCGCCAGCGCAGGACTCGCCATCTGGCTACTGGACGCGTCGCTGCCGCGGTTCGACATATGGGGACTGGACGGCCTGCTGGGCATATTTCCCGTTTCCATGGCATTGACGGTATTCGCCGTGGCAGGGGTCACCAATTCCATCAACATCATCGACGGGTTCCATGGCGTCGCGGGCATGGCCAGCGTAATTATCCTCGGCGGCATGGGCGCTGTCGCGTGGCAGGCGGGGGATATGTTGATCGTGCAGTTCACTGCCACGGTAATCGGCGCAACCGCCGGTTTCCTTCTGCTGAATTATCCGAGCGGACGGCTATTCATGGGCGATGGCGGCGCGTATTTTCTCGGATTCTTGGCCGCCGAGATCGCGGTATTGACGATGGTGCGAAATCCGGCCGTCAATGCCTGGCAGATTCTCGCTATCTACGCGTATCCAGTTATCGAAGTCGTCTTCAGCATTTATCGCCGCAAAATCGTCTATGGCGCCAGGGCGGGCGCGCCCGATCGGCTGCACCTCCACTCGCTGTTTTATCGCCGTTATGCTCGACAAAAGATTAGCCGCAAAAATTATCCGCGCCTTTGCAATGCGGGTGTCGCTTGTTTCGTCGCCACCTGGATCGGGGCCGCGACCTGCTTATCCGTTTTGTTCGGGACTCGCATTCCTGTCTCGCTCGCGCTGGTGCTGTTCCAGTGCGCGCTGTACATCGCGGTGTACATGCGGCTGGTGCGCGGGCATTGGGGACACTGCCGGCGCCTGGCAGTCGTGTTCGGACTCCGTCCCCAACCGAGGCCGGGCCCGGTGGACGACGGCCTGATCGGCGGCGCGCACGCCATTTAATCATCGAGAGGAGCGAATTCATGGAAGCATTCGAACGCATCGAGCAAGAGTTGCGCCACCATCCCCGCAAATGGCTGGTCACCGGCTGTGCGGGCTTCATCGGATCCAACCTGGTCGAATACCTGCTTCGGCATGAGCAGACGGTAGTCGGCCTGGACAACCTGTCCACGGGTTACCTGCACAATCTGGAGGATGTGCGCAGCCTGGTAAGTCCGTTGCAGTGGCGACGTTTCAAGTTCATCCGGGGCGACATCCGCGACAGTGCCACATGCCGGCATGCGGTGGCAGACGTCGACAAGGTGCTGCACCAGGCGGCGCTGGGTTCGGTGCCGCGCTCGATCGACGATCCCGTCGCCACCAACGTGTCGAACGTCAGCGGGTTCCTCAACCTGCTGGTCGCAGCGCGCGACGCCGGGGTGGAATCGTTCGTGTACGCGGCGTCGAGCGCCACGTACGGCGACCACCCCAGCCTGCCGAAGGTCGAGGACAGGATCGGCAAACCGCTGTCGCCGTATGCCGTCACCAAGTACATTAACGAACTGTATGCTGGCGTGTTCGCGCGCTGCTATGGCTTCGGTACCACTGGCCTGCGCTATTTCAACGTGTTCGGCAAGCGCCAGGATCCGGCCGGCGCATATTCCGCGGTAATACCGCGCTGGATCGGCGCCATGCTCGCCGGAAGGCAGGTCGTCATCCATGGCGATGGCCAGACGAGCCGCGACTTCTGTTTCATCGACAATGTTGTGCAGGCTAATCTGCTGGCGTCGTACACCGCCACCGACGCGCAGGCCCGGATCTACAACGTGGCGCTCGGCGACGTGACGACGCTGAACGAATTGTTCGGATGCCTTAAGACACTGATGACCCTCAACGGGGTAGACGTCGACCAAGATCCCGTCTATACGGCATTCCGCCCCGGCGACATCACGGCATCGCAGGCGGACATCGGCAAGGCAGTGCGTGAGCTCGGCTATGCGCCCCGGTATCGCTTCCGCGAGGGTCTGGCGCTCACCGTGCCGTGGTATGTCGAGGAGAGCAACTCCACGGTTCAGGCCGTTCGACACCATGCGACGCCTGCCGGGAAGCACGCTGCTGCCAGCGCCATGCCAGCCCACCCCGGTTCGGCGCCAGCAGCGTGACGCCGGGAGAGCCCATGCAGCAACGCCCCGCTCCGAAACCGTTCGTGGCGCCCTGGGGGGCTCTCGAAGCGCGGCTGCGGGCGGCCGGCCCGGTCCATGCCGCGATCCTGAACGGCATGCTCACAGTCGCCGCCTTCCTCTTCATCGGCAAGCTGGCCAGTGCGTTGAAGGAAATGGCCGTCGCTTACCGCTACGGCGTGGGACCGGAAGTCGACGCCTACCAGCTCCTGTATACCGTGATCAGCTGGCCGATCGGGGTCTGGTCCAGCGTGCTGACCGCAGTGCTGGTACCGCTGGCCATGCGCCAGCACGATCAACAGGGGCACTTGGTCCGGTTTCGGTCGGAACTGCTCGGGCTCGCGATTCTGGCAGGGATCGCGCTGGCCGGGCTGGCGTGGCTGGTCATGCACGTGCTGTTCCGACTCGGGCATAGCGGCCTGCCGGCGCGGTCGGCCAGCATCGCCGAAGCCGCTCTGCCCGGGCTTGTCCTGTTGCTGCCGCTGGGAATGCTCGCCGCGCTCCAGTCCGCATGGATGCTTGCGGCTGGACGCCACTTGAACTCGCTGCTCGAGTGCATCCCGACCTTGTCGATCACCATGCTTGTGATGGTAATGCCGGGCAGGGGTATCCAGCCACTGGTGTGGGGCACGGTCGCCGGTGCCGCGTTCCACCTGCTGTCCCTGGTGATGCTGTCGGCGCGGCGCGGCGAGTTGGGCGCGCCACGGATCGCGCTGGCCTCGCCGCACTGGACAGGGTTCTGGCAGGGGTTCGGCATCATGCTCGCGGGCCAGGCGCTGATGAGCCTGACAGCCGTGATCGACCAGTTCTACGCGGTTGGGCTGGGCACGGGGGCGATCGCCAAGCTGGGCTACGCCAATCGGGTCCTGTCGCTGATGCTTTCCCTGGGGGCACTCGCGGTGTCGCGTGCGACCCTGCCGATCTTTGCGCAACGGCAGGCGCAGGATGGGGCACTGGTGCGCGCCATGGCGCGCCGCTGGACCGGCCTGCTGTTCGCGCTGGGCGTGCTGGCGGCGGCGGCCGGCCATGCCATCGCGCCATGGGGCGTGCGCCTGTTATTCGAGCGCGGCCAGTTCAGTGCCGCCGACACGGCCGCGGTGGCGCAAGTGCTGCGCTTTGGGCTGCCGCAGATGCCATTCTATTTCGCGTCGATGGTGCTTGTCAGCTATGCGCTGAGCCAGCGGCGCTTCGGCCTGGTGTTCTGTTCGGGCCTGATCGGTTGCGCCGGCAAGATCGCCGGCAATATGCTGCTGGTGCCGGCGCTCGGCGTCAACGGCATCGCGCTCGGCACGATGCTGGTCTATGCGTCGAACGCCCTGTTCTTCTGGATCACGTTGATCGCGTGCGCGTCGCGTCAGGGACGGGCGACATGAATATTCTCCTGTTTACCCAGAGTCTGGCCGGCGGCGGCACTGAGCGCACCGTCGCCACGCTGGCCAATCATTGGACCGAGCGCGGCTGGGAGGTCACGGTCGCAACGCTGGCTTCACGCATTGAGGATTTTTACGTCCTGCACCCCGAGGTGCAGCGCATTGCACTCGGCCTGGCCGGCCCGAGCGGCGGTCCGTTGGCCGGGACGCTGCATAACGTGCGCCGCGTGCGGGCGCTGCGCCGTTTGCTCGACGGCCTGTGTCCCCAGGTCGCAGTTGCGATGATGAGCACGCCGAACGTGCTGCTCGCGCTGGCTGGTCGCGGCGTGCCCGGACTCGTCACCGTGGGATCGGAACGCTGTTATCCGCCGCACGCGCCGCTGGGACGTTTGTGGAGCGCCGCACGCCGCCAGCTTTATGGCCGTCTGGATGCAGTAGTGGCATTGACCGAGGAATGCGGGCGCTGGATCGAAACGCACACGTCGGCCCGGTCCGTTCCCGTGATCCCGAATGCAGTCGCCTATCCGCTGCCGTCGATGCCGCCGTGCATTGCGCCGGATGCCGTCCTCCCGACCGGGCGCAAGGCCATGATCGCGGTCGGACGCCTGGATCCGGTCAAGAACCTGCAGGCCCTGCTTGACGCGTTCGCCCTGCTCGCGCCGGCCCATCCGGACTGGGACCTCGTCCTCCTCGGCGAAGGGCCCGAGCGCGGGGCGCTGCGGGCCGCGGTCGGCGCGGCGGGGCTGGCCGGCCGTGTCATCCTGCCCGGCATCGTCGGCAACGTCGGCGAGTGGCATGCGCGCGCCGCCCTGTACGTGCTGACGTCCCGTTCTGAAGGGTTCCCGAACGCACTCGCGGAAGCGCTTTGTCATGGCGTGCCCGCCGTCAGCGTCGACTGCGACACGGGCCCGCGCGACATCGTCCGCCACGGCGTGGATGGGCTGCTGGTGGCACCCGACGACCCGGCGGCGCTGGCGCGGGCGCTCGACCTGCTGATGGGGAACCACGAACTCAGGCGGCAATTTGCCCTTCGGGCGGCCGAGGCGCGCGCGCGTTTTTCCATCGACCGGGTGGCCGGCATGTGGGAAGCGTTGTTCGGCCAGCTGGCGGCTGCGCGCATGGCCACCGGGCAGGATGCTCGTGATGCTGACCGGCGGGGTTTCCTGTCATGAGCGGCAAACCGTCCATCGTCGTGGACGCGTTCCGGCGCCTGCGCGCGCCTGCGCGCGCAGTGGTCGCGAACGCGTCTCCCGGTGCGCTGTGGTACCAGTGCAGTGTCCTCGGTCTCGCCGTGGCCGTTATCTATACGAACCTGCCCATCCATGTGTATACCTGGCATGCGGCCCTGCCGCCCAAGTACGCGTTCTTCGTATTGTTTCTGTTGATGACGCCGCTCCTGCTGACGCGTCAGGCCGCGCTCGTCGCCTACCTGTTATCGCCGTTCGCCTTGTGGGCCGGCGCGCTGATCATCCTCAACCTGATCCACCTGTCGGCCTGGGCGGCGGAAGGCAACCTGGTCGACCATGCCAGCCAGCTACGCGCGGGGCTGGTACTGACGCGTATCCAGTACATCCTGTTCGCGGTCTTCCTCGGTTTCGCTGTCTTCGTGACGCCTGTCCGGACCTACCTCGCAGCGGCTGCCGCACTGATGGTGCTGTTGCCGGGCGCAGTGCTGGTGGATTTCGCGTATCCCGGGATGTTTTATTCGCTCGATACCGAGGGTGCCGTGCTCGGACGCGCCGCGGCCACGTTCATCAACCCGACCATGGCCGGCGAGGCGCTGCTTCACGTTTTCCTGCTCGGCTGCGTCTTCGTGGGCCGCAGCTGGCGCGGTCCCTTGTTTCTGCTCGCGGGCGCGGCAGTTTTTGCGACGTTTTCCCGGTCGTCGATTATTGCTTGGGGCGCCATCCTCGCGATCCTGGTCGCACGGGGGGCGTTGCCGCGCTCGATGGCGGCGATCACGCTGGGGGCGCTGGCGATTCTCGTGCTGTGCGTCGGTAGCTTCGAAAGCTACCTGCACGCGCGCGACGGGTTCGAGGCGGCGTCGAGCAACCTCGTGTCGAGGCTGGAATTCTTTTCGAATTTGAACTTCGACGACGACAGTTCCGAGGAAAGGGCAGGCGTCGTCAAGGCTGGCTGGGAAATGTTCCTGCGCCATCCGGTGTTCGGTGCCGGCGCGGGGGCGACGCAGTTCTGGGCGTACCGTGGCGGTACCCACAACCAGTTGGTGATGCTCGCTGCAGAATACGGCGTGTTCGGCATCGTGCTATGGGTATGGCTGCTGGCGATCTTGTGGCGCGGTCGCTTTCTGCCGGAACGCGGCCTGCAGTTCGCCATGGTTTTCCTGGTCGCGTTCATGTCGATGTTCACCCACCAAATGTTCGATTCCGCCTCGTACTGGCTGGCGACGTTCGCCCTTGTCGCGACGCGCGCGCCATGGACCGTGCCCGGCGCGGCGCAGCGGACAACGCACCCGCGTCCGCGGGTGGCGTGGCATCCGCGCGCGGGGGGCGTCCACGGCGCAAGGTTGAACGGGACACGACCATGAACCACGCCAGATTCGTGATATCGCTGGACTTTGAACTGTTCTGGGGCGTCAGCGACACGCAGACCATCGGCCGCTACGGCCGCAACGTGCTGGGCGAGTGGCAGGCCGTGCCGCGTATGCTTGCCCTGTTCCGCTACCATCGCGTGAGCGTGACGTGGGCGACAGTGGGCGCGATCTTGTGCCGCGACTACGGCGAATGGCGGTCGCTGCAGTCGCTTCCATGTCTGCACGGGCGGCGCCCGGGCGCCGCCGTGCGCGCCGAGGACGACCGCGTCAGGCAGCATCCGGAGCTGTTCTTCGCCCGGCCGCTGGTGGAGCGCATCCTCGACACCGACGGGCAGGAGCTGGCGACCCACACCTATAGCCATTTCTACTGCAACGATGCCGGCGCGACGCCGGCGCAGTTCGTCGACGACCTGGCGCGCGCACGCGAGCTTGCGACGGCGCTGGGTACGGGATTCCAGACCGTCGTCTTCCCGCGCAACCAGGTCAGCCCGGCATTCCTGGCCGTGCTGCCCGAGGCGGGCATCCGGGTCTATCGCGGCAATGCGCAGCACTGGCTGTACCGCGACGGCGACGCCGTGCCGGGTCGCATGGCCGGGCGGATCGTCCGGTACGCCGACGCCGTCCTGCCATTGAGCGGATCCGGCTGTCGCCATGAACAGGTCGAAGGCGACATCGTGAACGTGCCGGCGAGCCTGTTCCTGTACCCGTGGTCCGCGCTTTCCGAGCCATTGGTCGCGTTGCGGCTGCGCCGCATCAAGCAGGGCATGACGGCTGCCGCACGGACCGGCGCGCTGTTCCACCTGTGGTGGCATCCGCACAACTTCGGCGTCAACCTGGGGCACAACATGGCCATATTGGGTGAGATCTTGCGCCATTACCGTTATCTGGCCGATACATTCGGCATGGAATCGCAGTGCATGGGTGCGTTCGCCGCGCCCGCAGGTATAAGGCCCGCGCCTGCGCGGTCGCTGTCGGCCGCGGACACCGCCGCCCGCACGCCCGCGCTGTGCCCACGGACTACGCCATGAAACGCACGGTCCTGCACGTCATCAGCGGCCTTGCCGTCGGCGGTGCGGAGACGGCGCTGTACCGCCTGATCGTGCAGTTCCGCGGCAGCGACTACGAGCACACGGTCGTGGCGCTGACGCCAGGCGGCGGGATGATCGCCCGGTTCGTGGATGCAGGCATCCCCGTGGTGGTGCTCGACGTCCGGCACGCGCCCGCCGCGCACTTTGCACAACTGGTCCGCCTGATCCGGACGCTGCGTCCCGATATCGTGCAGACCTGGCTGTACCACGCCGATTTCCTGGGCGGCCTGGCGGCGTGCATCGCCGGCAACCGCAAGGTGATCTGGGGCGTGCGGACGACGGACGTGGACGGTGGCTGCGCCCGCACCACGGCCCTGGTGCGCCGCGCCTGCGCGTCGATCTCGGGCTGGGTGCCGCACACGATCGTCTGCGTGGCGGAGGCCGCACTGCGTGCGCATGCCCGCATCGGCTACGACACCGGCCGCATGACCGTCGTCGGCAACGGCTTCGATCTTGCGCAGCTGTTCGCAAGCGAAACCGACCGTTGCAGCCTGCGTGGGCGCTGCTGCTTCGGCGCCGACGATATCGTGGTCGGCACGCTCGGCAGGTTCAACCTGGACAAGGACCACGCCAACTTCGTGGCAGCGGCCGGCAGGCTGGCAGCGCTCGACGCGCGCGCACGTTTCCTGATGATCGGACACGGTCTGGACGCCGCCAATCCGGTACTTGCGCGCTGGATCGGCGCGACCGGGCACGCGGAACGCTTCGTGCTGCTGGGCGAGCGCGCCGACGTTGCTGTCTGCCTCGCTGCGATGGACATCTTTTGCCTGTCGTCGCGCACCGAAGCGTTCCCGAACGTCGTCGGCGAAGCCATGGCAATGGGCCTGCCATGCGTCGCGACCGACGTGGGGGACGTCGCGGTGCTGCTGGCGGATACGGGCGTGGTTGTACCGAAGGCCGACCCGGACGCGCTGGCGCACGGTTTGGCGGACCTGATCGCGCGCGGCCCCGTGCATGGGCGCCAACTGGGACAGCGGGCCCGCGAGCGCATCCGCGCGGCCTACAACATGCGCGGCGTGCGTGCACGCTTCGAATCGATCTACGACGTCGTTGTCGACGGAAGGGGATGCTGATGTGCGGACTGACTGGTTTCCTGAAAGCGGACTCGTTCCAGGCGAGGGATGAACTCATGACGGCCGTCGCGCGGATGACCGCGCCGCTGGCCCACCGCGGCCCGAACGACGCAGGCCACTGGTGCGATGCGGCCCACGGCATCGCGCTCGGGCACCGTCGCCTGGCCATCCTCGATGTGTCGGCCGCGGGCCACCAGCCGATGCAGTCGCCGTCGGGCCGCTACGTCCTTGTGTTTAACGGCGAGATCTATAATCACCTGTCATTACGCGCGCAGCTCGACGCGGGCATCCATCGCGGGGAATGGCGCGGCGGGTCCGACACCGAGACGCTGCTTGCCGGCTTCGACGCCTGGGGCATTCGCGCTACTGTCGAGCGCGCGCTTGGCATGTTCGCGCTCGCGATCTGGGACCGGCAGGCAAATGTACTGACGCTGGCGCGCGACCGCGTCGGTGAAAAGCCGCTGTATTACGGCTGGCAGGGAAAGGGCGAGGATACCGCGTTCCTGTTCGGCTCGGAGCTGAAGGCGCTGCGCGCCCATCCCGCGTTCGAGGACGCCGTCGACCGCAACGCGCTGTGCCTGCAGATGCGCCATGGCTACATTCCTGCGCCGTATTCGATCTACCAGGGCGTCTGCAAGCTGCCGGCCGGTTGCTTGCTGAGCGTGGAGGGATTGCGCCGCAAGCACGCGGTGACGACTTACTGGAGCGCTGCCGCACAGGCGAGCGTCGGCGTCGGGCAGCCGTTCGACGGGTCGCCGGTACAGGCGGTCGACGCGCTCGACGTGTTGCTGCGCGACGCGGTGGCCGGGCAGATGATCGCCGACGTCCCGCTCGGCGCGTTCCTGTCCGGCGGTGTCGACTCGTCCACCGTCGTCGCGCTGATGCAGGCGCAGTCGTCACGTCCGGTGCAGACGTTCTCGATCGGCTTCCACGAGGCGGCCTACAACGAGGCGCACCATGCGCGGGCGGTGGCGCGGCATCTCGGCACGGACCATACGGAGCTCTACGTGACGGCCGGCCAGGCGCGCGACGTCATCCCGGCGCTGCAGGACATCTACGACGAACCGTTCTCGGATTCCTCGCAGCTGCCCACGGTGCTCGTGTCCCGGCTGGCCCGGCAGCAAGTGACGGTCTCGCTGTCGGGCGACGCCGGCGACGAACTGTTCTGCGGTTACAACCGCTACCAGTTCGTCGATGCGCTGTGGCACAAGATCAGCGCGGTGCCGCTGCCGCTACGGCGGCTGGCCGGCAAGGCGATTGCGGGCGTATCGGTCGAGGCGTGGAACCGGGCCGCGCGCGCGCTGCGGCCCGGGTTGCCGCGCGGGATGCGCATGCAGAACACGGGCGACAAGCTGCACAAGGGGGCTCAGGTGATGACCAGTGCGTCGCTCGACCGGCTGTATCTCGGGCTCGTGTCGCACTGGGACGATCCCGAGGCGCTGGTGCGCGGCGGCACGGAGCCTGTCACCGCGCTGAGCGGCGCCGCGCCGGGACTGGAGGCGCTCGACGGTGTGCAGCGCATGATGGCGCTCGACTTGCTGAATTACTTGCCGGACGACATCCTTGTGAAGGTCGACCGTGCGGCCATGAGCGTCTCGCTGGAGACGCGCGTTCCGTTCCTCGACCACCGGGTGGTCGAATTCGCCTGGCGGTTGCCGCAGTCGCTCAAGCTGCGCGACGGGGTGACCAAATGGGTTTTGCGGCAGGTGCTCTACCGCTACGTGCCGCAGGCGTTGATCGAACGGCCGAAGATGGGGTTCGGCGTCCCGATCGGCGACTGGTTGCGCGGCCCGCTGCGCGAGTGGGGCGAGGAGTTGCTGGCGGAGGCGCGGCTGGTGCGCGAAGGGTATTTCGAGCCCGGCCTCGTCAGGAAGTGCTGGGACGAGCACCTGTCCGGGTCCCGCAACTGGCAATACCAGTTGTGGAATGTGCTGATGTTCCAGTCCTGGCTCGAACACCGCCGCGCCGAAGTGCGCAGCGGGGAGGGCGCTGGCCTGACGACGTACGCGACGGGAGCGCTGCCATGAACAGGAAGATCGTCATTTCGGTAAACACGGCATGGAACGTCTGCAATTTCCGGGCTGGTCTCGTGCGCGCCCTCGTGCGCCACGGCTACGACGTGCTGGTCCTGGCGGGCGACGACGCCTACTCGCCGGCCTTGTCCGGCCTCGGCTGCCATTTCAAGCGCCTGCCGATGGACGACCACGGCACCAGCGCGAGCCGGGATCTGGCCCTGCTGGTGAAGTACTGGCGCGTGATGCAGTCGGTACGACCCCTGGCCTACCTCGGCTTCACCATCAAGCCCAACGTGTACGGCTCGATCGCGGCGGGCGGCCTCGCCATTCCGGTCATTAACAACATCGCCGGGCTGGGCACGACCTTTCTGCACGGGACGGTGTTGGCGGGCCTTGTCAAGCAGCTGTACAGCCTGTCGCTGCGGCGTTCCAGCCGCATCTTCTTCCAGAACAGCGACGACCGCAAGCTGTTCGTCGACGCCAAACTGGCCAGCGAAAACGTGACCGAAGTGTTGCCCGGCTCCGGCGTGGACCTCCATCATTTCCAGCCGCTGCCCTTGGCGGCGCTCGACCAGCGCAGTTTCCGGTTCCTGCTCGTCGCGCGCATGCTCAAGGACAAGGGCGTCGAGGAGTATGCCGCTGCTGCGCGCATCGTACGCAGGTGTCTGCCGACGGTCCAGTTCCAGTTGCTGGGCGGTATCGACACGAAGAATCCGAATGCGATTCCCGCCAGCCGCATCCGTGCGTGGGAAGCGGAAGGGCTGGTCCGGTACCTCGACCGCGCCGACGACGTCCGACCCTACCTGGCGGAAGCCGATTGCGTCGTGCTGCCGTCGTACCGCGAAGGCGTGCCGCACTCGCTGCTCGAAGCCGCCGCGACGGCCCGGCCTATCATCGCCAGCGATGTCGCCGGGTGCAAGGACATTGTCGACGACAATTGCAACGGCTTCCTGTGCCGCGCCCGGAATGCCGACGACCTGGCGGACAAGATGATCCGCATGGTGCGGCTGCCACCGGAACAGCGCGTGCGCATGGGCGCGATGGGACGCATGAAGGTCGTGGGCGAATTCGACGAGGACATCGTCATCCGCAGGTACTTGGCGGCCATCCGGCAGATCGAGGAAGCGCGGCGCGCGCCCGCTCCGGCCCGTGCCGTGCCGGAGCGCACATGAACGCGCAACTGTATACCGGCGACGACGCGCTGGAGCGCATCGGTTCTGCCGCGTTCGACGCTGCGTGGCGGGCGTTGCATGTGCGCTGCGCCTGGGCGACCGGCTGCCAGCACCCCGATTTCGTGCTGCCGTGGTACGCCCTCTATCGCGGGCGCCACGAGCCGGTGGTCGTGATCGACGCCGCCCCGGACGGGATGCTGCGCGGACTGCTCGCGCTGGCTCTGGACCGCGCCGGCGCGCGGCTGACCGGGGCCGGCGGGAACCAGGCGGAATACCAGGGCTGGATCGCTGACCCGGACGACGCCGACCGCTTCGCGTGCGCTGCCATGGCGTGCGTCCGCGCCGCCCTGCCGCACGTCTGCACGAGCCTGCGCTATCTCCCGCCGGGCATCCCGCTGGGGTGGCTGGACGGCGGCGGACGCCGCCACTGCATCGTACATGCCCATGCGCGCCCCGTGATGCACACCGACTCGGTCGCCATGGACAGGCTGCGGCGAAAGAAGACCCACCGCCAGAACGCCAATCGCCTGAACCGGATCGGCCCTGTGGCGTTCGAGCGTATTACCGGCGATGCCCCGTTCTGCCGCGTGTTCGAGGAAATCTGCGTCCAGTACGATTTCCGGCAGGCGGCGCTCTACCGCCAGACGCCGTTCGCGAGTGATCCTCTGAAGAAGCGCTTCTACCTCGAGCTGCACCGGCGCGGCATGCTGCACGCCACGGTGCTGACCGTGGGCGGCGCACTGGCGGCGGCGCACATCGGCCTGGTGAGCAAGGACCGCGTCGTGCACCTGGGACTCAACACGTATGCGCCGGCGCTCGCCGCGCATTCACCCGGACTCCTGCTGCTCGCGCTGCTAGGGGGGCGGCTGGCGGCCGAGCAGGTCGGGCTGCTCGACCTCACGCCCGGCGGCGACCGGTACAAGCAACAGTTCGCTTCCGCGCACGACAAGGTGTACGAGCTGACGATGTGCGGCAGCGTCGCGCAACGCTTGCGCACGCAGGCCGCAGCCTGCGCCAGACGCGCGGCGAAGGCGCTTCTCCGCGGCAGCGGCCGGCGCAGAGTCGACGTGGTCGAGGCGGCGGAGAGGATGCTCGCTCTCGTCCGGCGCGCGCGCAACGGCGGTGCGCCCGACCCGCGTGATGGCCCCGTGTTGTGGCGCCTGGTGCCGGGACGGGCGGGCGGCGGCGCGCTGCCGGTGTCGCGCAACCGGCTGGAAGACGTCTTCAAGTACGATGGGATGGCGTCCGCCTTGACGCGTGGCGCCTTCATCCGCCTTGCGATGAAGCGCCTGGAGCAGGGCTGCCAGCTGTTCTGCCATGCGCCCGGAGACGATCTGCTAATGCACTGCTGGACGCACGCGGGTACCGGCCGGGCCGCGTGTCCGCCGCTCGTGCAAGCCGCCACGGCAGGCGCCACGGTCCTGTTCGACCTGCAGATACACGGCCACGGGGCCACCAACGACCTCGTGCAGGATTTCGTCGAGCGCATTCTCGCCATGCTGGATCCGTCCGCATCCGCAGCCGGAATCCAGTATTCCGGGCAAGTCGGCGCCATCCTGCAGCAGGCCCTGCGCCGCTGCGGCTTCGTCGACGCCGCCTTCCCGACGGGAGGATCCTCATGAACGACACGACCATCACCTGCTACCTGCACGAAGTACCGCCCTTCGTCGAAGGCGAGCTCGCGGCGACCTACGAGACGCTGCAGTCGTCGCTGCCATTCCTGCGCATCTGGCGCACCCTCGACGGCGCCAGCTGCTACGTCGCGCGTCACGTCGGGCGCGCGCCCGACATACTCCTTTTCCGTTGCGAGGGTCGGCAGCTCGTGGTGCTGAACGAGATGATCGATATCGCGCCTGCCGACCTGGCCACCTTCGTTCACTATGTGTTCGCGCGTTTTCCAGCTATCCACCTGATCCGCTTCCATGCCGTGCGCACGGCCCCTGCGGCGATCGGGTGTCCGGTGCAGCGCCACAACGCGAAGGACACCTTCGTCGTCGCTCTGCCGGCCACGCCGGACGATTACCTGGCGGCGCTGGGCAAATCCACGCGGGCGAACCTGCGGTCCCGGCTCAACAGGGTCGCGAAGGAGTGTCCGTCGTTCAGCGCATGCTTCTTCTCCGGCGCCGATATCGACGAGGGCGTCGTGCGCCGCATCGTACAGCTCAGCGAGCACCGCATGCGCACCCGCGGTGTGGCCCTGAAGCGCGACATCGATCGCATGCTCGCGTTGGCGCGCACATGCGGCTTCGTCACCGTGCTGCTGATCGACGGCCGCATGTGTGCGGGCTCGCTCAACTACCGCATCGGCGCGAGCGTGTTCGGCGAAGTCACGGCGCACGACCCGGCGTTCGAGCGCTTGGCCGTCGGCGCGCTGTGTGTCTACCATACGATCTGCGAGAGCATTCGCACGGGTGCGCGCCGCTTCTACCTCGGCGGCGGGCCGTTCGCGTTCAAGGAGAGAATGCTTGGCAGGCGGCTCGACATGGACCAGTTGCATGTGTACCGTTCGTATGGCCACGTGCTGGCGCACGCCGACGTCGCGGTGGAAGCCTTCATGCACGGACAGGTGCGGCGGGTGAAACTTGCGCTGCACGAACGCAAGGGCACGTGGCTGGCGGATCTGGCCTTCAGGTTCTATTACGCACGCAAAAACAAGACTGGGGCCTAGCATGGACCTGCCGTACCCGCCTCCCGTTCGCCGCCGTCCGCACTGCGGGCGGCGCTATGAATGACCGGGCGCCGAACCTGGACGTCCTGCGGACGCTGGCCGTGTCGTTCGTCGTGGTCAGCCACCTGCTGATCGACCAGTCCCTCACGCAGATCGGCCACTTCCAGTCCCAGGCCCTCGGCACGCTGGGCGTAATGATATTCTTCGTGCACACTTGTCTGGTCCTGATGCGCTCGCTGGCGCGGCAGGACGTCCTGAGGACACGGCGGGCGGTGACGCTGTCGTTCCTGGCGGAGCGGGTCTTTCGAATCTATCCGCTCAGTATCGCAGTGGTCGTCCTGCTCGCGTCGCTCGGCTGGGGACTGCATCTCGCGCCGCTCGCGCTCATGAGCAATGTGTTCCTGGTGCAGAACCTGAGCGGCAGCCCATCCATCACGCCAGTCCTGTGGAGCCTGCCGTTCGAGGTACAGATGTATCTGTTCCTTCCGGCGCTGTACTGGTGGACCAGCGCGGGCGCGTGGCGCGCCTGGCGCCGCTTGCTCGCGCTGTGGGGAACGAGCGTGCTGGTGATCGGCGCCTGCCGGTTGTATGGGATGAATACCGACCTCATCAAGTTCTTTCCCTGTTTCTTGCCGGGCGTGCTGGCATACTGCATGCGCAGCGCGCGGCTGCAGTGGCCGGCTGGCGTACTGTTCGGCGCCGTGGGCGTGGCCGCCATTGCCTATCCGCTTCTCGTCGGACTCGGCGCCAGCGCGACCGTGCTGGCCTGGGGGCTGTGCCTGGGCCTCGGGGGCCTGATCCCGGCGTGCGCGGACGTGACGGCGCCGTGGCTGAAGGCAGGCGCCGGCATCGCCGCCCGTTATTCCTACGGCGTCTATCTCGTGCACGTGACCGTACTCGACATCGCATTCCACCGGCTCAAGGCCATGCCGCCACCGCTGGACTGGCTGATGTTCGCCGCCGGTGTCGCCGCGCTGTCGTACGCGGCTTACCATGTGATCGAGAAGCCGGGCATCGACCTCGGCCGTCGGGTGGTTGTGCGGATGGCCATACGGCGCGGATGGTCCGCCCACAACCCATGATCCGCGCGGACATCATGGCGGCGGGACGGACGGGCGGCTGGGACAATCCCGGCGCAGCGCGACGGCGGTCGTTCCTGGCGCGAGCTCTGGCGGCGGGTGCGTTCGCGCTGGCGCCGGCGGCGAACGGACGCGGGCCTGTCGCATCGGTACGGTCGACCACGGTCTGCCTGGCCGAGTTCGGCGGCAAGCCGGGCGCCGGCCGGCCGGCGCTGGTCGAGGCGTTCCGGCGCGCCCTCGCGGCGCTGGCCCTGGCCGGCGGGGGGACGCTGCTGGTACCGCCCGGCACGTACGACTTCGGCATGGTGGACGCGCCGCTGGCGATCCTCCCGTGCCGGGACTTGCGCGATATCGTCATCTCGGCTTACGGCGCCGTCTTCATCGCGAACACGGCGGCGCCCGTGATGCCGAGCATGTTTTATTTCTTTAATTTCGACAACGTGACGCTGGCGGGCGCGACGTTCATGGACCATGGGTTCTCGCCCTGGATCAACTGGCGTGGCATGTACTGCGTGGGCATCCAGGCGGACCGGCCGAGCTGCGGCCTGCGGCTGGTCGATTGCCGCGCCGAACACGTACTGGGCCTGCTCGCATCGAACAATGGCCCGACCGGCCGCCATCTGCTGTCCGACATCCATGTGCAGGGTACCGTGCGGAACGCCTATTATGGAGTAGGTACGAACCACGTTGCCGGGCCAGTCAGCATCGACCTCGCGTGCCACAACGTGAGGCGTGCCTACATCGCCTACGCCGCGCGCCACGCCGACGTCGCAATCCGGGCGTCGGCCGACGCCGCCTGGCCTGGCAGCAACGGTTTCGTCGCGCTCGTGTGCGCCGGCGCGCGCCAGGGCAACGTCGAGGACGTGCGGGTCCTGGTCGACGTGGCCGGCGCCTGCATCCACCGCAGCTACGTGCATTTCTACCACCAGGGCCCGGAACGCGACGGGGCCATGCGAGACGTCGAGGCGACGGTCAACGTGGCCGGGATGGACGCTTTTGCCTGCATGTTCCTGTTCGACCACGAGTCGGATGGCGTGCGCGCCAGCACGGCCCGGCAATGGGACCGCGTTGGCCTGCACGGCAGACTGCCGCCCGGATGCGCTGGCAGGGTAGTCGCCAACCCGTCGGTGTCGGCGGTGCCGGGCACCGTGTGGCTGGACCACAACCTGGCGCGGCCGGCCGGCGTCTTGCCCGCCGGGTTCCGCGTCGCCCCGCCGCCTTCCGCGAGCCCACCATGAGAATATTGATCTACATTCATTCGCTCGAGAACGGCGGGGCTGAGCGCGTCGTCGCCAATCTGGCCAATTACTGGGCGTCGATCGGCTGGGAGCTGACCGTCGTGACGGTCACGGCGCGCGCGCCCGATTTCTACATGCTTGATCCGGTCGTCGAACGCGTCTGCCTGGAGCTGGCGGACACCCGCCCCGACCTGCTGTCGTGCGCGTTGCGCACGGTGCGGCGCATGCGCGCGCTGCGCCGGGTGCTGCGGCGGGTTCGGCCGGACATCGCCGTGTCCGCCATGCACACGGCCAACGTCGTGCTGGCGGTCGCAGCGCGCGGCATGCCCGGCGTGTGCCTGATCGGCTCCGAGCACAATTTCCCGCCGAAGGCGCCCATGGGCATCCTGTGGGAAACCATGCGCCGTCATGCCTACGCCCGGCTGGCCGTGGTGGTGGCGCTGACGGCGGAATGCGCGAGCTGGCTCGTCGCGCATACCGCCGCGCGCGATGTCGCCGTGATTCCCAACGCGGTCACGTGGCCGCTGCCGGCCCACGCACCGCAAGTCGATCCCGGCACCTGCTGCGCCCCGGACCGTCGCATCCTGCTCGGCGTCGGGCGCCTCAGCGCGGAAAAGAACTTCGCGGTCCTCGTCGATACCTTCGCACTGCTTGTCGACCGGCATCCCGACTGGGATCTGGTCATCCTCGGCGAAGGTCCCGCACGCACCGCGCTGGAAGCACAGGTGCGCGCTGCCGGACTGGAGCGGCGGGTGTTCTTGCCCGGACGCGTCGGCAATCCCGGCGCCTGGTACGGGCGGGCCGCCCTGTACGCGATGACGTCGCATTTCGAGGGCTTCCCGAACACGCTCGTGGAGGCGATGGCGTCCGGCCTGCCGGCGGTGAGCTTCGATTGTGATACGGGGCCGCGCGACATCATCCGGCATGGCGTCGATGGGCTGCTGGTGCCGCCGGGCGACGGTACGCGGCTTGCCATGGCGCTCGACGGCCTGATGGGCGACGATGGCCTGCGCGGCGCGTTCGCGGTGCGCGCCGTGGAGGCACGCGTGCGCTTTTCGATGCCCAAGATCGCGCGGATGTGGGACGTCTTGTTCGCCCGCCATTGTGTGCGGTGCGACGGCGAATCGCCCCGCGGCCACGTGACCCGCTAGCGGGCGGCGCCGGTGACGGGCGCTTCGATGACCGCCAATTCCCGATGTACTTCGGTCGCATTGCCGGCCCGGTCCGTGACCTTCACCCTGACCGTGACGCTGCCCGCCCGGCAAAACGTGTGGCAGACATCGATCTCGCCGTTGCCACGCGCCTCGAGCACGACCGGCGCGTCCGAGGGACAGCCGTCGTCGATGCTCGCCGTGGCCGTGTGCGTCTCGGACGGACCGGTATCCGTGAACGCCACCCTGAAGTCGGCCCTGGCGCCGACTGTCGGCGTGACGGCTGCGTCGACCATGCCGACCGGCCCCAGTACTGGCGCGTCCGAGCCTCGCGTGCCGGGCCGCAGCAAGAGCAGGCCCGCGTTGGAATCGGCCAGGATATCGCCCCTGTCGTTGATTGCTTTTCCCACGTACAGCACGAGCCCGGCCGGCGCCCGCAATAGCCGGCCGTTCAGGTCGATGGGCGCCGTCGTGCCCTGCCAGCGCACCGCGCGCCGGTGCACCGGATCTGCCGACCCGCGTTCTATGTAGCCTACCATGCCGCCCAGATTGTTCAGCGCATTCACGCTGCCGTGGGCCGCGCCGGCCAGCGCCAGCGGTTGTCGGCCGCGTGCGGCCGACCACAGGAACGGTATGGAAGCGAAGGCCCCGCCGTCGTCCGTGGCCTGCAGGTTGGCGGCGACGTCGCCGGCGTCGTTCAGCGCCGTGGTCCGGACACCCGAGTGCGCGTCGGGCGCGAGCGCCACCATGCCGCCCTTGCGCGACCACAAGAAGCCGCCGGGGACACCGTTCAGGTAATAGGTACCGAGCACCTGTCCGCGCCCGTTGACATGTTCGGCGATCGATTGCGAGCCCCCCAGCGTGCCGAGATCCGTGACGTGGCCGGCCGGGTCCCACACGACGGCATGGCTGTCATGCGGCGCGACGTCCGCATAGCCGACCGCCATCCCGCCGTCGTTGACGGCGATGGCTTCCGATAGCGATGCCGGCAGCGGCCCCAGGTCGAGCGTCGTGCCGTCCCGGTTCCAGCGGTACGCACGGCCGTACAACGCGGCGCCTTTGGTCGAGCCTACCGCCTGGTTACGGTCGTTGATCGCGCGTGCGATGGACGTGCCTGCTCCCGCCATAGGGCGCAGTCCCCCGGCCACGGTCCATGAGAAGGCACGGTAATTGAACGGGGCGGGCGTGGCGGCATCGTTGAATTGGCCTACCACGACGCCGAGGTCGTTCAGTCCGCTCACGACGGTGTCGGCGCTGCTTGCCAGTCCGACACCGTACACCCGCAGGCCATCGAAAAAGCCGTTGATCGTTGCGCCCGCCGAATAGGTCGAGAACGCGGCGTCGCCGCGCTGGTTCAGCAGCGCCACCCCGCTACCGGGGGCGAGATTGACCACGCTGTACTGTAGGCCGTCTGCGGTAGGCGTGGCCGCTGCAGACAGCACCGCTAGCGCGGGCACCATAAGGCAGGCCTGGCCGGCTTGGCGGGCAAAGATATACATAAGTTTAATCGACGTCCTTGATCGAAATTAAAGAATCAATGAAATCGAATCTAAATGAGATTGCGGCATCGTCCTTGATCTTGGTCAATCCTTAACATGGAACGAACGATATTGTTTGCTAGCTCTTTCTTAAAGGAATAAGTCAGACCGTTCTCGATCCGTATTTAATGGTGTCGAAAAGCCCATGTGTAGGAATATTCCTTCGGTTAGGAAATTTTTTCCATTCCAACTGGAACTAATCGTCTCCGAGCAACTCTAAAGGGCTCATCTCCGCGGACATGACCGGCTCACGACCCGGTCGCAATCGGCTCAGGTGAAAGGAACCCCGTCGTTATCTTGATTGGTTTGCATCATCTGACGGGCGAACCTGCATGCCGGCTTCAATCGACTGCAGCGTTCGGCGATAACGATCACCTGCCGCGTCACTTAATTACAGACGGGCAATTAAATAGTTCCCTGCAATTGCTGCAGGTCGTCAATCACTTCTTCAGGTGTTGACTGGATCGTCACGCACATTTTTTCTTACATTTTGAAAGAGTTATACATGTTCCAGAATAAATACTCCTTTGCATCAGGTTTCCGAAGCCGCAAGCACTTCCTGGTTGCCTGTGCCGCGCTGGCTGCGAGTACGGTCGCCGTGTCCGCCCACGCTCAGGTCGCGGCGCCGACAGCGTGGGCCGACGCCACGAATGTGCACTTCACAGTGGCCTACACGGGTACGCCGACCTGGACCCGCGTCTACGTCGACAAGGACCGCAGCGTGTCGAGCGGCTACGCCGCGTACGGTGTGGGCGCCGACTTTATGATTGAAAACGGCCGCCTGTATAAGTATGCCGGCAGCAATGGCTCGTGGGCATGGACCGCGGTCAAGGCCATCACGGCGACGCCTAGCACGGGCACCACCGCACTGACCGTCGCGCGCGCCGACCTGGGGTCGCCCACGGCCATCAACTTTGTCGCACAGACCGATGCGCCGCTGAACGTATCGGCGGTTATCCAGTCGAACCTGACGACCACGACGTCGCAGCCGCCGAGCACGCCGACGTCCGGTTGGACGGCCTGCGCCGTGGAAGGTGGTAGCTGCGCGTTCACCGGCACCATGCAGGTCCGCTACGGCGCCAACGGCCAGTACGCCACCAAGACGCTGGCCGGCCCTGTGTCGTGCAGCAACGCTGTATTCGGCGACCCCGCGCCGAATGTCGTCAAGTCGTGCAGCTATACTGCGCAGGCCGCGACCCCGACACCGCCGCCGATCACGACGCCGGCGCCGGCACCGGGCGCGACCGTGTCAGTCAATTATTCGGCTTCCACCGCCGTCATTCCCAACCCGGAGCGCGGGCTCTACCGCCAGGTCGGCTGCGAAACGCCGGTCAGCCTGTCGCAACTGCAGAACTTCCGCACAAGCGGCGGCAACACGATGCTGATGTGCGTGTTCTACCTGCGTAACTTCGTCACGTCGCCGATCAGCCAGGCGGCACTGAACCTGTTCCAGCAACAGATGGACACGGTACGCAGCGCCGGCATGAAGGCGATCGTCCGCTTCGCCTATAACGACAACAACAATCCCGCCGACGCCAAGCCGGCGATGGTCAGTACGCACCTTACCCAACTGGCACCGTATCTCGCGGCGAACAAGGACGTGATTGCTGTCGTGCAGGCTGGTCTCATCGGTAGCTGGGGCGAATGGGGCAACACGCAGAATTACGGCGACAGCTACAACATGACGGCGCAAAACATTGCCGATCGCAAGTCTGTCGTTGACAAGCTTCTGAGCGTGGTGCCGGCGGAACGCATGGTCCAGTTGCGCATGCCGCTGTTCAAGACCAAGCTGTATGGCACGACCAACCTGACCAGCACGGAAGCGTTCACGAATACCGCCAAGGCGCGCCTCGGCTTCCACAACGACTGCTTCCTGTCGAACGCGTCGGACTACGGCACCTACGTGAACCTGGCGGTGGAATCGCCGTACCTGGCGACCGAGTCGAACTATGTGCCGACGGGCGGCGAAACCTGCGCCTACGTGCCGCCGCGCAGCGATTGCCCGAGTGCCGTCGCCGAAATGACGAAGTACCACTGGTCGTTCCTGAACCTCGACTACAACCAGACCGTGCTGGACAACTGGAGAAGTCAGGGCTGCTTCGCCCAGGTCGGCCAGAAGCTCGGCTACCGCTTCGTGATGACCGCCGGCTCGTTCTCGGGCTCTGCCAAGCCTGGCGGGACCTTCTCCGTCAGTCTCGCGCTGCAGAACCAGGGTTGGGCGTCGACGTACAACAGCCGCGACGTGGAACTCGTGTTCCGCAATACCGCGACCGGCGCAACGACCTTCGTGAAACTGGCAGCCGATCCGCGCCGCTGGACGGCGGGCCAGACTGTCACGATCAACCAGACGGTGACGCTCCCGGCCAACATGCCGAGGGGTAACTACGCGGTCCTGCTGAACTTGCCGGATCCGCAACCCTCGCTTCGCAATCGTCCCGAGTATTCGATCCAGTTGGCCAACAGCGGCACCTGGGAGACGGCAACCGGCTTTAACAACCTGAACCACACGGTCGGCATTGCGCCCTGACGCACCTGCGTGACCTGTCCGGCCTTCCGGCCATGGCGCACCCGGTGCGCCATGGCCGGAATTTTTTCGTCAGTGCGTCTTGAGCGCCGCGGCGAGCGTATCCCGTGCGCGGTGGATGCGGCTGCGCACTGTTCCCACGGGGCAGTGCATCTGCCAAGCGATTTCTTCATAAGTGAGCCCCTCGAGTTCGCGCAATTCGAACGAGGTCCGCTGCTCCTCGGGCAGCGAGTCAAGGGCCGCGTCCAGCAGTGCAAGTACCTCCTTTGTTTCCAGTTTCGAATCGGGCGTGTCGAAGTCCGCAGCCGCTTCGGCCAGCTCCTTGCTGTCCGCGTCTTTGTCGCCCACGTCGCTCTGTTGCACTCCCTGGCGGTGCTTGAGCATCAGGCCGTGCTTCGCTACGTTGATACCGATACGAAATATCCATGTGGAAAACGCCGAATCGCCACGAAACTGGTTGATGCCCAGGTAGGCCTTGATGAACGTCTCTTGCACCGCGTCTTCGATATCGTAGGAATCGTTCAGATAGCGTTGCAGGAAACGGCTCAAGGGCATGGTGTAGCGGCGCATCAAGGTCTCGAAGGCACGGCTGTCCCCTGTCTGTGCGAGTTCGACGAGGTTACGGTCCTCTTCGGTTCTGTTGTTCATGGCTACCTTCGGAGTAGCGCCGGTCCCGGGGAATCGACTATTGCATGCGCGTCGTCGGCATCAAGGACAAAAGCCTGCGCGCGTTTGCAGGCATGGGGGATTCCCCCTTGGCGTCTGGCCGTCCATCGGGGGCCGCTCACGCATAGAAGCCGGCGCGTCCTTTCCGTGGCGGCTCGGCCGGTTCCGTCTCGTACGACAGTTCGATGCGTGTTTCGGGAACCTGGATCGTCTGACCGCGCGGCGGATTGTCGCCATCGACCCGCACCCAGGACAGAGAGAGAACCGAAAAGTCGGCGCCGGACTGCTTGACCAACACCTCGGCCAGATCGTATTCGAGGCGGGCCGGGCCATGATGCGACGCGCTGGCAATCTGGAAGGCGCCGAGGGTGCCGAGGAAGGTGCGGTCATGTGCCGCACGGGAATCGAGGACGGGCGGCATGTTCACATACAGCGCGTAGAAATACCCGCCGAGTCCTCCGGCTTTGGTCAGCGCCGGGCCGTCGAGCACCAGCTTCGCCGAGGCAGGCGCCTTGTCGTTCTCGCGCTGTTTGCCGGCACGCCGCCTGGCGATCAGCGTGCCGAGTTCAAGCGCGTCTTGCTTGTTGAAGTCGAACAGGGTCGAGAATGACGTGTCGTCGAAGCCCAGCCGCGCAGCGCCGCCGAGCGAACGCCGGGTCGGCGACACCATGCGCTTGGGCACGGGTTCGTGGGGCCGGGGCGGCGGCCGTTCCGAAGACGGAAGGTGCAGTCCGACTGGTGGCTGGACGTCGGACGCTCGCGCCGCGGCTGCCAGCGGCGGCAACACGGTCGGCACGGCGACGCTGGCATAGTCGTAACCGAGCCACGTGGGGATCAAGGTCAGGTACCTGGCCAACGTAAGATTCGTGGCGTAGGTGTTTTTGCCGGCCCAGTACGGGCTGCTATTGGTCGACGAATAGGGATTGACGGAATCCGGGATGCCCTTGCCGTCCGGTAGCGCCCACGCATGCGTCAGCCGGTCGATGTTGGCATGGTGCAGGAAGAAGATCGGATCGAGCGGAGATTGCATCGTGCTCATGACTCCGCCGATCAGGTCATGCACCGGATTGTGCGGAGCAGTTTCGATACGCACCTCGAAGGCATCCGTCGTGCCGCGCTGGAAATTGTAGACGCCGGGTGCAAACGGCGACAACGTAAGCGCATTGTAGACGTTGGACCCCGTCCGCGACAGATACAATGGATTCCCCGCAGATGGATCGGTGAATTCGGCCGGCATCGTGGAATAAGAAAAGTAATCCCAATATGGCAGATTCAATGTAGGATCGCCAGATGCAACCCGCAACTGTTGCTCGAAATAGTAGAGATATCCGCGGTGCCAGGATAGGAAATAGGGACTGCCATGGGGACAGTAATTCAAGTGCACATTGGCCCAGTATTGAAGCGATCCCGGGCTCGACGCCTTGGTATTCGTGCGCATTGCCGCGATAGCGTCCAAAAACGATCTGTATTGCGGGGTCTTCTTGAACGTCTGCCATTCCGTGCGGATGCGCGTGCCGGATTCTGCGAATGCTGGGATACCCAGTCCTTGGGCGGCGGCGAATCCCAATGCGCTTTTCATGAGGTGTCGGCGAAACTCATCGGTGCGTGCCATTATGGTTTCCTCTTGAGAAATTAATCTGTTTATGATTTTGGTCAAGGTGTATGAGTATTGCAGTACCTAGAATGGAGGGGGGCGCGCCATATCTTTTGAGAATTCTCAATGTATTCGATAATATTGTGATGTCGAATTTCGCCGCGGAGAGCATCGCTTTCGCGCCGGGTAATATGCATGATTTATGTGGCACTGCATGCGAACGAATTTTTGACGACGTGTGGCACTGTGCTGGAATGGTCTGCTGGCACATCGAATCTTTCGATGGATTCGGTGAACTCGTCTGGCAGTTCATGGTGATCTGAAACTTTAATTAAAAACTCGATCAATTGAGTCTTCGTAGTAAGTTTTTTGCATTAAGCGAGTAGATCGCGTACGATTGCGTTGGACCTTCCGTCCTGCCTGCATGTTGATTTCATCGAGAACAAATTTCACAGCTCACCAGAAACCCCGGTTATTGCCTGGCTATTTGATTTACAGGAGCCCTCCCATAAAGCTCTCTGCTCTCTTCAAACTTCGAAATTCTGGACTTCTTGACCCTTTTTGCAGCGTGATGCGTTCAGATGTCGAGTCCCGTTAGACCGCTACAGGTGGCGGTGGTGGAATTGGAGTGGACAGTTATCGTGGTCGCGTGAATGCCAGCCTCGAGGGGAACGTGATTCACGATATCGTCGCGGCCATGTGCGACGCCATGCACGGTATTTATTTCAGCACCAACGGTGCTGTGAGCAACAACTTGGTATATGCCGTCAGCGCAACCGGGATCAGGCTGTGGCGCGATTCCACTCGTGGCACCGTCGTAAATAATACTTTGTTCAATACCGATACCGGTATTTCCATTGACGGCGATTATTATTACGCTGCCGGCCCGAGCGACTAGAGCCGTGTGGCCAATAATATCGTCGACGATAATTGGCGCTATGGTGAAACGGCGTGGAACAACTGAGGCAAGTATGTCGTGATGGATGCCCTCGAAATTGACGGCACTGCTGGGTGCAGCCGTAAGCGCGTGTTGTTGCTCGATGCCGATCCGGCTCGTGGCCGCCTGCATCACCATTTCCATCTGCCCACCAGCCTGGGCTGGACAAGTTGCTGAGATTCTGGAAGCGCTGTCGAGCCGTTATGACGAGATTCTGGTTGGTTCGCCCTCCGTGCTCGATAGTGCCGACGCCCTTACGATCGGTAGCCATGCCGGTGCGGTGTTCGTACTGACGCGGACCGGCGTGACCGCGCAGACCGATTGAGAGGCTGCACTGCGCCTCAATCAGGCGGATATCGGGCCGCAATGCATGCGATGAATTGTCTTGGCAGCGCGTATGGGCGAGAGCAGGCTGAAGGCAGCGGCCTGGCGATGAGCGTGGCCGGGCATGCCGCGCTCCCGCAGTTGTGATATCGGACGAAAAAAGTATGGGTACAAATTGAGCACAGTCAAATTGAGCCGGATCGTAAGTTTGATACTGATTAACATTCAATAAAAAGTGCAGTGATTGAGATCTGCTCCTGCTCCCAATCGATGCTGCAGCGCTGAGATTGGTCAGCACTAACGCCCCCGTCGCCACCAGCGCGGCTGTCTGAACTGAATCGGAAAGCCATGACGGATACATCGCAGCGGACTGACCAGAAGTTGTCAGCATGCCTGGTAGCTCTGGACCGCCATACCATACTGGGCTTGATGCTTGGCGTTGACAGCCTGGCGCTGGCAGCCCGTATGGTGCCCGCGCCACTGGTCGGTGGTCAGATCGTGGCGGCACTTGTGCTGACAGCGCTTGCGGTGACTGGCGGCCTTGCCGCGCTGGCCATTGCGCGCCTGTATCCTTCTGTCACCCGTTATCCGGTCTGGAGCAGCCTGGCCTTTGCAAGCACTGGACTGTTGTTGCTCGCCGTCGGGTTGGGATTGTGTGCAAGCCGCGCTGGCTTGCTCGCACCCTGGTCCTTTGCCCTATGCTTCGGTGCTGCATCAACGACCTGTCTTTGGTTATCACGATTGTGCGTGTGCCCCCTGTTCCAGCTGCGTCATACACCGCACGTGCTACCTGTCGCGTTCCATGACACGGGCGATGCTGGCGCGCAATTGGCACGTGTCATGGCCAGCAGCGGGGAGTTCCGGCCGGCCTGCCTCTTTGATGAGAAACGCGCGTTCACTCCTCGCCGTACGGCTGGCCTGGAAGTGTTTCCTGTCTCTGCGCTGCAGGAGCAGGTGGCGCGGCACAGTACCCGCTCCATCGTGATTGCTCTGCCCAGCAGCTCCCCGTTACGGATGCTGGCGCTGACCCGCAAGCTGGTTCAGACCGGCGTTTTAGTGCGCTGGTTCCAGAATCTGCTCGACATGCACAAACAGGGTGAAGCAAGGCGCACACTTAGCCAGATACGCCTCAAACATCTGCTTGGGCGCATAGTGGAAGGCATACGCGACAACGTGCTCGGTAGCGTGGCGATCGCGCACGCCGCCCATGAAAGAGGCGTGGCAACCTGCGTGCTGGTATCAATTGGCAAAGCAGTGTGTCCGACTGACGTAATGAACGCCAGCAAGCGTATTGCCGAACCGGTCTTTCAGGCCGCTGCGGCGGTGCTCGGCACCGTCACCCGATTTTCGATGGTTCGCTTCGGGAATGTCCTTGGTTCCTCGGGGCCGCTGGTGCCCCTGTTGCAGCAGGATATGCCGCGCAATGCGCTTGACCCGGATGGCGACATCGAGATCGGATTCATCGGACTCTACCCCGGTGAAAAACTGTGCGAAGAACTACTCATCGGGGATGGTGCCGAACCTGATGACTACCCGCCGGCCATCCTACGTGTACGCGAGCAAGGGCTGGTCGACCGGGAACTGACGCGCCGGATCGAGCAGTTGCTGCTGGCATGCCAGAGCAATGAACGCCGCCATATCGACACCACGCGCGTTGCACTGGTGCCGGAATTCCGTACTGCCCCGAACGGCCCTCCAGGTCTGTCAACACTGCTGTCCAGCGTGATGTTTCGCACGCTAATCAAGACAGTACGCGCATAGCGCTCCTTCAACCCAGTTCCCTAGAAAGCCTCATCATGCGCGACCACGATAGCTCACTCCCACTGGCCAATTTTCTCACCAAGCTGGACCAACGCAGCGCCACCATAGGCATTGTCGGTCTCGGTTATGTCGGCCTGCCCCTGTTGCTGCGTTTTGCGGACGCCGGCTACAAAGTCCTTGGCCTGGATGTAGACCGTTCCAAGGTGGACAAGTTCAACAGGGGGCGTAGCTATATCGAACATATTTCCGGCCAACGGATCGAGTGCGCGCGTGGACGCGGTGCCGAGGCCAGCACCGATTTCAGCCGCGCTGCAGAGGCGGATGCACTCATCATCTGCGTACCCACGCCGCTCAATGCCTACCGCGAGCCGGACCTGTCGTACGTGCTGGCGACGGTGGATGCGCTGGTGCCCCACATGCGAATCGGCCAACTGCTGTCGCTGGAAAGCACAACCTATCCCGGCACCACCCACGAAGAGCTGCTTCCCCGTCTGCAGGCGCGTGGCTGGACAGTGGGCGAGGACGTATTTCTCGTGTTTTCGCCCGAGCGTGAAGACCCGGGCAATCCGGATTTCGATACGCGCAGCATTCCGAAAATTTGCGGTGGCACGACGCCAGCCTGCTTGGAGGCCGGGCTGGCGCTATACCGCGTTGCCATCGATACCGTGGTACCCGTCTCGTCGACCCGCGCCGCCGAGTTGACCAAGCTGCTGGAAAATATCCATCGCGCAGTCAACATCGGCCTGGTCAACGAAATGAAAATCATCGCCGACCGGATGCAGATCGATATTTATGAAGTCATCCGTGCCGCCGCCACTAAACCGTTTGGCTTCACTGCCTATTACCCCGGCCCGGGACTGGGCGGGCATTGCATTCCCATTGACCCGTTCTATCTGACTTGGAAGGCGCGACAGTTCGGCCTGCATACCAGGTTCATCGAACTGGCTGGTGAGATCAACAGCGACATGCCTAAGTGGGTGGTGGACAAGCTGGGCGAGGCGCTCAATCAGCGCTGCCTAGCGATCAAAGGCAGCAAGGTCCTGGTTCTGGGCATTGCCTACAAGCGAAACGTCGACGATATGCGCGAATCGCCTTCGGTGCAAATGATGGAACTGTTGCGCTCCAAGGGGGCGGAAATCGCCTATTCGGACCCGCATGTGCCGCATTTCCCGAAGATGCGGGAACATCATTTCGACCTCGATAGCGTGGAACTGTCGGCCGAATCAGTGGCGGGCTTCCAGGTGGTCTTGCTCGCCACCGACCACGCCGCCTTCGACTATGCGATGATCCTGGACAGTGCCCAGCTGATCGTCGACACCCGTGGCGTCTATCGCAATCAAGCAACCAATGTGGTGCACGCATGAAGCGCGATGCAGTTACGGTCTGCAGCGCTATGCACGATTTACCGGCGCTATTGACGGTACGCGGCGTGCGCTTGGCACCGGTCGGTTGCGGCCGGATTGGCCAGAATCACTTCAATGCGCTTGGCGAGCACGCTGAACGGTGCCAGTTAACGGCACACGGAGAAGCCGATGACCACCCGCTTGGAAGGATGGCAAGCTCTGCTTCCTGTGCAATGTTGCGGTTCCGGTGAAGAGACGACGATGGTCGGCTCGCATTTTATTCGGCGGTCGGCAGTATCGATATCAACCCTGTCGACACGACCGATTTCGTGATGTGGCGCGCTACGTTATTAATCACGCTACTTCTTGTAAAGCGCGGGCGGTGGTTGAGCCGCAGTGACCTGCAGACGTGCGTGAGCTGGAAAAGTTGATCGACGCAGGTTTAGTAGCCAGCTCTCCTGCGAGCGCCAGATTTCAATATTTGCCGATTGAACGACCGCCGGCATTTCGATAGTTCACCTGTTGCAGCCTCACGCTTGAACCCGCAGCGCCCCTGACAGGTACTTGATGAATTCGGTTTATCATCTGCTGCATCGCCGATGCAGAAAAATCGAATCACAACTACACCTATCTCATCTGCCGATCAATGCAGGTTTAATTGCATCTGCCCATGATCGCCGACACGATGGGGATACTGTTGCGCCATGACATCGCGCTGGCCGCGACGCGCGTCCAGCGCTGAAAGCAAACGTTGCATTGGAAGCGCCCGGGGTGGGTGCAAAGTGGTGCCGGTATGTTTCACGATCGCCGGCTCCGGTAGCGCGCCGCGACGAAGCTGCCATAGGCGTCCGTCATTCAGGGCCAGGAACCTCCCTGGTGGGCCACCTGCTCACGCTATTTGACGGCGCTCAAGTTGCAAATCATGAAGGTGATCCTCACAATTTCCGAACTCCGCCTAGGATTTTCCCTATCCCGCAACTAGTAAATATCTGCGCGATTACGGAAGCTTGGCCGATTCCTGGCGTTTGCAGTTAGTGCCAAACTCTTCCCTAGCTGATCATCTCCGGCTCTAAAGGCAAGGCGAGTCATTGCCAGGCTTCGGCTGTCGGCACGCCATTGAAGAAGGGGCAGTTCGCATGAACTCTACAATTGAATGTGGAAGCGATTCCGAAAACCCGACCATTCACCATGATTCTGGATGGGCATGGGCAGAACGCCAGCGTCCCTGCGGTGTGTCGGCATCAGAGGTTTATTTGGCGCTGCAACAGCGAGACCCGGGCGAGACGCAAGACTGCGTGCCCCGCTTATGGCGGGTAAGCTTCGAGTGCGGCCAGCGCCTGTTCGAAATCAATCAGCCGTTTGGCGTCCTTGCCATCGTCCGCTTGGGCTTTTTGAAAAGTTTCACCGTTAATGACGGTGCGGGTGAACAGGTACTCGGCTTTCCCATGCGCGGCAGTATTCTAGGTATCGATGGCATTGACTCGGGCCGCCACCAGTCCTGTACGCAGGCGCTCAGCAGCGGCGAACTGATTCTGATTCCTTACGCGGCACTGCTGAACCTGGGCCAGACCCATCCAGATTTACGCACCTGCATATTCAACGCGATCAGTGCCGAACTGGAAAGCAACCTGTTAATGATCAGGCTGCTCGCGCTGCGCTTCGCCGAAGCACGCATTGCACGCTTTCTTATCCTGCTTGCGTCGTCCCACGCGGCCCTGGGCTATTCCGATTCGGAGTTCATTTTGCGCATGCGGCGGTGCGACATCAGCTCTCTGCTTGGCATCACCCTCGAAACCGTTTGCCGCACCCTGACCAAGCTGCGTGCTTTGGGCATTATTGAGATCCAGCACCACAATCTGCGCATCGTCGATCGCCACGCATTGTCGCTTGTTGAACGCTTGCCATCATCCCCGGCGCGACTTAAAAAGATCGAAGCCAACCGCGTGCGCAGGCGCCTCTTGCGCCACGTCATGGCACAAGCGTCCATCGTTTGACCCAAGCATCAGCTGAGGTATCTCCATGCTGATATTGCTGTTTCCGCCCATCACACCCGAGATTTGCTGGGCATGTGATGGCTGTTCAAGAACTTTCTGGGTCTCGATCATGCCCTGTCACAGGCGCCGCCGCGCTCGTATCTCTTGCTGTGCGGGGCCGGGCGGATCGGGATGCCCGATGCCTTCTTCAACCAAATCGATCGCCATGCCTCCGAGGCGGGACCGCAAGTTCGCTTGCCTCTGCCGCTTTGATACCGCGCAGCGTCGGGCTGGATAAAGTACTCTGTGGAGTGACGGCGTTGATCATTTTTGCGCAAGCTCTACCCTGGCGCAAGCGGCAGGCGTGATTCCAATGCCGCTGGATATTATCGGCTCGGCATTTTTCATGTTTAGCCGGTAAGAAGAGCTTGATAGATTGGCGCGGGACGAGCATGGCTGATTTCCCGACACGGCTGTCCCGGCCGTGCGTGCAGGTTTCTGGCAGCGTCCTGTAATTGACGAATACGCCGAGATCCTGTGGGCCGCAATTTAAACGCTATGCCCTGGCATGCAGTGCACGGTGCGGGTCGCGCGTACCTGATCAGCTGTGACGTTGATCTGCCGGTCGACCCGGCTATAACACCTATCACCATCGCCGTGCTACGTGGTGTCGCCCGCTTGCGCGCTGCTACGGCGGATCTGGGCATTAATCAGCCAATTCTGAGCGGAAGACAATACTACTCACGCTGGAGTGTTCATGTCACGCGGCAGTTTTGGGAATAGAGCCGTCTCAGTTACGATTCCGGCCTGGGTTATGCCAGCCATCCTGGTTTTCGCTGCGGTACCTGCCGTGAATTTGCCATGTTCGACCTGATAGGGCGAAGCGCCATGAATCCGTGCCAGCGACCCTCGCTGTCGATGAAACCGATGTGCTACTGGTTAGCGCCGTGGAACAGCGGAGCTGTGTACGCCTTTACCCACTATCGACGCTATACCCTCGCTACCGCAGCGACTTTACGCTGTTGTGGCAAAACTCGAACTTGGATTGTGCGCGTGAACGCGGCATCTATCGCGATATTCCGGGCCGCCTAGTAGTGCCAGCGCCCCGGGGCCGATCTGCCCTCGTGCACGCGTGTACAGAGAACGCAAATTACTGCTAGCAATCTAGTATCCTATGGGCCACCGCATAGTGTACGAGTTCCACGACCGAGTGCACGTTCATTTTCTCCAGGATGTGTGCCTTGTAGGTACTCACCGTCTTATTGCTCAGGAAATGACTTTTTGCAATCTCGCCGACGGAGTGCCCCTGGATGAGCAGAGAGAAGACCTCGTACTCGCGTGGCGACAGATATGTATGCGGCAGGTTCGAGCGTGGCGACAGCCAGGCTTGGGCCATCAGCTCGGCAACTTTCGAATCAATCCAGCGCTGGCCACTTGCAACCCGGCGAATGGCCTCAAGTAACTGGCCGGTTTCGTATTCCTTGTTGACGTAGCCGCGCGCTCCGGCCTGCATGGCGCGCAGCGCATACTGCCGCTCATCCAGCCCGCTCCAGACGAGGATGGACAACTTGGGCGCTTCCAAAACGATTTGGCCGATGAGTTCAATCCCATGACGGCCCGGCATGTTCAAATCCAAGACCAGAACGTGGAAATCGAGCGCGCGCACTGCTGAGATTACTTCAAGACCGTCGCCGGCCTCGCCAACAATTTCAAGATCCTCGGTACGGCCGAGCATGTACTTCAGACCCTCGCGCATCATCGGGTGGTCGTCTGCAATCACCACACGGATCATGCCCGGCCCCATGGAATTTGCGGGGGCAGGGCGGTGGACTGTGCCAACCCCATCTGGGCCAGCACTTCGTCCAAGGCCGCGGTGATGCCTGCGATATAGTGCCAGTCAGGTCTAGCCAGTTGACGATCGAGCTCTGTGCACAGGCGAACTACCTCAACAGCATTGACCATGCGTGCACTGGGCAACAACTTGTGGGTTTGGCGCGCGATTTTCGTCGACTGGCGGGCGGCACAGGCCTTGCGTATTTGCGCCGAGCAGTCCAACGCGACCAGCAGAAAGAGCTCGCGAAGGCGCAGTTCGGCTTTCGAGTCGCCCTCCATCCCGCGCAACAATCCCCCGTTCTGTTCCGATTGGTCAGGTACTGGTGGAGATCGCGACAAGGCTTCGCTGATATAGTGGTACAGCGCGTGCGGGGAAAAGGGTTTGGTCAGAATGGTGTCTAAACCGCTATCCCTACAGCGCTGAGCATCGTCAACCAGCACGTCGGCTGTAAGCGCAATCACGGGAAGTGACGCGGTAGCAGGGTTGCGCCGGATGGCACGTACCGCAGCGTAGCCGTCCATCGCGGGCATTTGCAAGTCCATCAAGATGCAATCGATGCGCTGGCGGGCAAGCGCTTCCAGTGCGGCAAGGCCGTTGTCGGCAAGCACTGTCTCGATGCCGCATGGCGCGAGCATCTCCAGCACGATCTGCTGGTTCACTTTGTTATCGTCCGCAACGAGCACTCGGGTAATGCCGCGATCGCTCACCTGGTGCCGCAATTGCTCCCGGGCCTGCTCTCCGTTGACAGGTGCCGTGCTACGGCTCCCAATGGCTTTGCCCCACGTGATTGGGATGTGAAACCAAAAGGTGCTACCGACACCAGCATTGCTCCGGACCCCGACCTTTCCTCCCATTAGTTCCACCAGCTGTTTGCAAATAGACAGCCCAAGGCCAGTGCTGCCGTAATCGCTGACCTCTGGATCGCCTGCTTGATAGAAAGGCCGAAACAAGCGTCGTATTTGACTGGTGGTGAGCCCAACGCCGGTATCATCTACCTCGAACAATATCTCTGGACTGCCATCAGGCGCCGAGCGCACGCTCGCATGGACTGCAATTCGCCCGCAGTTAGTAAATTTGATTGCATTGGAGATGTAGTTCAGCAGCACCTGCTTGAGGCGCCCGCTGTCTGCCCGGATGGTTCGATGCAGCAGGTGATCAGCGTCGAACGACAGCACCAATCCCTTGTCCGCTGCACTCTGGCACAGGCATTTCAATCCATCGAAAAAGGGCTGGAAGTCGAAGTCAGCAGGGCGCAGGCAAAGTTTGTTGGCTTCGATCTTGCTGAGATCAAGGATATCGTCGACGATACTCAGCAAATGGGTTCCAGCTACGCGGATCTTGCTCAGGTAGTCGCGTTGGCGCGGATCAGTTGCATGGGCCAGCGCCAGATCGGTCAGGCTGATGGTCAACCCCATGGGAGTGCGAATTTCGTGGCTCATCCGGGCCAGGAAATCCGTTTTCGCCTTGCTTTTGCGTTCAGCAAGTACCTTCTCCTCCTTCAGTCGTGCAGTGCGGATGACCACCTCTCGCCGTAAGGCTTCCCTCGTATGGAGCTGCTGCGAAATGTCTCGCACCGTGTAAAGGCAGTAGCTGCGTCCATCTATCTTGATAAGTTCTAATTGGACCTCGGCGAGAAACTCCTGGCCGACTCCTTGAAGCACGGCGGTATAAATGCAGACGGGCTTGTCCCAAGAGAGGGGCGGTAAGTGCATGGGGCTGAGCCAGCCATGGCCCTGCGCCGCCACCTCGCGTACGTTCATCTGCACCAGCGCCTCCGCAGTTGAGTCAAGCAACGCGGCCCCCCGTTTGCTGACAAACACGATCTGGCCCGTGTCGTCTTGCACGACTAGCGCCTCGTTGGCCCTGGCCGGCGCGTCTCTGACGCGTTCGGCCTGCTGAGAGGCCCAGCGCGACGGGCCTGGTGCGGGCGAGGCGAAACTCGACGCTGGTGGCCCTGTGCCCGCCCGGCGAGAATGAAAACGGCGTTCTTTCACCGGAGTGCCGTTGCTTTGATCACTCGTCATAGTTTGCCTTTGCGTTTTATTGAACCCATGCGATCCCTTTTACAAGATAGGCGGAATAAGCGGGGTCGTCCATACAAATTAGAAGAGAAACGGAGTAAAATTCTTTGAACTACATACTGCCTGGGGCTAGTACGCTCGACATCCATGGGCTGTCTGAATCGCCCCGGCTTTTGAAGAGGCCAATTAGTTTGAGTCTGGCCGGCAGCAGACCGTTCGCGATACCATGAATGTAGGACTCAACGGCGGGGACGGTTGGCGCGGTAGGGGTAATATCGAGGTAATGCCCGTTGTTGCCGGGTCAGAGAGCGATGACCTTGACATGGTATCGTGAATGGTACTGGGGCAGAACTGCCACGAAAACGCTAAGTAATTCATAGACTTAGCTCAGCCATTGATAAACGAGTGGGAGTAGATTTTCCTTTTGGAAACTCTGGTTTTTTGGTTTTGAAAGGGCTCGCTTCGGCGAGCTTTTTTTTGAGATTAAACGATCCGACGAGGGTAGCCTTAAGGTCGCTCAAGATCGGTATCCGATCCGATTCAAGCTGGACGTTTGCTATCGGCGCTCGCGTTCTAGGCGAGTTTGCCTACTTAAACCTTCCATGGCAGTAACGGCAACTGCAGCGCACTGCAGTTGCGGTGATAGGTCAGCTCCCACCCGTACCTCAAGCCTTCGCAGATCAGGGTTCTGCACCGGTCTTCGTCCCCGAGTTTCGGAGCCACACCAGACTTTGCATCCTATGAGAGTAGGGGACATCCAGTCACAGGTCAGAAATCATAGGCTCAGGAGTGTTTACTAAATTCGTGGCGATTCACAGCCAGCGAATTAGCTGTTCCTGCACATACTCGCGCACGAACTGCGCGACCCGCTGGCCCTAGCGTGGGTGTGGCCGGGATCCTGGGTCGCGTGCCGGACGACCGGCATGTTGTTTTCATGGCCGAATTCAATTAGCCAGCGTTTGCACGAACGATGATCGCTCGCGTGGCCCATGCCGCTACCTCGGCAATGCTCCGACCGGGCCTGCTGCCATTAGCGCGGGGGCGA
>Ga0265797_10000450_pt1 | contig 75373 bp, 77 predicted proteins | sample P2T30metagenome_FD_192433 | JGI IMG/M metagenome (GOLD analysis project Ga0265797, IMG submission 192433) | Plant litter microbial communities from East Loma Ridge, Irvine, California - P2 T30 | ecosystem: Environmental > Terrestrial > Plant litter > Unclassified | place: USA: California...
ATAGCCCATCGAGCCTTCGAGATATTTTCGAACGACAGCCAGCTTGAACTCTGCTTTGTACTTACCCATGAAAAACCCCAGGAAGTTGGTGTCCAACTTTCTGGGGTCAGTTCACTGTGCCGTCCACGCGTCCAGCCAGCATCGACCGGTGCGGCGGGCGAGCCGCGGCTGGTGGTCAGCAACGGCTGATCGGCCAACTGGCCCGATCCACATCGTGGGGTGGACGGCTGCGCCGTCCACGCGTCCAGCCAGCATCGACCGGTGCGGCGGACGAGTCGCGGCTGGTGGTCAGCAACGGCTGATCGGCCAACTGGCCTGATCCACATCGTGGGGTGGACGGCTGTGCCGTCCACGCGTCCAGCCAGCATCGACATGAGCGTGCGGTCAGCATGCACCGCTTGAACGCGTGGACGGGCTAGCCGTCCACCCCACGCTTAACCCCGGGCGTCGGCCTGTCTGGCAGCCTGCTTGCGCCTCGCCGTCAAGGTAACGACGGCAACGCCGGCGAGCACCACCAGCGCGGCGATGGCCCGGCCGGGCGTGATGCGCTCGTCCAGGAAGACCATGCCGAGGATGGCGCTGATCACCGGCACCGACAGCTGGACCGCGCCTGCACTGATCGCCGTCATGCGTACCCGAACCCAGTACCAGATCGCATAGCCGACGCCTGACGCCAGTGCGCCGGAAAGCGCGGCGTACAGCGCGCCGGCCAGGTCGATCTGCACATGGCTGCGATAAGCCAGCAGCAACAGTAGCGACATGGGCAGCGCGAGCAGGAAGCTGCTCGCCGTGCCGGCGACGGGGGCGTCGCCTGATTTTCCCGTCAGCGAGAAGGCGCCCCATGCCAGGCCGGCCACGGCCATCAGTGCGGTTGGGCCGAGGGGAGGGGCCGAGGCGCCGGGCGCAAGGAATGCCGCGATTCCTCCGATCGCCATCGACATGCCGAGGATGCTGGCGCGCTCGCCCCGCAACACGCCATACGAGATCATGGTCAGTTGTGCGGCGGCGAACAGGATCAATGCCCCGGCGCCGACGCTGATATCGCGATACGCGAAAGAGAATGCGGCGACATACGCGAACAGCAGGAACGCCGGCCATCCCCGCTTACGGGAAAGCGGGAGCGTCGCTCCCTGCGCCAGTACGATCAGGCACAGGGCGAATGCGCCCGATGCGATCCGGATGGCGGTGAACGAGGCCGCGTCGATCGACGACGCCTGAAACGCCGCCCGCGTCAGCAGGGAGTTGGCGGCAAAGGCCAGCATCGCCAGGCCGGTCAGATAAACGATCGTGGCCGCACGGGCTGCCGGCGGCCCGCGATCCGGCGATTTGCTGTCTGCTGTCATGTCGCCTCACTGCGCAATGTCAACGCCCTGGACCGGCGGCCGCGACCGTCCTAGCCGCCAGGTGTTCCAAACAGTGTCTCGGCCCGCTGGTACAGGATCCACGAAGTGGCAATGTACTTGTCGCCGCTACGCGCCACATTGCCGCGGTGCGTATGCGTGAATCCCGCCGGTGCGATCACCAGCCGGCCCTTCTTTGGTGCGATGCGCCGGTCCTGGTACAGGAACTCGGTCTCGCCGCCCTCGGCCACGTCGTTCAGGTAGAACATCCACAACAGCACCCGGTGCAGCGAATCGCAGCTGGCGTTTTGCGGATAGATTTCGGAATGCCAGTGGTGATAACCGCCGCTGCCCTGCAGGTACTTCTGCAGGTTGATCGCGCCGGGCCGGTACAGGGTGCGGATCAACTGCTCGGCATATGGCGTGCCGACGTCGTCGAAGTTCTCCATCGACAGCACGGTCGGCACGCCGGTCTGCGGGTGCGCCAGCGTCGGCGACAGCGAACCCATGACCAGCATGCGGTAGCGGTCGACGTAGTCGAGCAGGTGGCGCGTCATGGTCTCGAGCAGCAGCTGGGTCGCGTCGTTCCATTCCGGGTGGCCGGTGATGGCGATGTCCCAGCTGTCCTTCTTGCCGATGTCGACGCCGTTGCCGGTGCGGCCGCGCGCGACCTTGTCGCTGGCCTCGAAGCGCGCCACCAAGGCGTCGCATTGCTGCGCCGTCAGGGCGTCGTCGTAGACGCCGATGAAGTCGTCCATCGTGAATCAGCCCCGCTTGCGCTCGTGCTGCCACAGTACGTCGCTGCCGCCGGCGTGGCGGTTCAGTACGCGCGCCAGCACGAACATCAGGTCGGACAGGCGGTTCACGTACTGGCGCGGGTGGGCATGGATCTGCTCCTGTTTCGACAGCGCCACGATGGCGCGTTCGGCGCGCCGGCACACGGTGCGGCACACGTGGGCGGTGCTGGCCGCGCGCGAGCCGGCCGGCAGGATGAATTCCTTCAGCACCGGCAGGTCGGCGTTGTATTTTTCGAGCAGGCCGTCAAGGCGTAGTACGTGCGCTTCCTTGATCATCTGGTAGCCGGGGATGCACAGCTCCCCGCCCAGGTCGAACAGGTCGTGCTGGATCGTCACCAGCTCTTCGCGCAGCTCGGCCGGCATGTCTTCGCACAGCAGCAGGCCGACGAAGGAATTGAGTTCGTCGACTTCGCCGAGCGCGTGTACGCGCGCGCTGTCCTTGCCGGTGCGGGTGCCATCGCCCAGGCCGGTGCTGCCGTCGTCGCCGGTGCGGGTTGCGATTTTGGAGAGTCGGTTGCCCATGATGTTGTCTTATACGCAGGTTAACAAATACGATAAGACAGGATACGCCAAAACAATGCAATTGTGCTTACAATCGGCGCATGCAAGCCAACGCTCCAGCCTCAGCTTCCGATCTGGCCGGACGGCGCGCCCGCGTGGCCGCCGCCCTGTGCGCGCGCCTGCCCGCCGCTTGCGTGCTGTCCGATCCCGAAGACACGCGGCCCTACGAATGCGACGGCCTGGCGGCGTATCGCCAGTTGCCGCTGGCGGTGGTGCTGCCGGCCGACGAAGCGCAGGTGCTGGCCGTTCTCGCCGTATGCCGCGAGCTGCAGGTGCCGGTCGTGCCGCGCGGCGCCGGCACCGGCCTGTCGGGTGGCGCGCTGCCGATCCATGATGGCGTGGTGCTGTCCACCGCGCGCATGCACCGCATCGAGCGCATCGATCCCCTGAGCCGCACCGCGGTCGTGCAGCCGGGGGTGCGTAACCTGGCGATCTCCGAAGCCGCCGCGCCATATGGCCTGTACTACGCGCCCGACCCCTCGTCGCAGATCGCCTGCACCATCGGCGGCAATGTGGCCGAGAACGCCGGCGGCGTGCACTGCCTCAAATATGGCCTGACGGTGCACAACGTGCTGCGCGTGCGCGTCGCCACCATCGAGGGCGACATCGTCGAACTGGGCGGGACGGCGCTGGACGCGCCTGGCCTGGACCTGCTGGCCGTATTCATCGGCTCCGAAGGCATGCTGGGCATCGTGCTCGAGGTGACCGTGAAACTGGTGCCCAAGCCCGCGCTGGCGCAAGTCATCATGGCCTCGTTCAACGACGTGGTCACGGCCGGCAATGCGGTGGCCGACGTGATCGCTGCCGGCATCATCCCGGCCGGCCTCGAGATGATGGACCGCACCTCGGTGCGCATGGTCGAGCCGTTCGTCAAGGCCGGCTACGACCTCGACGCCGCCGCGATCCTGCTGTGCGAAGCCGATGGCACCGCGCTCGAAGTCGCCGAAGAAATCGACCGCATGCGCGCCGTGCTGGAAGGCGCCGGCGCCACCGCGATCGCGGTGTCGGGCAGCGAAGCGGAGCGGGTACGCTTCTGGTCGGGCCGCAAGAACGCCTTTCCGGCGGCCGGGCGCATCTCGCCCGACTATTACTGCATGGACGGCACCATCCCGCGCAAGCAGCTGGCCCGCGTGCTGGCCGGGATCGCCGCCATGGAAGTCACCTATGGCCTGCGCTGCTCGAACGTGTTCCACGCGGGCGACGGCAATATGCATCCGCTGATCCTGTTCGACGCCAGCCAGCCGGGCGAATTCGAACGCGCCGAAGCCTTCGGCGCGGCGATCCTGGCGCTGTGCGTCGAAGTGGGCGGCACCATCACCGGCGAGCATGGCGTGGGCAAGGAAAAGATCGATTCGATGTGCGTGCAGTTCGGGCGCAAGGAACTCGACGCGTTCTTCGCCGTCAAGCGCGCCTTCGACCCGCCGATGCTGCTCAATCCCGACAAGGCGATTCCGACGCCGCACCGCTGCGCCGAATTCGGCAAGCTGCACGTGCACCACGGCGCACTGCCGTTCCCGGACCTGCCGCGCTTCTGACGACGCCATGGCATCGATCGATCATTTCCAGGAGCGGATCAAGGCGGCAGCGGCCAGCGGCCAGGGCCTGTGCCTTCGCGGCGGCGGCACCAAGGACTGGTACGGGCAGGACCCGACTGGCGCCATCCTCGACACGCGCGGCTACGCCGGCATCGTCGACTACGAGCCGACCGAACTGGTGATCACGGCGCGCTGCGGCACGCCGCTGGCCGAGATCGACGCCGTGCTGGCGCAGCACAACCAGATGCTGGCGTTCGAGCCGCCGCACTTCGGGCCGGGCGCCACGCTGGGCGGGACGGTGGCTGCCGCCTTGTGCGGACCGCGCCGCGCGGCCGCCGGCGCCACCCGCGACTTCGTGCTGGGCGCCAGGCTGCTGGACGGGCGCGGCGACGTGCTGTCGTTTGGCGGCCGGGTGATGAAGAACGTGGCCGGCTACGACGTCTCGCGCATGCTGGCCGGCTCGCTCGGCACGCTCGGGCTGCTGCTGGACGTGTCGCTCAAGGTGCTGCCGCGGCCCGTGTGCGAGGCGACGCTGCGCTTCAGGATGGGCGAGATCGACGCCATCCGGCGCCTGAACGAATGGGGCGGCATGCCGCTGCCGATATCGGCCAGCGCCTGGTGCGACGGCGTGGTGGCGCTGCGCCTGTCCGGCGCGCGCGCCGCGGTCGATGCGGCGCGGCGCACACTCGGCGGCGAAAGCGTCGACCAGGCCGGCGCGTTCTGGGACAGCGTGCGCGAACAGCGCCACCCGTTCTTCGATGGCGCCGGTGAAGCGCATGCGAGTGCGCTGTGGCGCCTGTCGGTGCCGTCGGCCACCGGCGCGCTGGTGCTGGGCGGCCCGCAACTGGTCGAGTGGGGCGGGGCGCAGCGCTGGTTGCGCGCCGCGGGCGACGCCGCCAGTGCGGCGGCGATCCGCCGCACCGCGCAGGCCTGCGGCGGCCATGCGACACTATTCCGGGGCGGCGACAAGGCGGTCGGCGTGTTCCAGCCGCTGGCGCCGGCACTGGCGCGCATCGGGGCGCGCATGCAGGACGCCTTCGATCCGGCCCGCATCTTCAACCCGGGCCGGTTGTATCCGGACCGCCAGGACTGACATCATGCACACCACACTGGCCGACTTCATCCGGGGTACGCGCGAAGGCGAGGAAGCGCAGGCGATCCTGCGCGCCTGCGTGCATTGCGGCTTCTGCACCGCCACCTGTCCGACCTACCAGTTGCTGGGCGACGAGCTGGATGGCCCGCGCGGGCGCATCTACCTGATCAAGGGCGTGCTGGAAGGCATCGAGCCCACCCGCAAGACCCAGCTACACCTGGACCGCTGCCTGACCTGCCGCAACTGCGAAACCGCCTGTCCGTCGGGCGTCAGGTACGGGCGGCTGGTCGACATCGGCCGCAAGCTGGTGGACGAACGCGTGAAGCGTCCGCCGGGCGAGCGCCTGCGCCGCGCCACGCTCAAGACGCTCTTGCCGCGCGCCGGCCTGTTCACGCCGGCCTACCGCAGCGGCCAAGCGGTGCGCGCGCTGTTGCCGCCAGGTTTGCAGGACAAGTTGCAGCCGGCCCGCCCGCCCGGGCGCTGGCCGACCCGCGCACACCCGCGCAAGATGCTGGTGCTGGACGGCTGCGTGCAGCCGGCGATGGCGCCGAACATCAATGCCGCCGCCGCGCGCGTGCTCGATGCGCTCGGGGTGCAGCTGATGGTGGCGCCGCGGGCCGGCTGCTGCGGGGCGCTGCGCTACCACCTGAACGACCAGGCCGCCGGCCTGGACGACATGCGGCGCAACGTCGACGCCTGGTGGCCGGCCGTGGAGGCAGGGCAGGTGGAAGCGATCGTGATGACCGCGTCCGGCTGCGGCGCCACGGTCAAGGAATACGGCCACCTGCTGGCGCACGACCCCGCTTACGCCGCGAAGGCGCAGCGCATCAGCGCCATCACGCGCGACCTGTGCGAAATCCTGTCGCCATTGACCGGGCAGATCGCGGCGGCGGCGCAGGGCAGGGCAGGGCCGCGGGTGGCGTATCACCCGCCCTGCACGCTGCAGCATGGCCAGCAGATTCGCGGCCAGGTCGAAGCCGTGCTGCAGGCGGCCGGCATCGACGTGGTGCTGTGCGCCGACAATCACCTGTGCTGCGGGTCGGCCGGCGCGTATTCGGTGCTGCAACCGGAAATTGCGAACGCACTGCGCGCGCGCAAGCTGGCCAGCCTGGCCGCGACCGGGGCGGACGCGATCGTGTCGGCGAATATCGGTTGCCAGTCGCATCTGCAGGCGGGGACCGGGATGCCGGTGACGCACTGGATCGAGCTGCTTGAACGGGTGATGAATCGATGACGGCAGGCCAAGCCACGAGCCGTGCGCTCAGCTGCGCATGATTCTCTTGTAAAGCAGGGACTGGAAATCCTGGGTGCTGCCGAATACCATGTGAATGACAATCGCCGCCGCCTCGGCGTCGACTTCATACAGCACCTTCGTATGAAATTCATGCACGAGTACGCGGTAATTCAGAATGCCAAGCGCACTTAATTCTACGGGAACTTTTCCAGGATGCGGCTGTGTAGCAAGCAGCGCGAGCTTGTCCATGAGGTCGGTGTAGGCACGATCCGCAGTGTCGCCGTCCCAACGGTGTCGTACAAAATCAATCCGTTCGACGATATCGTCCTCTGCAACAGCCAGAATGTATACGCGATACATGGCAGAGGCGTTACGACCGCTTTCCCAGGATTCGCTTGTCGAGGTCGGCGCGCGCATCGGACAGGGGACGGAGCTTTCCTTTTGCCGCATCGCGATTGCCGATGTTGATCAGCTTGAGCAGGGCATTTGTTTCCTGGGTCTGGTAATACGCTTCCATGCTGACGCATACGAAGGCCGGCACACCATTCTGAGTGATGACAACTGCCGAAGAGGTTTCCGAGAGTTCTTTGGCGACATCCGCTGTGTTGGTTTTTAAATAGGATATTGGACGATAGCGCTTTGCGACTTCCATGGGACGCTCCAAAGTGTGGTACTGAATTCGGACAGAATTTAGTGTAATGCGCTGCGGTTTCTCAGTCAATCGCCGTTACACCTTGCGCAGGTGTGGGTGATCGGGAAAAGCCGGCTTGCAGGATGCGACAGCGACCACATATCAGGATCATTATTTATAGCAATTTCTGGAGGATTGTGAGCTTCATATTTCAACTCGTACGCGACGACGACGGCCCGGCCGCCGTCGTTTTCGAAGACAGCAGCAGCCCCGGCCTGGTCCCGGTATGGGAAGCGGCCGGCGTCTACGACACCCTCTACAACAGCGACGGCCAACTGGCGCGCAACGTCTCGCGCGCACTGGCGTTCGGCGTCGACCGCCTGATCGACGACGCGTCGCTCAATAGCCTGCTGCCGCCCGGCGTCGACATGAACGAGGCGATCCGCTTCCTCGAGAACGTCAATCGCGGCTGCACCATCCACGGCGCGGCGCGCATCCGCACGCGCTGATGTCCTCGGCAGGGCCTATGGTCATCCGGCGCAAGTACTTGTACTATCGAGCTGTTTTGCTCGACAACGAAAGTGCCACATGACCTGCTCAGTACTTACCCGCACCCTGTGCCTGGCCGCGTTCGGCGCGGCCTGCGCCCTGCCGGCCCAGGCCGAAAGCTTCGCGTCCTCGGCCTCCAGCGCCGGCTCGGCCTCGTCGGCCAGCATCTCGGATTCGCTCGGCAGTTCCAGCGACAGCTCGGAAGGCGATGACAAGGTCGCGGCCGGCGAATACCGCGTGATCCAATTGGCCCAGGCGCCGGGCAAGCCGGACACCACCCGCATGCTGCTGCGCGCGACCGGTCCCGGCGCGGCGCGTGAATTCACCCTGGACGTGCCGAATCGCGCGCTGGCCGAACGCGCGGTCGCCGCCGGCGACGCGGTGCAGGTCAGCCAGCGTGTGTACGGCTACGAATTCGCCCACGCCGACACGCGGCGCGCCTTCTTCCTGGCGCTGCAGGACGACTGGTACGACGAACTGGGTTCGCGCAAAGTCGTCATCTGATGTCGTTCAAGCGGCTGGCCGCGGGCCTGGTGCTGTCGGCGGCCGCCAGCAGTGCGTGGGCCGGCCTGCCGACCTTCTGCGAGCGTGAGCGCGAGATCAGCGCCACCGAGCAGGATCGCGTGCTGCGTTTCGCCGCCGTGGTCAAGCAGGAGCTGGCGCGCTCCGGCGCGCGCGTGGCGCTGGTGGCCCGCGCCGGCGTCGACCTGAGCCGCTTCGACCTGCTGTATTCGCACGCCGGCATCGCCCTGCGCGACAATCCCGGCGGCCCGTGGGCCGTACGCCAGCTGTACTACGCCTGCGACGACGCCCGGCCGCACCTGTTCGATCAGGGCGTGTCCGGCTTCGCGCTCGGCGCCGACGCACCGGCCAAGGGACATATCGCGATGCTGTTCCTGCCCGACGAGGACAGCGCGCTGCTGGAACAGGCGGCGCTCGACAAGCGCACCGCGCTGGCGCTGCTGGCCGGGAAGTACAGCGCCAACGCGTATGCCTGGGACACGCGCTACCAGAACTGCAATCAGTGGGTGGCCGAAATGCTGGCCAGCGCCTGGGGGCGCATCGACGGTCACGGTGACACGCGCGCGCATGCGCAGGCCTGGCTGCGCGCGCAGGATTACGTGGCGGGACCGGTCCGGGTGCCGTCGCACTGGATGATGTTCGCCGGCCAGTTCGTGCCGCTGCTGCATGTGGACGACCATCCGGTGGACGACCTGCACGCGCTGGCGCTGCAGGTCAGCGTGCCGGCGTCGATCGAGGCCTTCGTGCAGCGGCGCGCGCCGACCGCCCGGCGGGTCGAGGTGTGCCATGACGAAGGGCGGATCGTGGTGCGCCGCGGCTGGGAGCCGCTGGGGGCGGAGTGCACGCCGGGGCCAGGCGACGAAGTAATCGCGATCGCGCCCTGAGCGGCGCACGATGTTCACACGGGAGGTGCCGATGGACGTTATTCGACGAACAGGATGCATGTTGCTGGTGGCGCTGGCAGCATCCTGGCAAGCGGGAGCCGTCATGGCTGGCGAGTTGCCGGCTGCGCTGACGGGTTTCTGGGGTACGGCGGATTCGCTGAACGAGGGGACAGCCTCGCAAGGCCATTTGCACCTGATGGCCGACGGCGTCGGCGCCCTCATTGGTTCGACGCCGGCGCCGCAGCGAATCGATGGCGCGCCCGGCGATGGCCGTCCTGCACCGCGCGCCGTGATCGGTTTCCCGGTGCTTGCGACGTTTGCCGATGCCGTGTTGACCGTACAGCCTCTGGCGCTCCGGCCGCGCGACGCCGAAAAAGCACGTCATGCCGTGTTCAGCTGCCGGTATCAGGCCGACGTCCCGGCGCTGGAATGCGGCATGCCCAACAAGAGTACGCTGACATTGACCCGACGCGCCGACGCGGTGCCTGCCGATGTCGCCGCCCAGATCGAGGCCATGCGGGCGCACCTGCCCTGATGGCAGCGCCGGTGCGCAGCACGTCAGCCGGCCAGCAGCTTCTCGATATCGCCGCTCAGCTCTTCCGGCTTGGTGTTCGGCGCGTAGCGCTTGACCATCGCGCCGTCCCGGCCAACCAGGAACTTGGTGAAATTCCATTTGACCGCCTCGGTCCCCAGGATGCCCGGCGCCTTGTTCTTCAGGAAGCGAAACAGCGGATGGGCGTCCATGCCATTGACCTCGATCTTGGCGAACAGTGGGAAGGTGACGCCGAAGTTCTTTTCGCAGAACGCGCCGATCTCGGCTTCGCTGCCCGGTTCCTGGTGGCCGAACTGATCGCAGGGAAAGCCGAGCACCACCAGTCCCTGCTCGCCATAGCGGCGCTGCAAGGCTTCCAGGCCCTGGTATTGCGGCGTGAAGCCGCAGGCGCTGGCGGTATTGACGATCAACAGTACCTTGCCGCGCCATTGGTCGAGGCCGACCGCATGGCCGTCGAGGGCAGTTGCATTGAAGTCGAAGACGTTCATGGATTCTCCTTGCTGGTAACCGCCGAGTTTACGACATCGCGGCGGCGCCTGCCCACGCACTGGCCTTGCATGCAGGGCAGATGGCAACGGTCGTGTTCCTGACTCTTTGCATTTCTTGACATTTCAAGGCGCCGCCGCATGCGACAATCATGCCGTCCTTTCTGTCCAGCGCGTTTCCACTCCATGTCCTTACATCGTCCTTCCGTCCTGCTGCTCGCGCCGATCGTGGCCGGCGTCCTGTCCGTACCGGCCCACGCCGAGGCGCAGCAAACCGCGCCGGTCCAGGAGCCGGCCCCGGTCACCACGACCACCAGCGCCCCCGCCACCACGGCCGAAGCGCCGGCCGAGGTGCCGGTGCAGTCCACCGTGGCCGTCAGCGCGACGCGCTCGTCGAACCGCATCGACCGCCAGGCCTACGACGTCAAGAGCGACACCGCCTCGACTAACGACACCGTGGCCGACACGCTGAACAAGGTGCCGTCGGTGGCGGTCGACCCGGACGGCAACGTCACGCTGCGTGGACGCAGCAATGTGCAGATCCTGGTCGACGGCAAGCCATCCGCCATGATGCAGGGCGAGAACCGCGCCGCCGCCCTGAGCGCGCTGCCGGCGGCCGACCTGGAATCGGTCGAAGTGATCAACAACCCCGGCGCGCAGTTCGGCAACGAAGGCGGCGGTGGGCCGATCATCAACCTGGTGATGCGGCGCGAGCGCACGCCGGGCGGCTTCGCGGTGGTCAATGCCAACGCCGGCACCGAGGGCCGCTTCAATGCGTCCACCTTCGGCAGCTACACGGCCGGCCGCATCAGCGTGCAGGGCGCCCTGTTCGGCCGGCGCGACAGCCGTGGCTCGGAAGGGCAGACCACGCGCGATCGCATCGATCCGCTCACCGGGGCCGTCGCCAGCAGCGTGCAGACCTCGCGCAGCGACAACGACACCGAGGCGGCCGGCTTCAATGGTTCGGCCACCTATAACCTGAGCGAGAAGGATACCTTGTCGGCCAAGGCCAGCTTCACGTCCAACAGCAGCGACGGGCTGTCGTCCGAGCGCTATCGCGGCACGAACGAGGCCGGGCTGGTCGACAGCGAATACCTGCGTTCGAGCGTGCGCGATAACCAGAACCGCAGCTACAGCGCCAGCGCCGGCTGGGACCACAAGGGCGAGGCGCCCGGCGAGATCTTCAAGACCGATCTGCGCATCTCGGGCACCAAGGGCGAGAACGACACCCGCTTCGCCAACGACTACACGGTGCGCCCGGTGAATGCGACCGAGCCGCGCACCCACCAGGACAACCTGAACGAAAACCGCGTGATCGACTTCACCGGCGACTACGAGCTGCCGGGCGGGAAGGGCGTGTTCAAGGCCGGCTACAAGGCGGCGCGCACCAGCAGCGTGATCGACACCCGCTTCTTCTCGGTCGACCCGGGCTCGCTGGCCGAGACCCTCAACCCGCAGCGCACCAACCGCTTCGAACTCGACGAGACCACCATCGCTTTGTATAGTACCTACCAGATGCGCCTGGGCGAGAAGTGGGGCATCCTGGGCGGCGTGCGCGGCGAATACACCGACATCGACCTGAACCAGGTCACCACCGGCATCAAGGCCGGCAACGATTACTTCGATGCGATCCCGAGCGCGTTCCTGACGTACGACTGGTCCGACGATACGGCGATCCGCCTCAGTTACGCGCACCGCATCCGCCGTCCCGGCGCGTCCGACCTGAATCCGTTCGTGATCTACCGCGACGAACTGAATGTCTCGTCGGGCAATCCGGACCTGCAGCCGGCCAATACCGACTCGCTCGAACTGGGCGTGGAGACCAAGTTCGGCAACGTCGAGACCAATGTGCGCCTGTACGCGCGCCGCGACAGCGACCTGATTTCGGAGCGCCGCTACTTCATCTCGGATACGGTCTTGCTCACCACGCGCGAAAACGCCGGCAGCAGCCGCTCGGGCGGGCTCGAATTCACGTTCAGTGGCCGCGCCACGCCGAAGCTGAGCATCAACGCCAGCGGCAACCTGGGCTACTCGGAACAGTCGGTGCTGGGCAACGCGACGGACGACAAGCGCACCGCGACGTCGCTGAGCGGCCGCGCGCGCATCAGCTACCAGTTCAACCCGGCCAACAGCCTGCAGCTGGTGCTCAATGCGCAGGGAAAAACGCTGTTCGGCGAAGGCTACCGCCAGCCGACCCGCAGCGCCGACGTCAGTTACCGCCGTACCCTGAGCCCGGCCCTGAGCCTGGTGGTGAACGTCAACGATATCTTCGATTCGCAGAAGACCGAGATGATTACCGAGACCGACCGGCTGCGCGAATACAGCATCCGGCGCCAGGACGGGCGGCTGGTGTATGTGGGCTTGTCGTACCGGTTCGGGACGTTCGGCGGGGGCCGTGGGCCGCGGCCGGAAGGTGGCCCGCGCGGACCGGGAGGATTCGGTCCGCCGCCGGGCGGCGGTGGCGGGATGGGGCCCGGCTAAGCCTTCTTTCGCACACCTCGAAGCCGCCATTGCTTCGTCAGCCCCAAGGCCGTCGTCCTTCGTCGGCCTCAAGGCCGTCATTGCGTCGTCAGCCTCAAGGCCGTCATTGCGTCGTCAGCCTCAAGGCCGCCAATCCCTCGTTAGCCCCAAGACCGTCATTCTTTCGTCAGCCCCAAGACCGTCATTCCCGCGCAGGCGGGAATCCAAGTTTGCATGCGCTGACGTGACGCAACCAGCTTGGATTCCCGCCTGCGCGGGAATGACGGTTTTTAGGCTGGTGGCTTGCGGTAGGCGCTGCGTCAGTTGCTGCGGCAGCGTCTACCGCTGCGGTGCTTACTGGGGCCAAGCCTTCGTTCGCTCATCTCCAAGCCGGCATTCCTTCGTCAGCCCCAAGGCCGCCAATCCTTCGTTAGCCCCAAGACCGTCATTCCTTCGTCAGCCCCAAGACCGTCATTCTTTCGTCAGCCCCAAGACCGTCATTCCCGCGCAGGCGGGAATCCAAGTTTGCATGCGCTGACGTGACGCAACCAACTTGGATTCCCGCCTGCGCGGGAATGACGGTTTTTAGGCTGGTGGCTTGCGGTAGGCGCTGCGTCAGTTGCTGCGGCAGCGTCTACCGCTGCGGTGCTTACTGGGGCCAAGCCTTCCTTCGCTCATCTGCAAGCCGGCATTCCTTCGTCAGCCCCAAGGCCGTCATTGCGTCGTCAGCCTCAAGGCCGCCAATCCTTCGTTAGCCCCAAGACCGTCATTCCCTCGTTTGCCCCAAGAACGTCATTCCTTCGTCAGCCCCAAGACCGTCATTCCTTCGTCAGCCCCAAGACCGTCATTCCCGCGCAGGTGGGAATCCAAGTTTGCATGCGCTGACGTGACGCAACCAACTTGGATTCCCGCCTGCGCGGGAATGACGGTTTTTCGGCTGGTGGCTTGCGGTAGGCGCTGCGGCAGTTGCTGCGGCAGCGTCTACCGGCGCGGTGTTACCAGGTATAGCCCGCCTTCAGATAGAAGTAACGCCCATTGAACCCGTTCGGCGCCCATACGCTGTACGGCTGCGTACCGTTGACATTCAGGTTCGCCACCGACGTCACCTGGGCCGGATAGCGGTTGGTGACATTGTCGATGCCGGCCGTCAGGCGCCACTGGTTGGCGATACGCACGCTGGCAGCCAGGTCGAGCACCCATTGCGGATCGTAGGTCTGGTCCAGTGCCGGGTCGTTCTGCGGCACCGTGAACTCGCCGTAGCGGGTCACGACCGCGCGGCCGTTCCAGGCGCCGTGCGTATAGTCGCCGGTCAGGCTCAGCTTGTCCTTCGGCGAGCCGACGGTCAGGCGGTTGACGGTCTGGCGGTCCGCCAGCACCAGTGCCTGGTTGGCCAGCACCGACGGCGTGGCCGCCACGTGGCGCACGTCGTTGTCGTTGTGGTTGTAGGCCAGCGTCAGGTCGGCGCGTGCGCCCTGCGCCAGGTCGAGGCGGTAGGTGCTGACGACGTCGACGCCTTCGGTGCGGGTGTCGACCGCGTTGGTGAAGTAGCGCGCCGCGCCCACGTACACGTTCTGCGCGGCCAGCGCGCCCGCCAGCGCCGGCGCGTTCGCCAGTTGCAGGTTCGACGAGAACACGATGCGGTCGTCGATGTCGATGCGGTACAGATCGACCGTCGTGGTCCAGTTGCGGGTCGGCTGCCACTGCGCGCCGATGCTGAAGTTGCGCGCCTTTTCGGCCTTCAGCGACTGCGCGCCGAGCAGGCTGGCGGCGGCGCTGCCGATCGGGAAGGTGCCCGTTTCGACCAGCGCGCTGGTGCCGTTTACCAGCAGCGTGTTGGTGGTGGTGATGGTGTAGAACGACTGCGCCAGCGACGGCGCCCGGAAGCCGTTCGAGACGGTGCCGCGCAGGGCGAAGCCTGGTGTGAACGCGTAGCGCGCCGAGGCCTTGGCCGAGCTGGTGTTGCCGAAGTCGCTGTAGCGCTCATGGCGCAGCGCGAACGCGCCGGACAGGTCCTCGGTGATGTCGCCTTCCAGGTTCAGGTACACCGACTTGTTGTTGCGGCTGTTCTTGCCGGCGTTTTCAGGCCGGAAGCCCGAATAGCCCTGGGCGCCGGAACCGGCGTACGAGCTGGCTTCGCCCGCGCCGATCTCATACGACTCGTGGCGCGCTTCCAGGCCCAGCGCGACCGTCAGCGGGCCGTGCATGAACGACACCGGCACTTCGCGCGCCACGTCCAGGTTGGCCAGGCTCTGGGTCGAAGTCAGTTCGCCGGCGTAGAAACGGGTGGGGCTGGTGGCCCCCAGGCTGTAGTTGACCGAATTGGCGACATCGAGCTCGAAGCGGTTGCGGCCGTGGTTCAGGCTCGCATCCCAGCGCCACTGGCCCAGCTGGCCGCGCAGGCCGGTCACGATCGAGGCGTCGGTCGAGGTGCTGTCGAGCAGCGGCTGGAAGCCTTCCGGGTACAGGCTCGAGCGCAGTGTGGTTTGCGTGTTGTCGGTGAAGGCGGTGCGGAAGGTCGCCGCCGACGAGGTCTTGCGCTCACCATAGCTGGCGAAGGCGTACCAGTCGATATCGTCGTTGATGCGCACCTGGCTGTTGACGAACAGCGTGCGCGGACGGCTGTCCGGATCGCCGTAGCGCTGGGTGACCGTGCCCTGGCGCGGGCCGCTCGATGCGCGCGGGTCGGCGAACGCGCGGTTGGTGGCATTGCGCTCGGCCGCTTCGACCGCCACGCGCACCCAGCCATCGTCGCCCAGCCTGAAACCGGTCGAGGCGCGCACGGTGGCCTGCTCGCCGTCGCCCTTGTCGAACTGGCCGTACGTCACTTCGGCGTCGCCGCCCTCGGCGCCGCGCTTGAGGATGATGTTGACCACGCCGGCGATGGCGTCCGAGCCGTATTGCGCGGCGGCGCCGTCGCGCAGCACTTCGATGCGCTCGATCGCCGCCAGCGGAATCGCATTCAGGTCGACCGGCGCCGAGCCGCGGCCCAGCGTGCCGTTGACATTGACGACGCTCGAGGCGTGGCGGCGCTTGCCGTTGACCAGCACCAGCGTCTGGTCGGGCGACAGGCCGCGCAGTTGCGCCGGGCGCACCGCGTCGCTGGCATCGGCGCCGCTGGGGCGCGGGAAGTTCATCGATGGCAGCAGGCGCGACAGCACGGTGGCCAGCTCGGCCGAGCCGGTGCTCTGCAATTCCTTGCTGCCGATCACGTCGACCGGCGACTCCGAGTCGAGCGTGCGGCGGTTGAGCGAGCGGGTGCCGGTGACGACGACCGACTGCAGTTGCGCGTTGTCGGCATTGGATTGCAGCGTGGACTGGGCCTGGGCCAGTGCGAGCGGCGGAACCGCCGAGGCGATCAGGCCAAGGATGAGGACGGCGCGCGCCGGATTGGCGCGGGAATGCTTGCAGCTCATGGATTTCTCTCTGTTCTTGTCGGGGAGCGGCAGCGCCATGGCTGCCGAGGGGACGCAAGCGTAGCAGGCGCCGGATTGCAACACCAATATCGTTTTTTCCTATGCTTATGCGTACTTGGCCCAACCATGCGACAGGGTGTGGCGACAGCCGATATCATCCGCATTATCAAATTAACCACTTAGGATGATGTAATGACTCCTGTTACCACGGCCAATCCGGCCTACCGCAGCCCGCCAGGCACGCTGCACGCGATCCTGCTTGCCGGGAGCGTCCCCCTGTTCCTCGGCGCACTGCTGAACGATATCGCCTATTCGAACACCTACCAGATCCAATGGAGCAACTTCGCATCGTGGCTGATCGCCGGTGGGCTGCTGCTGTGCGGACTTGCCCTGCTGTTTGCGCTGGTGAACCTGGTGCGCGCGAGGCCGAAGACGGGCCAGCCCTTGACCTACTTCCTGTTGCTGCTGGCGACGTTCGTGCTGGGGCTGATCAATGCCTTCCAGCACGCCAAGGATGCCTGGGCCGTCATGCCGGGTGGGCTGATCCTGTCCGTCATCGTCTTCATTCTGATCTGCGCGGCGACCTGGGTCGGCTTCAACCCACGTATGGGAGGTGTGAAATGAAGCGCTCGAAGACATTGGCATTGCTGAGCATGACGCTGTTGCTGGCGGCATGCGGCGAAAAGGGGGCAGAAACGCTGGACCGCGGCGCGGATCCGAAGCTGCCGGCGCCGCAACGTGGCCTGCTGCCGAGCATGAAGATCGCCGAGCCGTCAGCCTGGGGTGACCAGAAGCCGACCGTTCCCCAGGGATACAGCGTCACCGCGATCGCGACCGACCTGAAGATTCCGCGCCAGACCCTGGTGCTGCCGAATGGCGACATCATCGTGGCCGAAGGCCGCGGCGGCAGCGCGGCCAAGCTCAAGCCGAAGGATGTCATTGCCGGCTATATCAAGGCGCAGGGCAACACCAAGGTCAAGGGCGGCAATCGCCTGACCCTGCTGCGCGATGCCGACGGCGACGGCCGCTACGAGGTGCAGTCGGTGTTCGCCGAAAACCTGAACGCGCCGTATGGCCTGGCGTTTGCCAATAACAAGCTGTATGTCGCCAACCAGGATGCACTGGTCAGCTTCGACTACCAGGAAGGCCAGACCCAGGCCAGCGGTGCGCCGGTCACGGTCACGCAACTGCCGTCCGAGATCAATCACCACTGGACCAAGGCGCTGACCGTCAGTCCGGATGGGCGCTACCTGTACGTCGGCATCGGATCGAACAGCAATATCACCGAGCGCGGCATGGAAGCCGAAGTCGACCGCGCCATGGTGTGGCAGATCGACGCCGCGACGGGCGCCTACAAGCCGTACGCGACCGGCCTGCGCAATCCGACGGCGCTGGCGATCCAGCCCGGCACCGGGCAGTTGTGGTCGGTCGTCAACGAGCGCGACGAACTGGGGCCGGACCTGGTGCCCGACTACCTGACCTCGGTGCGCGAAGGCGGCTTCTACGGCTGGCCGTACAGCTACTGGGGCCAGAACGTCGATCCGCGGGTGAAGCCCGAGAATCCGAAGAAAGTGGCGGCCGCCATCAAGCCAGACTACAGCCTGGGTTCGCACGTCGCCGCGCTGGGGCTGGATTTCTCCGAGGCGTCGATGGGCGAGAAGTTTGCCGATGGCGTGTTCGTCGGTGAGCACGGCAGCTGGAACCGCAGCGATCCGGTGGGCTACAAGGTGATTTTCGTGCCGTTCAATAACGGCCGTCCGGCGGGCGAGCCGATCGACTTCGTGACCGGGTTCCGCGATGCGGACGGCAAGACGCGTGGCCGGCCGGTTGGCGTGACGGTCGATCCGCGCGGGGCGCTGATCGTCGCGGACGACCTGGCCAACACGGTGTGGCGCGTGACGCGCAATCGCTGACAGGACCTGGCCGGGATGCCTTCGGGTGTCCCGGGCAAGAACGACAACGGCGGCCCTGGTGGCCGCCGTTGTGCTTTGACGCAGTCGTATCAGGGGCGCTGCAGGCGGCCGATCACGCTGGCGACCTTGGTGGTGATCACGTCGACGGCCGGATAATTGGCGCCGTGCGGCAGGATGACATCGGCGTGGCGCTTGGTCGGCTCGATGAACTGCTTGTGCATCGGGCGGACGGTGTCCAGGTACTGGCCGACGATGCTCTCGACCGAGCGGCCGCGTTCCTCGATATCGCGCTGCATGCGGCGGATGAAGCGCACGTCCGAGGCGGTGTCGACGAAGATTTTCAATGACATCATGTCGCGCAGGTCGGCGTCGTACAGGGCAAACAGGCCTTCGATCACGATCACCGGGGCCGGCGCGACCGGGATGGTGCGGTCGGAGCGGTTGTCGATCGTGAAGTCGTAGACCGGCATCGCGATGGTCTCGCCGTTGCGCAGCGCCTGGATATGCTGGATCAGCAGCGGCCAGTCGAAGGCGTTCGGGTGGTCGTAGTTCTGCTGGCGGCGTACTTCGGGCGAAAGGTCGGACTGGTCGCGGTAGTAGTCGTCCTGCATCACGACCGAGACCATGTCGACGCCGAACGACGCCAGTACCTGCCGGGACACCGTCGACTTGCCGCTGCCGCTGCCGCCGGCGACACCAATGACAAACGGAGGGGTGGGGAGTTGATTCATCCACGCATGATACCGGAGCGGGGGTGGGACTGTCAGTCGTCGGGCGATGCGGGATGGCTGGTGTGACGCTGCGGGGCGGTTGGTGCACGGTAGCTGTCGGCCCGGCGCGGACGTCGAGGTCAACGTCTTGAGGTTGCGACCCGTATCGCTCTGCCTGCAGATCAGCTTTCCAGGCCGAATGCCTTACGAACTTAATATTGCAGTATAAAAATTATATTTTGTTAAGAGATGGCTGGATCTGCGATATCCTGCTTGTTGTAGAGGGACGAAAGGGCGAAGGATTTGCCGACGAATTCAACCAACGTGGACGCTGATACAATGTTTATTGACGGCAGATTCCTTAAACCCGACACGATTCTTCAAACCGATATTTGCATTATCGGTACCGGCATGGGTGCGGTTTCAGCGGCGAACCTGTTGATTCGTGAAGGGCATGATGTCGTGTTCATCGAAACCGGCCCGATGAGGACATCACGACGCGACCTGCCTCCGGTCCGCATCGAGAGCGTCGGCCGTCCGTTCGGCATTCCAACCAGCCGCGGATTGGAAGTCGGCGGCGGCACTGGGTTCTGGCACGGCGTCTGTGCTCCCCTCGACGAGGAGGATTTTCTGGAACGTCCATGGATCCCGCACAGCGGCTGGCCGATAGGAAAAACCGACCTTGCAGCCTGGTACACGGTGGCGCATGAATTTCTATGTGGCGGCCGAGATGGTCTTCACGAGACCATGAGTCCTGGCAGCGCGGCGATGCGGACGACCGATATGCTCGATGCCAAAACCTACAGCTATAGATCATTGCCGTTTCGTGGCAAGGAGATATTGTCTGACTGGTGCGACCGGGGGGTGGCCCGCTGCGTGTATAACAGCACGGCATTGCGACTTCTGCATGAACATGGTCGGGCGCGCGCCCTGCTCGCGGGCAGCGGCAAACACCGCTTCACGGTGGTGGCAAATCGTTTTGTGATCGCTGCTGGCGCCTTGGAAACCCCGCGCCTGCTATTGAACTCGCTACGCCAGCCTGAAGCGACGCAGCCGCCGGCATCATGGTGGCTTGGGCGTAATCTGATTGACCATCCGACAGGCTATCTATCGCAGGTGACCTTCCACCAGTCGTTTGCCAGCGAGTTCAGTCACCAGCGTACGACGAGACCGGAAGCGCAAGTTTTCCCAGGCTTCCTGCTCAAGGGAAATGTCCAACGTGATCAGCAGCTACCTAACCATGCCGTCTTCATCCGAAAAGGCATCAACAAGCATCCGGTCCCGAACAAGGCCGTGATGTCTTTTCTGGGGGTGCGAGGGGCCCGCGACGTAGCGCTATCGCACCTGAAGTCCCTGGTGCGCCACCCCTACATCATCTGGCGCATCGCTCACCAGAAGCTGCCACTGCGGACGCACTCGCGCTATGGCGACCTGTTCTTCATGACCGAACAGCTACCCAATCCGCAGAGCCAGGTCGGCCTGTCCGAACACGAACGCGATGAATTTGGTTTTCCAATCGCGCGCGTAAATTGGCAGCTCACGGAGCAGGACATCAGCATGTTCATCAAGTACCACGATCTCCTGATCTCCAGCCTGCGCGGACACGCCGGGATTCTTCGCCTGCGGGCCGATATACCATCCCGCTGGAACGAAACCTTCAGCTCCGCCGCCCATCATCTCGGCACAGCCCGTATGGCACACACGTCAAGAGATGGCGTCGTCGATCGTAACCTCAAGGTATTTGGCTTTGACAATGTCTGGGTCAGCGACGGCTCGGTGTTCCCTACCGCAGGTAGCGTCAATCCATCCCTCACGATTTGCGCCCTCGGTCACCGTTTGGGAGCGCATCTGAACCAGATGCGAGGGTGACCCACTACTGCAACACGAACACGTCAAACCGTCCACTTCGAAGGAGTCACTCGGCAAGGCAAGCGTTCTGAAGGCACCAGATGAATCCGGTCCCGGTGCCATGCTCACGCCGATTCATTCGCGCCCATCGACATTTATCAGTCCGCTCTTGGCCGATCTTGGCCGTTGGACTCGGCATGGCAGGACGTCGCGTCGAAAATAGCAGACTTTTACGGCGTGCCGCAATCCACCTGAAGTGGACCTGGCAGGAACATGATAAATCAGCGTACAGCTATCTAAGATTTCTCATTCGTATGCCTCGTGCCGCTGCACAACTCGCGTCCCCTTCGCCACACCCCAACACTCAAACCACAGCAACGCTGACCGACTCCGGCCGCTGCGCAAGCAGATGCGACAGCCGCTGCAGCCCCGCCTGCAGCCGTCCCCGGTCCTTGATGCTGCCCAGCGAAATCCGCACCGCATTCACAGCGCCGCTACCTGTCGCGAATGCCTCGGCCGGCGTGACCGCGATGCCCTCGCGGTCGGCTGCACGCGCGAGCTGCGACGAGTTCCAGTACGCCGGCAACGCGAGCCATACATGCAGGCCGTCGCCCGCGCCGTCGTAGCGCCCCGCCAGGATATCGCGCGCCATCCGGTGGCGCAGGCGCGCCTCCTTGCGTATGCCTGCCAGTAATCCGGCAGCCGAACCGTCGAGGATCCACTGCGTGGCCAGTGCCGCCGTCAAGGGTGCGACCATCAGCGCAAACGAGCGCAGCGCGACCAGGAAGCGTTCGCGTTCCTGCTGGCTGCGTACCAGTACGAACGCGACCCGCAGGCCGGGCGTCAGGCATTTCGACAGGGTCGAGATATAGACCACCTGGTCCGGGGCAAACGTGGCGACCGGCGGGGGCGGGGACTCGGCAAGCAGCCAGTAGGGGTCGTCCTCGACGATGCGGACATTGCAGCGCGTCGCGATGCCGGCAAGCTCCTTGCGCCGGGGGGCCGGCATGGTGATGGCGGTCGGGTTCTGCAGCGTCGGGTTGAGGTAGACCAGTGTCGGCTCGTGCTGGCGGCACGCCTGTTCGAGCATCGCGGGCACCATGCCGTGCTGGTCCGCGTCCACCGCAACGAGGCGGCGGCCGAACCGGGTCGCTGCCGCGCGCAGGCCGGGGTAGGTCATCGGCTCTGCCAGGATGACGTCGCCAGGCTCGGTCAGCGCAAGGATCAATGCGGCGATCGCCGCTTGCGCGCCCGGGCACACCACAACCTGCCCGGCATCCAGATGGCCAAACATCGGTGCCAGCCATCTGGCGCCGGCCTGGCGGTCGGCGTCGCTTCCCCCGCCCAGGTGGTACGTCATCAGCAATTCACTGTCGGCCCGCATCAGTACCTGGGACAGGCCCTGTTTCATCATGTCGTCGAAGTCCACGCCATCCGGCGGCGGCGGGGTATTCATGCTCAGGTCGAGGATCGGGGTCAAGGCGACTTTCGGCGCCGCGACATAGGTGCCGCGCGCGCCGCGGCCCTCCAGCAGGTTGCGGCGCCTGGCTTCGTCGTAGGCGCGCGTGATCGTCGTCAGGTCGACATCCAGCCGTGCCGCTAGCTGGCGCTGCGGGGGCAGGCGGTCGCCCGGTGCCAGCGCGCCGTCCACCACTGCCGCCTGCAGCGCATCCGCAATCTGCAGGAAGCGTGGCCCGCCGTGCGCTGCCAGGCGCGGCAACCAGCTTGGCGCATCGTCATCTTGTATGGTTTTCAACTGGGACATTTTGTCTCAATGTATGGATTTTGCTTTCAAGTAGTATGCTTCGGATCTTCTCCTTTGCCCAACAAACGTCGCTGCTGAAGCAGCCTGTCGCGGTGCTGCCACGCGACAGTCTCGAGTCAGCGCCGGGAAATACTCAAATATCATGGAATGGACGCCCATCGTCTTCGTTGTGTTCAAGGTGCTCGTGTTAGGCACGGGCATGTTCTACGCCATCAAATGGCATTACGACCAAGGGAACAAGGAGGCGGATCGAGAGAAGGAAAAGCGCGCAGTGCTGCGCGCGGCCGTCAAGGTGACGGCCATCTTCTTGCTGGCGCTGCTGGTGCTGGGTCTCGGCACCTGGTTCGTCGTCAAGAGGCTCAGCCTGGATCTGGGCTTGTGATGGCAACGTCCCCGTGAGGACGGGTTCTGCTATCTGGGCGATAGCAGACGCAAACTGCCCGCGGCGGGGGGCTAGCGATTCTCTGGATCGCTGCGCCGTTCAGGAGGATCGCCTTCTTCGAAGCCGGCGACATACACCAGCAACAAATCGTTGCTCACCTTGGCGTGCCCGGCTTCGAGCAGGCTGTTCGCGATCTTCGACAGTTCGACCGGGTCGGCCTTGCCGTTATGGCTGTCGAATGCGCGTCGCGTCACCTTGCCAAGTTCGAACACCAGTTCGGCCGTCGTGTTTTCCTTGTCTCTCATATCCCATCCTTCCATGCGGGCGACCGGTTGTAGAAACGACCGCCCTCGGTTGCAGATTCACCGCGCCACACGCACATCGCGGTGGCGCCGTGGCGATCAAGTACGTTCAACCCGCGCGTCATCGAGGCGCTTGCCGGCAGCGGTCCAGTCCTTCACCCATGCCGGCTGACGACCGCGGCCACTCCATTGCAGGCTTGGATCGTCCGGATGGCGGTATTTCACCGGCACCGACCCTTGCCCGGATCCTTTCGGCGCGCGGCCGGACAGCAGGTCATCGACCGAGAGGCCAGCGCCCCTGGCGATATGCAGGATCTGCTCACGCGCCTGGCTGATCCCGAGAAAATGCCGCTTCTTCAACTCTTCGACGACCTGTACCTCCAGCTTGCGCAACTGGGAGAGCGAATATTTCGACAAATCCTGCATGGTGATCCTCATTGAAAGTAAGGCAGCCATGATACGCGAACCGGCCTGATTTCCGCACGAGCCCGGTTATTGCTGAGCGGCAGTATTCAACCGGGGCCAGGCGGTCCGGTACGCAGCCAGGTTCGACCGGAGCGCGCCAAAAAAAAAGGCGGCCACTGGCCGCCGTCCTCATCCGCATCGAAGCGGTCACACCAGCCCCAGGTTCTCCGTCCCCGCCGAAAAATCGCGGTTCTTCGCATGCTTGCTGTTGAGCTTGATGTTCAGTCGCAGATCGTTCACCGAATCCGCGTTGCGCAGCGCATCCTCGTACGAGATCTTGTCCATCTCGTACAGGTCGAACAGCGCCTGGTCGAACGTCTGCATGCCCAGCTCGCGCGACTTCTTCATGATCTCCTTGATCTCGTGGACGTCGCCCTTGAAGATCAGGTCCGAGATCAGCGGCGAATTGAGCAGGATCTCGATCGCCACCACGCGGCCCTTCGATTCCTTCTTCGGCACCAGGCGCTGCGATACCAGCCCCTTCAGGTTCAGCGACAGGTCCATCAGCAATTGCTGGCGGCGCTCTTCGGGGAAGAAGTTGATGATGCGGTCGAGCGCCTGGTTGGCGCTGTTGGCGTGCAGGGTGGCCAGGCACAGGTGGCCGGTCTCGGCGAAGGCGATCGCGTGTTCCATCGTCTCGCGGTCGCGGATCTCGCCGATCTGGATCACGTCCGGCGCCTGGCGCAGCGAACTCTTCAGCGCGGCCTCGAAGCTTTCGGTGTCGACGCCCACTTCGCGCTGGGTGATCACGCAGTTCATGTGCGGGTGGACGAATTCCACCGGGTCCTCGACCGTGATGATGTGGCCGTAGCTGTGCTCGTTGCGGTGGCCGACCATGGCCGCCAGCGTCGTCGATTTGCCCGAGCCGGTGGCGCCGACCATGATCACCAGGCCGCGCTTGGTCATCACCACGTCCTTGAGCACGTCCGGCAGCTCGAGGTCGCTGAACTTCGGGATGGTGGTGGTGATCGTGCGCAGCACCATGCCCACGCAGCCCATCTGCATGAAGGCCGAGACGCGGAAGCGCCCCAGGTCGCCCGGGGTGATCGCGAAGTTCGACTCGCGCGTCAGCTCGAAGCCGGCCGCCTGCTTGTCGTTCATGATCGCGCGCGCCAGGTCGGCGGTGTGGTTGCTGCTCAGGGCCTGGCTCGACACGGGCGTCATGCGGCCGTCGATCTTGATGGCTGGCGGGAAGCCGGCCGTGATGAACAGGTCCGAGCCGCCCTTGTTGGTCATCAGGCGCAGCAGGTCGAACATGAACTTGGCTGCCTGGTCGCGTTCCATCGTCATCGCTGTGGCTCCTTAGCCGAGGAAGTTTTCCGGGATCTTGGCGGCGGCGCGCGCGGCGCCGGCCGAGATCACGTTGCGGCGCACCAGTTCGGTCAGGTTCTGGTCGAGCGTCTGCATGCCGACATTGCTGCCGGTCTGGATGGCCGAGTACATCTGGGCGATCTTGGCTTCGCGGATCAGGTTGCGGATCGCCGGCGTGCCGATCATGATCTCGTGCGCCGCCACGCGGCCCGAGCCGTCCTTGGTCTTGAGCAGCGTCTGCGAGATGACAGCCTGCAGCGACTCGGACAGCATCGCACGGACCATTTCTTTTTCTTCAGCCGGGAACACGTCGACGATACGGTCGATGGTCTTGGCGGCCGACGAGGTGTGCAGGGTGCCGAACACCAGGTGGCCGGTCTCGGCCGCCGACAGCGCCAGGCGGATGGTTTCCAGGTCGCGCAATTCGCCGACCAGGATCGCGTCCGGGTCTTCGCGCAGCGCCGAGCGCAGCGCGTTGTTGAACGACAGCGTGTGCGGGCCGACCTCGCGCTGGTTGATCAGGCATTTCTTGGAGTCGTGCACGAATTCGATCGGGTCCTCGATGGTGAGGATATGGCCGTATTCGTTTTCGTTCAGGTGGTTCACCATCGCCGCCAGCGTGGTCGACTTGCCCGAGCCGGTCGGGCCGGTCACCAGCACCAGTCCGCGCGGCTTCATGGCCAGGTCGGCGAAGATCTTTGGCGCGTTCAGTTCTTCGAGCGTCAGGATGCGCGACGGAATGGTCCGCATGACGGCCGACGCGCCGCGTTCCTGGTTGAAGGCGTTGACACGGAAACGCGCCAGGCCGGGAATCGCGAACGAGAAGTCGCACTCGAGTACTTCTTCGTACTGCTTGCGCTGGCCGTCGTTCATGATGTCATAGATCATGCCGTGCACGTCCTTGTGCTCCAGCGGCGGCAGGTTAATCCGGCGCACGTCGCCGTGCACGCGGATCATCGGCGGCAGGCCGGCCGAGAGGTGCAAGTCCGACGCCTTGTTCTTGACCGAGAAGGCGAGTAATTCCGAAATGTCCATTTATAATCCCTGTGCCGCAAATGAGCCCTTGAAAGGGCGTCTTGACGACGCCGGCCCGTTCAGAAAATATTTCCCTACAGAAAATCATTATGTCCGACATCGCCGCCAACTTGCAAGCTGTCGAAGCGACAATCGCTGTGGCAATTCAGACAGCGGAACGCACCCGAAATCAGGTGCAATTGCTGGCTGTTTCCAAGACCTTCCCTGCGGAAGCCGTGCTCGAAGCGATGGCGGCGGGGCAGATGGCTTTCGGCGAAAATTATCTGCAAGAAGCGCTCGATAAACAGGCGCACGTCGCGCGCGCGCAACCCGATGCCCCGGTCGAGTGGCATTTCATCGGTCCGATCCAGAGCAACAAGACCCGGCCCATTGCCGCCAGCTTCGACTGGGTGCACACGGTCGAGCGCCTCAAGATCGCCCAGCGCCTGTCTGAACAGCGGCCACCGGAGCGCGGTCCGCTGAATATCTGTTTGCAGGTAAATATCAGCGGCGAAGCCTCGAAAAGCGGCGCCAGCGAGCTGGACGTGCCCGAACTGGCGCGCGCGGTCGCGCAATTGCCGCATCTGCGCCTGCGGGGCCTGATGGCGATTCCCGAGCGCGCCCCCGACGTGTCAGCCCAGCGCGCCGCCTTTGCGCGCCTGCGCAAGCTGTTCGACGCGCTGCGCGCCGACGGCATCGCGCTCGATACCCTGTCGATGGGCATGTCGGGCGACCTGGCGCCGGCGATCCTGGAGGGTTCCACCATCGTCCGCGTGGGCAGCGCCATCTTCGGCGCCCGCCATTACGAATAAGCAAGGAGTTACACATGAAGATCGCATTCATCGGCGGCGGCAATATGGCCGCGGCGCTGGTTGCCGGCCTGGTCAGGCAGCAGGGCACGGCCTCGCATATCCACGTCGTCGACCCGAGCGCCGAGGCGCTGGAGCGCCTGGTGCAGCAGTACGGCGTGACCACGGCGAAGGCGATCGACGATCAAGTGGGCGCCAGCGAGGTGGTGGTGCTGGCGGTGAAGCCGCAGCAGATGCGCGCGGTGGCGGCGCAATTGGCGCCGCAATTGCGCGGCCAGCTGGTGCTGTCGATCGCGGCCGGCATCCGGAGCGCCGACCTGGCGCGCTGGCTGGGTGGCTATCAAGCGATCGTGCGCACCATGCCGAACACCCCGGCGCTGATCGGCAAGGGCGTGACCGGGCTGGTGGCCACGCCCGGCGTGACCGAGGCCCAGCGCCTGGCCGCCGACGCGGTGCTGCGCGCGGTGGGCCAGACCGTGTGGCTGGACGATGAAACCCTGATCGATCCGGTGACCGCGGTGTCGGGGAGCGGGCCTGCGTACGTGTTCTATTTCCTGGAAGCGATGCAGGAAGCGGCGCGCCAGATGGGCTTGAGCGACGAGCAGGGACGGGCGCTGGCCCAGGCGACGTTTACCGGGGCGGCGCAACTGGCGGCCGAGTCGCACGATCCGGTCGAGGTGCTGCGCCAGCGCGTGACCTCGAAGGGCGGCACGACGCATGCGGCGATCGAGCGCATGGAAGCGGCGGGGGTAAAAGAGGCAATTATCGCGGCGATGCAGGCGGCTGCGGCGCGCGGAAAAGAGCTGGGCGAGGAGTTGGGGAAGGATTGAAGCGTGTGGTGTGCTGAGGAAACTGGATTCCCGCCTGCGCGGGAATGACGGTTTTCAGGGCGCGGACCAGGGCGGTTTCCTTGGCCCGCTAACGCTCGCACGTCATCCCCGCGAAGGCGGGGATCCAAGTTCGTATGCGTACCAACAACGCACGCAGCACCAGCCTCAGTGAATCTCGAACTTCCTCCACCCCAGCACCGGCAACACCTTCTGCGCGACTTTATACGCTGACAGTCCGGTCGTTACCAGCGCCACCACCCACTTGGGCTTGGTGACGATGATTCCCAGCCCCACCCCCACGGCAGCCAGCACCGCGGTCTTGTTCTGGGCCACGAAGCCGGTTGCGCCGCCCATCGTTTCGGGCGACTTGAGGCGCGAGACGTCGTAGGCGACCGTGGCGCGCTGTTCGGCGCATTGCAGCACCAGCTGGCGGCGACGCGCCGCCAGTTGTTCAGACTTGCTGATCATCGATCGGTTCTCCCTTGACTGCCTGCGCGTCCTTGCGCAGTTCGGCCAGCGTGGCGGCCATGATCGGTGGACGGTTCGCCAGCGCGCCGCGCACCTTGAAGTACGCCAGCGCGCTGCCGATGGTAAACAGCGCCGCCATGCCGCCCACCGCCAGCAGGCGATGGGTGTCCCAGAACAGGACCAGCACGAACAGCACCACCAGCAGGAAGGCGATGAAGGCGAAGAAGGCGGCCGCCAGCGCCCAAGCCAGGTAGCCGAACAGGCGCCCGGTTTCTTCCTGGAGCTCAACGGCGGCCAGCTCCAGCCGCGTGCGCAGCATGGCGAGCAGGTTGGCGCCGATCCTGCTGACGGTCGCGCTGATCGTCATCTCAGTTACGGGCGATCAGCATGCCGATCACGACGCCGACGGCGGCGCCCAGGCCGACCGACTTCCATGGATTGTCCTTGACGTATTCATCGGTGGCCTTGGCCGCGACCTTGGTGCGCTCGACCACGGTTTCCTCGACTTCGATCAGGCTGGTCTTGGCCGACGACAGGGTCTGCTCGAACCTGGCCTTGGCCGCTTTCAGTTCTTCGCCAGTCAGCTGGCTACCATTGCGCAGCCAGCCTTCGGCGTCGCTGATCACGGATTTCAGGTCGTTGACGAGCTGGTCGCGGGTGCCGGATTGGGTCGGGATTTTTTCGATCATGGTGGGCCTCTTGGGGTAATGATTGGAAAACGCAGCCATCGTCGCAACGACAGAATGGATGCCTTATGGACAATATTAACTCAATGTATAGTCGAGCGCGACACCGATGAACAGTGCGGCCCCCAGCCAGTTGTTGTGGCGGAAGGCCTTGAAGCACTTCATGCGGTCGCGCTCGCGGATCAGGGTGTAGTGGTACAGCGCCAGAACCGCCGCCACCGCCACGCCGCCGGTGAACCACCCGCGCAGGCCCAGGTGCCAGCCGCACAGCAGCAGGATCGCCAGCGACGCGCCGTAGCACAGCATCACGGCGGCCACGTCGAAGCGTCCGAACGTGATGGCCGAGGTGCGCATGCCCAGTTTCAGGTCGTCGTCGCGGTCGACCATCGCGTATTCGGTGTCGTAGGCCACGGCCCAGAACACATTGGCCACCAGCAGCCACCAGGCCACCGCCGGCACCGCGTCCTGCACGGCGGCAAAACCCATCGGGATCCCGAAGCCGAACGCGATCCCCAGGTAGGCCTGCGGAATCGCGAAGAAGCGCTTGAAGTAGGGATAGGTGCCGGCAATGATCACGGCCGCCACCGACAGCCACTTGGTCATCGCATTCAGCGGCAAGATCAACAGGAAAGAAACGACAGCCAGTACCCCCGCCACCATCAGCGCTTCCCAGCCGCGGATCTTGCCGCTGGTGAGCGGGCGGTCGACGGTGCGCTTGACGTGGCGGTCGAAGTCGCGGTCGGCGTAGTCGTTGATGGCGCAGCCGCTCGAGCGCATCAGCGCGGTACCGATCACGAAGATCGCCAGGATCTGCAGGTCGGGCACGCCGCCGGACGCCATCCACAGCGCCCACAGGGTGGGCCACAGCAGCAGCAGGATGCCGATCGGCTTGTCGGCCCGGATCAGGCGGAAGTACAGCGCCAGTTTGTTCATGTCGATCGTGTCTTGGCTTGCAAGAATTGTTGAGCAGAAGACAGCGATTCTAAAGCTTTTGGCCGTGGGCCGCGCCCACGCGTCGACCTGCCGGACCGGCCCCGCATTGTCTTTTTGTTGTCACCGTGACGACATATTCGTTTGCTTTAATGCATCGGCCCGTACCCGCGGCGGGCGGCGCACCAGCGGCGCCGCTGCCGGTACCGGCGCCAGCACATTCGATGCCGGTCCATCGGCGCACTTTTCAATGGAGAAGCTCAGCATGAACGAACACGCACCGTCGGCATCGCGCCGCAACCTGCTCAAGGGCCTGGCCGGCGCATCAAGCCTGCCGTTCGTCGGCGCCTTCGCCGCGCTGCACGCGCGCGAAGCGCTGGCGGCAAACGGCGTCACCGCCGCCGTCGACAGCCCCTATGGCCCGATCGCCCCGGTCAACGACCAGACCACCGGCCTGCCGCTGCTGCAATTGCCGCCAGGCTTCAGCTACAAGAGCTACGGCTGGCGCGGCGACCTGATGGCCGACGGCCATGGCTGCCCGGGCGGCCACGACGGCATGGGCGTGATCCTCACGCGCAAGGTCGGCCGCAGCACCGAGCAGGTGTTGGTAAGGAATCACGAGATCAGCGGCAGCGCCCCTGGCAATTTCATCAACGCATATGGCCTGTACGACCGTGGCAATACCAGCGCGACGTCGTCGAACCGTTCCTGCGGCGGCACCACCACGCTGGTGTTTCGCGACGGTAACTGGGTCAGCATGACGCCGAGCCTGGGCGGCACCCAGCAAAACTGCGCCGGCGGCATCACGCCCTGGAATACCTGGCTGACCTGCGAGGAAATCGGTTCCGACGCGGTCAGCGCGGGCGGGCACAAGCATGGCTATGTGTTCGAAGTCCCGGTCGACCCGTTGCAGACCAGCGGCCAGCCGATCGTCGGCATGGGCCGCTTCGCGCACGAAGCCGCCGCAGTCGACCCGACCAACAGCGATGTCTACCTGACCGAGGATGCGTCGGGCAAGTCGGGCTTCTACCGCTACGTGCCGGACATCAAGCGCGGCGCCGCCGGCTCGCTGGCGCGGGGCGGCGTGCTGCAGATGGCCAAGGTGCGGGGCGCCAACAACGTCAACCTCGCGGTTGCCTCGGTCGACGACACCTACGAACTGGAATGGGTGCCGATCGCCAATCCGGACGCCAACCGCGGCAACGCCACCGGCCTGAATGGCCAGCTGATCAGCAACGCGGCCGGACCGTTCGTGCAGGGCTGGCAGCAGGGCGCGCTGCGCATGAACCGCGGCGAAGGCATCTGGTATGCGCAGGGCAAGATGTATGTGATGGACACCTCGGGCGGCGCCGTCAGCCGCGGGGCGATCTGGGAACTCGACCTGGCGCGCCAGACCCTCACCTGCATCTACTCCAGCCCAAGCGCCCTGGTCGGCAATATGGGCGACAACCTCACCGTCAGCCCGCGCAACGCCATCCTGATCTGCGAAGACGCGTCCAGCGCCATCACCGACCAGTTCGGCTACGGCCAGCGCCTGATGGGGCTGGATGCGGCCGGCGACGCCTACATCTTCGCCAAGAACAACGTCGAGCTCACCGTGGCCCAATTGCAGGGCGCGAACAAGCTGGTGTCGTTGGCCGGCAACCACCGCGGCAACGAATTCGCCGGCGCCTGCTTCGATCCGAGCGGGCGCTACCTGTTCGTCAATATCCAGACGCCGGGCATCACCTTCGCGATCTCGGGACCGTGGGCCAAGGGTCCGCTGTGATCCAGCCACGCACTGCCAGCCATCATCAACGGAGAATCCACATGAATATATTGAAATGCATCGCGGCCGCGCTGGTCGCCGTCCTGTTGTCCACCCCGGCGCAGGCGGCGCTCCTGCTCGGCACGCAAGGTTCCGGCGCGAACCTCGTCACCGACTACAGCGCGTCCGGCCTGGTGTCGTTCAACGTCGAGATGGGCGATGCGTCGCACGTCAGCCTGCGTTACGAGATCGAAGAAGCCGACCTGGCCGGCCCGCTCGGCCTGAGCGCCATGATCCTGAACATGCGCGGCGTGCCGTTCTCCCAGTTCAATTTCGCGGTGAATGGCATCACCTTCATGAACACCGCCGGCAGCGTCACGCCGGCGTTCGGCAGCGTCGGCGACGTGGGGGCATCTGCCAGCCTGGTCCATATCGGGTTTGCAGCTGCCGAGCCGGCCGAGTTCAACTTCGGTAATCCGCTGCGCGATGCGGGCCTGAACGACTGGCTGCTCGATACGGCCGGCCTGCGCGCCGGCGACGTGTTCACCGTAACGGCCTTCGTACCGGAACCGTCGAGCGTGGCGCTGATGCTGCCGCTGCTGGCCGGCCTGGTGGCGGCGCGCCGCCGCAGCAAGCGTTGAGCTGAGCTGAGCTGAGCTGCCGCAGCGTCAGGCCGAAGGAGGCGCGGCGACGCGGCCCGGCGGCAGGCAGAAATGCTCGCCGAAGTTCGCGACATCGGCCTCGACATCCAGCGTCTTCGCCAGGTCGTAGCGGGTCAGCGAGGCGCGCATGCCGGTGCGCGAGGTGCTGAACAGGTACAGCGTCCTGCCATCGGCGCCGAAGCGCAGGACGTTGTCGCCGTCCGGCGCCGGCAGCACGCGCAGCACACGCTGGCTGGCGGTGCTGACGATGCGGATCCCCCGGCCGTAGCTCGCATTCACGGCGATGCTGCTGCCGTCCGGACTCACCGCCAGCGTGGCGACGTCTTTCGAGATGCAGGTGAGGAAGCGGTCGGTGATGGCGAAGGTGGCCGGGTCGACGGTCAGCATGCCGCCCGGGCCGGCGATGGCCAGCATGGCGCCGTTCGCCGACAGGGCGATCGATTCCGGGCTCAGCCGGCCGGTCGACATGACCCGTTCGAGGCGGCCGGGCGTTTCGGTGTCGATCGCGTACAGCGCGTGCTGGACCGGGTCGGTCAGGAACAGCCGCCCCTTGCCCTGGACCGCAGCCACGGGCGCGCGCGCCAGCAGGTCGCCATGGGCGTTGCCGATCGGCTGGACCGACAGCAGCTTCCTGTGGGCGAGGTCGACGACGGACAGCAGATTGTCGAGGCCATGCACGACGAAGGCATAGCGCTCGTTGTCGCTCAGGAAGGTTGCGCGCGGGTCGCGTCCGATCTGCAGCGACCAGTCGATATTGCCGCTGGCCAAGTCGATCCGGGACAGCGTGTCCGGGACCAGGCTTGACACCAGCGCCCAGCCGCCAGCGCGCGCGGCCGCCACGCCGGCGGCGCCGGCGCCCCCCTCGGGCAGGGCCGGACCGGCCCAGCTGCGCTCGATCTTGAGCGTATTCAACGTCATCCTGGCCACGCGGTTGCTGCCGGCATCGGCCGCATACCAGTACCCGCCGCGGGGCTGGAAAGCGTGGGCCGCGAACAGTCCGTCGAACGCCTTCGTGACGCCGGCTGCCTTGTGGTACGGCACCGGGGGCGGCACGGCTGCCCGCTCGACCCGTGCGGCGGCCTGCATGGCGGTGCGCCGTGCGTCCAGCGCCGCGGCCCACCGGTCCTGGGCGCTGACGTCGCGCAGCTGCTCGGCGAGCTTGACCAGCGCGGGGGAGGGCGGCCGGTCGACCAGGTGCACCAGCACCAGCAGGCAGGCCACGACCGCCAGCCCCGACTGCACGTTGCGGTCGATGCGCACCCGCTCGCCTGGCAGGGCGAGCAAGGCGCCGAGCGCGAGGCCGGCCAGTGCCCCGCCCAGGTGCAGGACATTGTCGACGCCGGCATCGATGGCGCCCATGCCCGCGTACAGCACCACCACCTGGAAGATGGCCGTCAGGCCGGCGCGCGAGGTGCGCCCATCGCGCAGCGCGTGCATCAGCAGGGCGGCGCTAGCGCCCAGGATGGCGCCGGACGCGCCGACGCTGACGACGGTATCGAGAGCCGGCTCGGCGCCGAATGCCAGCAGCAGCGGGTTGCGTTCCATGTCGCGCAAGGCTTCCCGGGCATGCCACCAGGCGCTGGCGAAGCCGCCGAACAGGCCGCAGAATACATGGATCAGCACGAAACGCGCCTTGCCCCAGACGGCCTCGGACAGCGCGCCGACCTGGGCCAGCAGGAACATATTGAGCAGCAGGTGCAGGGCGCCGTCGTGCAAGAACATGGCGGATAACAGGCGCGGCCATTCGCCGTCGAGCGTGTAGGGACCGAGGTTGGCGCCCCAGGCGACGAGATCGGTCGATGACGGCGCCATCGGGCTGGCGCCGTTCAGGCCCAGGATCAGGTACATGCCCAGGTTAGCCAGGATCAGCCACAGGGTGGGAGAAGTGAGGATGGTCAATCAGCTACTGCCTGTTAATCGGATTGCACGACTGCGTATGCACAGGTGTGATCGCAGAGATAATGTTTCCCGAAAATAACATTGCGTTGAACCTGCGTCGATATTTTCCAGCGACCATCTATTACTGTCGTTGTAATTGGGCAACCTTTGTCATGTCAGACGATTGAGCGGACCCGGCAAGCGTGCGAGGGCGATGTTGTCGGCGATGCTAAACTTTGATCGAAGTCCAGCCATTCAACCGCGCCGTCGGACGCCGTCTTGTCGGCGCCAGCACCATCGGACGCGCGGTCTCGCCAGCCCGATCCCGCGGCGCGGCAGCCATGCCTGCCGCCGCCGGCGCGCGATCTCAACCCGCTTACGAGGAGTCGCTTTTGAGCATGCATTTATTGATGAGGTTCCTGTTTGCGCTGTCGCTGGCGCTGTCATTGCCCACCTGGGCCTCGGCACCGCCGGAAGCCGAAGCCGCTCCGGCCGTTGCGCCCGATCCGCTCAAGCGCGAAACGCCGCGTTCGATGGTGTCGGGTCTGATCAACGCGCTGGCCGAGCCCGATTACGACCGCGCCGCCCAGTATCTGAACCTGCCGAGCGCGAGCAACCGCCAGCGCACCACGGCCATCACCCAGGCCCGCAACTTCCACGCGCTGCTCGATAACGGCGGCTCGCTCGATACTTTCGTGGCCCTGTCGAACGATCCAAACGGTAAGTTCGACGACGACTTGCCGCCCGAGCAGGAACGTGTCGGCGAAGTCACCATCGAAGGCAAGAAGACGCCGATCCTGCTCGAGCGCAGTGCCGAGGGCGAGCACCAGGTGTGGCGCATCGCGCGCTCCACGCTCGACCAGATCGCCGCGGCCGCGCGCCGCGCGCCGGTGGCGGCGGACGTACCCGACAAGAACCAGTTCATCATTGCCGGCGCGCCGCTCAAGGACTGGGCCATGCTGATCGGCCTGGGCATCCTGATCTTCGGCGGCCTGTGGGTGCTGTCGGCGCTGATCGTGGCCGGCATGCGTAAACTCGTCGCCGATCCGCCCGCCAACGGCGTCTACCGCTTCCTGGAGGCCGCGCTGCCGCCGCTCAGCCTGGTCATCGCGGTGGGCGTGTTCTATACCTGGGCCGAAGAACTGCCGGTGGCGATCGTGGCGCGCACGACCTTGCTGCGCTATACCGGCATCGTCACCGTCATCGCAGTGGTGTGGTTCGGCCTGCGGCTGGTCGATGCGATTGCCGAGCTGGCCATCGCCCGCATGCAGCGCAGCCAGCGCCGCCAGATCGTCGCCGTCATCACGCTGGCGCGGCGCGGGGTCAAGATCCTGCTGCTCATCATGTCCGGCATCGGCATCCTGGGCACGTTCGGCATCGACGTGACCACCGGCATCGCGGCGCTGGGTATCGGCGGTATCGCGCTGGCGCTGGGCGCCCAGAAGACGGTGGAAAACCTGGTGGGCAGCGTCACCGTGATCGCCGACCGGCCGCTGCAGGTAGGCGACTTCGTCAAGGTGGGCGACGTGGTCGGCACCGTCGAGGACGTCGGCATCCGCTCGACCCGCATCCGCACCGGCGAGCGCACCGTGGTGACGATCCCGAACGGCGACCTGTCGGCGCGCCAGATCGAGAACTTCGCGGCGCGCGACCGCTTCCTGTTCAATCCGGTGATCGCGGTCAATCCGAATACGTCGGCGGCCAAGCTGCGCGAGGCGATCGGCATCGTCCAGCATGTGCTGGCGGCGCAGAAGAACATGGCCGAGGGTGCGCGTGCGCGGCTGGGCAGCATCAACGAGCGCGCCTTCAATATCGAAGTGTTCTCGTATATCGACGTGCGCGAATTCGATACCCAGGTCATCATTCGCGAGGAATTACTGCTGACGATCTACGAGCGCCTGGAAGCAGCCGGCATCGGGCTGGCGTTCCCGAACCAGGGCATCATGCTCTCGCCCGAGCAGATCGCCGCCACGCGCGCGCGCTCGGCGCCGGCCGCGGACAAGGTCGAGCTCAAGAAGACGGCGCCGCAGGAAAGCGCTGCCGAGACGCCGCATTGAGGCGGCGCGGCGTGCGCGTGCGGCAGCAGGTAATGCCACCAGGCTGAAGCGACCGTGGGGTGGACGGCCATGCCGTCCACTGTGGCCCACTAATAAAGTCCGCCGCAAGCTAATCAAGTTCGCCACAAAACAATAAAGTCTGCCACAACAACCACGGCCTATCAGCGCACCGGCGGCTTGTCCAAGTTGCAACAAGTTCGTACACTGGGCCATATCGATTGTCCGCTATCGGTCCAGGCTGTGTAAAAACGCGAATTAGACAGCACGCTGGCGACACCCGACCTCTCAGAACGGCCGCTACGCCGTTTTCTCAAGGTCGGGAATGGTAAAGAGACCCCTGAAAACATGCGGATCTAGCGTTTTTACACAGCCTGGGCCAAAAGCGGTCATTCGTCGGGAGTCTAAATGCTTAACGATATGGATTGCCGCCCTCTGGCAAAGCAATGTCTAGCCCGGATAGCATGACAACACGGCAAAGACCTTGTGCTGATGGCTTGCCCGTTCGAAACGCTGACGGTCTGGCTGCAATCGGCGTCATACTAGTGGCGTTTATTGTGCCAGGCCATGCGGGTGGAATATTCATAAGCAAGGACGTCTAAAGACAACTTGTGCTCAAATTATTTCCTGAATTCAATCATCAATCGGCTTAGAAATCTCAGCGTTGGCTGTAGATGGTAGAACATTTTCAAACCGAATCTGCAACTCATTTATGACGAGCCGATCAACTTGGCGCATAGTGACGATAGACAGATTTTTTAGTGCATCCATAACGAGCATGCCGCCATAATAAAGATTCAATATTTCCTCTGAAATTTTAACAAGCTGAAACTTCTCTTCTGATTTATTTTCTGCAAATCTCATTTCCTCATCATAGGTCATTCCATGTGTATATTTTGAAAGTCGAGAATATACCGGCTTATAAAGATCGCCATGCGAATATTTATTTGCACGCTCCCTCAAGTTGAGCCCCATGAAATTCTGCTTATTTTTTATGTCCTCGTGTTCTTTTTTTGTGAGTCCATCTACTTTTTTGATCTTATCTCGCAACAGCTCAACTTGCTCTTCACTTAAGTTCTTACTTTCTTTCATTAAATGGAAGTTGTTATGATTCCACGAATAGCGAATTCGTTCTAAGACAGTAAAAGGATTTCCATGCGTAACAACCTCATTCCAAAAGAATTCGCAATCAGAAGCTAATTCAAAAAGAGTTCTAGAAAGAATTAACCACTCAGATCTGAAGCCAGATTTTTCTAGTAACAACATCGCTCCAAAGAGTGAAACATGTCGTTGCAGAAAACCTTCTAAGACCGCGAATAGCATTCGTTCTTGTGTTGAGACCGGTTTTGGTCCGAAGTAGGCAGCGGGCTTAGCTTGCTTCACAGCAAAATCATTGACGTCAGTGCACAGCGCGAGCACAGCTGCCCGCTCTTCTTTCATTTTCAATAATAAAGGTAGGCTCATGCTATGTCATCATCAATATTTAAGAAATAGATCGCCACGTTTGGACCTGAGGTAATGTCCTGCTGAGTCAAATAAAATCTACTTGGTGTCGGCCCGACATGACAAAATATGTGGCCCCGGCGAATTAGAAACCGAGGGCGCTTCAATTATGCACTTTAACCGAGGATTAGCCGGAGGCGCAGAGGGATTGTCTCGTCCTGAAATCGTCGCAACAACCGAAATTGCGGTTGCCGATAGCCATAATATTATCCATAATAAGCCTTCAATCTTGACGCGTTTTAGCGTGCTCGCGTACTTTGGTTCGATTTCTAGATCGGAAGTGTAATGATAGGTAATCGGCCAGAATATGGCGAGAGCGCAACCTATTGAAGCCGTAGATAATCCTAAGGACCATAGATCAATCGGCCTGACTAACCCCTTGACATCGTGGAATAATTGCCAGCTTGTTAGAAAAAAAGCTGCCGATGCAGTAGATACAGAAAAGAAAAACTTCGCCAACTCGAGTCGCATTGACGTCAGCGTTTCAAGTGGGAAAACCGCCCATTTTTTGTAGGCGGCTGCTAAAGTTGCCGCGTCAAGTTCGGTGCCCATTATGTTGAGATTCGTTCTGAATCACACTCATCGTAATAATGATGTTCTCGGCAGGCCTTGCACTCGAATATTCGCTTATTAACTAAAAATTGCGGGAAGGGTGATTCGACGTCGCGTGTACCCTCGCGCCGCGGATTATATGGTTTTGGGCAGTAATAAATAACTGTGGTCATCGTCAAACCCTAAAGTCATGTGATTGTCATTTTTGCAGCCTTTTACAAAACTGTCTAGCTTCTAAGCAAGGTATTGTTATCAGAAGGACAACTTTTCGTCTGACTGACCGACGATATTGGGGTGTCACTGAGCTTTTCCGATGGCCTTCTCCTAGCGGTTTTTTTCTTCGATTTGGGGGATGTTCTAGGAGACGCATCAGGTTTAGCGTCCAAAGTAAGAGCCGTTGACGGCAGGCTGAAGACGAAGGCCGCCCACTAAGAGGTCTGCTTTCGGTCCAGGCTGTGTAAAAACGTAGCGACGTGTAAACGGACGTCGCTCGGTAAACGTTAAGCCAGTATCTCATCAAGAGGGATGCTAAATGAAGCGCTTTATCGAAGGCGAAGATCGTGGCCAAGGCACGCTGTTGCCCGAACTCTTGGACGACTACGTGGCCGAAGATAATCCGGTGCGGGTGGTCGATGTATTCGTGGACGAACTTGACCTTGCCCTCCTCGGTCCTGGGCTTCACAAGGGTGCAACCAGCAAAGACGGGCCGGCCGGCTTACCATCCCGCCGTGCTTCTCAAGCTTTACATTTACGGTTACCTCAATCGCATCCATTCGAGCCGTCGACTCGAGCGCGAAGCGCAGCGTAATGTCGAGCTGATGTGGTTGACGCACCGCTTGGCACCGGACTTCAAGACGATCGCGAACTTCCGCAAAGATAATGGCAAAGCGATCCGCAATGTGTGCCGGCAGTTTGTCGTGCTGTGCCAGCAACTGGACCTGTTCTCGGACGCGGTTGTGGCGATCGACGGTAGCAAGTTCAAGGCAGTCAACAGCAGCGATCGGAACTTCACGCAGGCCAAGCTCAAGCGCCGGAGGGAAGAGATCGAGGCCAATGTCAGCCGGTATTTGGCGGAACTGGACACGGCTGACAGGCAAGAGCCAGCGGTGAAGCAAGCGCGTAGCGCCCGACTGAACGACAAGATCGCAGCGATGAAATTGCAGATGGCAGCGCTCAAAGAAATTGAAGCGAAGCTAGAGGCGACTGGCGAAACGCAGATCTCGCTGACCGATCCAGATGCCCGTTCCATGATGACGCGGGGCTCAGGCATCGTCGGCTACAACGTGCAAACCGCAGTCGACGCCAAGCACCATTTGATCGTCGAACACGAGGTAACCAATATCGGTAACGACCGCGATCAGTTGTCGGGAATGGCAAAGAAAGCTCGCACCGCAATCGGGAAAGAGTCGCTGACTGCAATCGCTGATCGCGGCTACTTCAAGGGCGAGGAGATTTTGGCGTGCAAGCAAGCTGGTATTGCCGTGCTGGTGCCGGTAACCAGGACATCCAACGCCAAGGCCGACGGCAGATTCGACAAGGCAGACTTCGTGTATGACCGGGAGAAGAACGAGTACCGCTGCCCGGCGGGTCAAGCATTGATCTGGCGTTTCGCCGGGGTTGAAAAAGGGATGACGCTCAAACGTTATTGGAGCTCGAACTGCAAGACCTGCCCGCTCAAGGACCGGTGCACGCCTAGCCAGCAGCGACCGGTGACGCGGTGGGAGCACCAGGACGTGCTCGACGACATGCAGGAGCGGCTTGAACTGAGCCCGGATGCCATGCGGATCCGGCGTTGCTCGGTCGAGCATCCATTCGGGACAATCCAGTCCTGGATGGGGGCGACGCACTTCCTGACAAAAGGACTGGAGCACGTGAAGACCGAAATGAGCCTGCACGTGCTCGCTTACAACGTCAAACGGTTGATGTCGCTGTTTGGGGTCACTGGCATGATGGAGGCGATCAGGGCGTATGCCCTTTTACTGGCTCTACAGCGCGTCTTTGGAGCGAGTACCTTGCTGATCCGGTTCAGTATCCCCAAAAACGCGGAACTGCTCCCTGAGTACCTTAAAGGGCCGCACGACATGCATCGGTAGGTACAGTTCCACTGCCAAGGCCTGCTTCTAAGTTTTTACACAGCCTGGGTCGAAACCGGCCCGTGGCGACTACCCATAGATTTTCAACCTGGCAGCATGATATGCTGGACCGAACGGCTGGGATCGGTCCGAAGCACCCTTAACTGTTGTGTCAGAAAGAGGTTGAAAATGGCAGATGAACTTATATTGAACAAGCATCAGGGTCAAAAAATTACTACTTTTTGTCGTGAATGTCATCGTGAAACAAAGCATGAAATCGTTAACGAAGCGACTTTGAGTGGAACTGATTATTCTCGCGGTGGGTATTCCACAGACTGGTCGACTGAACATCAAATCATAAGATGCCTGGGCTGTGAAACGTTCTCATTTCGAACCGTCGCGGGTACAGAACACGACTATGTGCAAATTGGCGAGAACGAGTACGAATACCAAGCGATCGTAAGTGTTTATCCTAACCCTCGTGAGGGACGTCAACCACTCGCTGACGTAGGACTGTTGCCGGACAAAATTCAACGTATCTATGAAGAGACGCTCCAATCTCTGAACGATACCCAGCCAGTTCTCTGTGGAATAGGAACGCGTGCAATCATCGAGACAGTCTGCAAAGACAAGAGTGCGACTGGAGGCGATTTATACTCGAAGATCAATTCACTTGTCGGACTTGGAGTACTGACACAAGATGGCGCCGACATTCTACATAAACTTCGTACTCTTGGAAACGATGCAGCTCACGAGGTTAAGCCTCACTCACTTCAAGAACTTGGTCTCGCATTCGACGTAGTTGACCACCTATTGCTGGGCGTTTATATTTTGCCAGAACACGCAAAAAAGACTTTCAAATAAGGAGGAATGGGTGTCCGAGGTGTCACTGAGACTTCCTCGATTTGAAAGCGTCGTCCATACGGCTGCTTTGGGTCTAGGCTGTGTAAAAACGTAAGTCGATGTAAACGAAACCTGACCTGTAAACGTTAAGCCAGTATCTCATTACTTGGGGTGCGAAATGAAACGCTTTATCGAAGGTGCAAACCGCGGTCAGTCCACCATGCTCCCCGAGCTACTGGACGACTATGTCGACCAAGACAACCAAGTCCGGGTGGTCGATGTATTTGTTGATCAGCTTGATCTTGCCAGCCTTGGATTCGAGCGCGTGCAGCCGGCGGCAACGGGCCGGCCTGCCTACCATCCGAGCGTCCTGCTCAAGCTTTACATTTACGGCTATCTGAATCGAATTCAGTCTAGCCGACGCCTGGAGCGCGAAGCTCAGCGGAAAATCGAATTGATGTGGCTGACGGGGCGTCTAAAACCGGACTTCAAGACGATCGCAAACTTCAGAAAAGACAACGGCAAATCGATCCGCAGTGTATGCCGTCAGTTCGTCATCTTGTGCCAGCAGCTTGACCTCTTTTCGGATGCTGTGGTTGCTATCGACGGCAGTAAATTCAAGGCGGTGAACAGCAGCGATCGCAATTTTACCGACGCGAAACTCAAGCGACGCATGGAAGAGATCGAAGCGAGCATCGGTCGTTACCTGGCCGAGCTCGACAGCGCCGACAGGCAGGAGCCCGACGCCGCAAAACCGAAACGAGTGCGGCTGGAAGAGAAAATAGCGGCACTAAAATTGCAGATGGCCTCGCTCAAGGAAATTGAAGCGAAGCTTGTAGAGACTGGCGAAACGCAGATTTCGCTGACAGATCCCGATGCCCGATCCATGATGACACGCGGCAGCGGCATCGTCAGCTACAACGTGCAAACCGCCGTCGATGCAAAGCACCATTTGATCGTCGAGCACGAGGTGACTAACAGCGGCAGCGACCGTGATCAATTATCCGCAATGGCCAAAAAAGCACGCATCGCAATTGGCACAACAGAGCTGACGGCACTTGCCGACCGAGGCTACTTCAATGGCAAGGAAATACTGGGCCTGCCATGATGCCGGCATCTCCACCCTGGTGCCTCCGACGAAAACCTCAAACGCCAAAGCTGATGGGCGATTCGACAAGGCCGACTTTGTCTACTGCAAGCAGAAGAATGAATATCGGTGCCCGGCAGGTCAATCACTCATTTGGCGCTTTGCGACGGTCGAAAAAGGGATGACGAATCATCGATATTGGAGCTCGAATTGCAAGGCGTGCCAGCTTAAAGAAAAGTGCACGCCGAGTCCGCAGCGGCGCGTGACCCGCTGGGAACATCAGGACGTGCTTGAGAGTATGCAGGCACGTCTCGAGCAAACGCTGGATGCCATGCGTATTCGACGTTGTACTGTTGAGCATCCATACGGCACCATCAAAGCCTGGATGGGGGCGACGCATTTCCTGAGCAAGGGTTTGGAGCGGGTGAAGACAAAGATGAGCCTGCATGTCCTCGCCTATAACCTCAGGCGACTGATGGCTATCCTCGGCATCGCGGATGTGATGAAGGCCATGAAGGCTTTTATCCATTTGTGGGGCTTAAAAGCGGCGCTTCTGGCGGCTGCCGTAGAATTTAGGAGGGACAATCACATAAAACGATATGGCCCAGTAAAACGCGTTTTAGCCCTTCAAACATAGCTCGGCGGCGGGGAGTCAGCAGATACAGGAACAGGATTGCGTTTTTACACAGCCTGGGCCAAAAGCAGATGTCTGGTCGCTGTACTAAATCCTAGCAATAATTTCTTTCCAATACATCTAGATCAGCGGAATTATATGAATGCAGCGGACGTGATGAAGAGCATTAATGAATTTATCGCAGTTTTGCCTATAAAAGAAATTGCGGTTAACGCTGCCGGCGGCTTTGTGGGAAGCGCATTACTGGTGTGGATTGCCTTTGGATGGACTGGGATAAAGAACGTCCGCTCGAGATTTGGTCGGCCTCAAATAATATTTGAGAGAAAGAAGGCGCCAGAGAACATATTTATTGCGCTCGAGCTTGGCTCATCATCTGACTGGATAAAGCAACAATTGGGAAATCCTAACAAGGTAAGTGAAAATTGGTGGGGATATAGGTTTTCGGATGCGTTGGTATCATTGCATTTTGACCAGAGCATGGCATTAGAAACTGTAGCTGTTGCTCTAAATAATAGCAAAGCAAATTTCCCATTTCCCAGCGTCCATTTTGATTGTCCTCCGTTAGGAAAGGCAATGCTGTCCCACGTATTAGTCGAACATCTTCAGCTTGAGCACATTAGCGCTCGCAGGCACACTGAGCTACTCGTTTCGGGTCGAGAAGGACCAACTGGAGCTTGGCATTATATTACTTTTGGCGCACTAGACCCACTTACGCCTGGCGAGCTATTGCCAAGCGAGTTCGTGTGGAGTAGTGATGAGAACCGTCTTATTACGCCAAGCGAGCAAGTAAAGATCAACTGGGCTGCAATTTCTTCGCGATCAGAGCCAGCCCATTTTCCATGGAACTTCGCTTTGAATTTTCAAAGTGTATAGCAAGAATCTTATTATAGAATCCCCGAAAATTATGTGTATCAAATAAATCTTTCCCTTGATTTTTTGAAACACCCATGAACAATAAAAAATTTGCGTTTCTGCAGGAGATCGCAATGATATAGTTGCAAAATTTTATTTGACAGTGTCTGCAACGGATCGGAGCTGACGTCCAATAAGCGGCAGCAACCGGCCGAGCCGGATGCCGCTAATTCATCATGGCCGATTGATGTGAGCCAAGAGACTCTTGGTGTCCAGCATCGAAATTTATCTAGAATTGAGTATGGCTATTGCCGAATCAAAAGCTGTTGCAAGATATCCTATGTGAACTCCACTCATTTTCCCAACACGTTTAGTTCGAGATTCGCGAAGTTGCGGTGCGACCTCTAGAAGCCAAGGCAACTCAGGCCTGATTTTCTCTCGAGAATACGCAAGCGAGTATCGATCGGTAATTGTGCTGCTAACAAGACTTATCTGATCTGGAGGCAAATTTTCAATCGCCTTAACGAAATCTTCTGGTGGGACGTACCTGAGAATAGGAATATCGAAGTAACGTAGCCCGGTATGGTCATTGATAAGAATCAATGAGCGGCAAAATTCTCGGGTATCTGTCGTCATTAGGCCTAAGAGCTCTCGAGCCTTTTCAGGGTAGCTCGCCTCGACCGCCTCCCTACCCAGCACTTCTATTTGTGCGCTAAACTCCTTAAATTCAGTGGCCTCGGACTGGTGGAAACCTAAACCAGCAAAGCCTGTCCCCCTTAAAAAATCAACATCACTAGCGAACTCTTTCTGAAGGCTACCGCTAGACTTCATATTTTCTAAATTTGTTTTCGCAATCGCGAGAATCTCGCTTTTAGAATTGCTCAGAATACCATGTTCGGATAACATTAATAAAGTTCCAACAACATGACGCAGGACACCTAATTGCGTATATTCGTTATTCTTGAAACGATCTACTACAACAACAAGTACATTTCCCAAATCATCATCGGTCAAACTATGAGCATTCCATAATTTAACCCAATCCGGCTGATTTTTTGAAACAAAATATTTGCTATGAAGTAACGCTTTATTAATTTCTGCAACTCTGAATAGACCCGTTGAGAACATGTCCTCCCACAAGCGACTCGGCAGTAACTCATCTAGTAGATCAATGCCGGTATACTTACTTTTCAAAGTCTTATAAGGAGTATCATTATCAACTTTCGAGCCTATCGTTGCATAAAATGAGGTCCGGATTTTGCCGATATCTTCGGGGCGCAGTGAGCCACTCTTAATCTCAAAAGAATAAAGCAGAAACATTGATAGCAGATGTGCAAGCAAGCTTTCACTCTTCAAAACCTCACTGTCTAATACACTCATCAGTCGAGCGTAGTCGAGTATGGCTTGACGTAAATGACGAAGATTCCTATATCCAGAAGCGGTGTACATATCTTGAATCAGATTGGTATTTTTCTCTAATACTCTCTTTTGCGCCAACGATTTGATTTCATCAAGAAAGGCTGCAATCGCGCCATTAAGATCAGGCGAAATTTCGAATGTCTTTCCTATCAGTTTTTCTTTAATTCTTCGGTATTCCGTTGCAGAATCATTTTCTGCCTCTTTAGCCAATATTTCATCTTCATTGGCAACAATAATGACCTTGTATCCGTCATGCTCAACAAAATAATTTATATAGCCTAGAAGATCAGCTAAGGGGATTGTGCACCTTTCTAAATCATCGAAAATCAGTACGAATCCTTTTGTGCTCTTCAAATATTCTGGTATATTTATATCAGGGATGCCGAAATTGACGGTACCATCGTCCTTGCTGTCGCCAGTCAGGTCGATTTTTAAAGTTCCTTTAATCAAGCCTTTAAATAGCTTGCCAGCCAAACTTGCACTTTTTGAGCCGAGGATCGGATGAAGTTGGCGAAAAAACTCTTGCTCAATTTGTTGCTGATCACTAAGGCCATATAAACTTACATACAAAACTTTACCACCATAAGATTCAAATTTTTCAATTGCTTTTTTAACAAACCAAGTCTTCCCTGAACCCCATTTACCCTTCAACATGACCGCATATTCCGGTGCCGATGCTAAATTATAGTAATACGTCAAAAATTCTTCGATTTCGTGATTTATGTTATTCAAGATAGTCTCCAATTTGACAGAACCTCGCGATCTGCCGGTTAAATTTTAGCTCTAACTAAGTGTCGAGTCCCGTTTGATCATAAACGCGTTTAACGAATAATTCTGGCCGCTTCTGCTGCCATTCTTTGAGCGCGAGGACGGGCGTTTTGCTGCCAATGGCGCGCTGCGGAATATGGTAGTTGTAAAGCTTTAGATAGTTGAGCAATGTGGCCTGCAGATCGGCCCTGCTGTCGAAACGGGTCTGCTGTAGCAGCTCGTTGATGCGCCCATTGAAACGCTCGACCATACCGTTGGTTTGCGGATGGCGCGGCGGTGCCAGCCGATGCTCGGCAGGTAGGGCTGCGCAGGCGACGTCGAAAGCATGCTTGCCGCTTGGTTTCTTGTCTTTGGTAGTGAAGCGATCAGTAAATTGCGAGCCGTTGTCAGTCAGGATTTTGCTGATTTTGATGGGCGAAGCCAGCTTGAGCCGACGAAGAAAATCGACGCTGCTCGCCTCGGTCATGTTGCCGTAGATGTGCATGAAAACCCAGCGTGTTGCCCGGTCGATGGCGACGAACAGATAGCGGCGCGAGGTTTCGTCTGGCATCTGCGGCAGGTACTTGATATCGATGTGGATGAAGCCGGGTTCGTAGTCCTTGAAGGTCTTCTTCGGCGTGATCTTTTCGCCCTCGGCAGTCGCAATCAAATCCGTCAGACGCGACATGCCTTCACGCTTTAGCAGGCGCGCAATGCCTGCTCGCGAGACGGCCGGGTTGATGTACTGCTTTGTGATGAACAGCAGGTCGTCGAGCGGCAGGTAGAGTGACTGGCGCAGAGCAAGGACAATGGCTTCTTGGGCCTGGCTCAACGTCGTGCGCAGCGTATGTGCTCGGTGAGAGCGATCCTGCACATCGTCGCGCCCGAGCCACTTCTGTGCCGTGGCTCGGGTGATGTTGAAGACCTTGGCGGCTTCTCTGGAGGACAGGCCTGAATCCTTGATTTCCTGGCGAATCTTCGGTGTGGTGCGGGCCTGTGGGTGAATGCTCGAACTCATGCTGCCAACTGCTCCAGATGCGATTGAATACTGGGATTGCTGAACCCAGCAATCAAGTCGTCCAGCATAGCTTTTGCACGGAACAAAGGCCAGCTACGACGAGGAACATGATCGCACGATACTGAACAGCTAAGTCGCAAAGGCTTCTGGCAGGTGCATGCTAGTTATGGAAGTGAGGCTTTAGATGTGTATCGCAACGTAAATCAAGTCTACCAGCCACGAGCGTTTCCGCTATGTCCGCTATGGGTCCAGGCTGTGTAAAAACGTAGGCCGATGTAAACGAAACCGGTTCGGTAAACGTTGAGGAGGTATCTCATCACTGGGGTGCCAAATGAAGCGCTTTATCGAAGGCGAAAATCGCGGACAAGGGACGCTGCTTCCTGAGCTCCTGGACGACTACGTGGCAGAGGACAATCCGGTTCGAGTGGTCGATCTATTTGTCGAAGAGCTTGATCTTGCTAGCGTCGGATTTGGGCGCGCTCACCCGGCCAACACTGGACGATCAGCTTACCATCCCGCTGTGCTGCTCAAGCTCTACGTTTACGGCTACCTCAACCGTATCCAATCGAGTCGGAGGCTCGAGTGCGAAGCCCAGCGCAACGTCGAGCTGATGTGGCTCACTGGACGCCTGGCACCCGATTTCAAGACGATAGCGAACTTCCGAAAAGATAACGGAAGAGCGATCGGCAAGGTCTGCAGGCAGTTCGTCGTGCTGTGCCAGCAACTGGATCTTTTTTCAGATGCAGTTGTTGCTATCGACGGCAGCAAATTCAAGGCCGTCAACAGCAGCGACCGGAATTTTACCGACGCTAAACTCAAGCGCAGGATGGCAGAGATCGAAGCGAACATCGGTCGCTATCTGGCAGAACTCGATACCGCTGACCGGCATGAACCGGCCACTGCACAGTCCAAAAGCGTTCGTCTCCACGACAAAATCGCAGCGATGAAATCTCAATTGGCGACGCTCAAGGAAATTGAAGCGAAGCTGATAGAGACTGGGGAAACGCAAATTTCGCTCACCGACCCGGACTCGCGCTCGATGATGACGCGCGGTTCGGGAATTGTTGTCTACAACGTGCAGACCGCAGTCGACGCCAAGCATCATTTTATCGTTGAGCATGAGGTGACCAATAACGGCAGCGACCGCGATCAACGGCGTTTGTCAACGTAGTTGTCGCGTCACCTCACGCGACCTGCTGTAGTTCTTCTGGTCGAATCCGCTCCGGATTCAACCAGACCTGATCATCCAGATTCCAGTTCCTAATATTTCGCGACCATCGCAGTGGATTGCGGCTCTTGGCTTCTCGGTACACCTGTTCGCGATGCTCCAGAATCGCTTCAGCCTGACCGCCATGGCGTTGTGCCGGCGTCACGAATTTCAGGCCGCTGTGCTTATGATCCTGGTTGTACCAACGCACAAATTTCTGCGTCCATGCTCGCGCGTCTTCGAGCGTCGCGAACGGCTTGCTCGGGTAGTCCGGCCGATATTTGCAGGTCCTGAACAATGACTCTGCGTAGGCGTTGTCGTTGCTCACGCGCGGCCTGCTGAACGACGGTGCAACGCCGAGTTGCTCCAACGTGGCCAGCATGGTCGAGCCCTTCATGGAGCTGCCGTTATCCGAGTGAAGTACCAGCGGTCGGCCGGCCAATCCCTCAGCTAGGCTGGCCCTGCGCATCAGCCGCGCCGCCGACTCTGCCGACTCCGCCTCATGGACTTCGTGACCGACAATCTTGCGGCTGTAGATGTCGAGCACCATGTACCAGTAGTGGTACTTGCCTTTGATCGCAGCCGGCAGCCATGTAATGTCCCAGCTCCACACTTGGTTCGGCGCTATGGCGCAATGGCTCGTGACCAGGCGCTCGCTCGGCTTTTTGGCTTTGCCACGATGGTGCTGCTGCGAGGCCGACTTCAAGACGCGGTAGAAGCTCGATTCCGAGGCTACATAGATCCCTCGATCGGCCAGCGTCGGCACGATCTGACTCGGTGGCAGACTGGCAAATTCCTCGCTATTGGCGACAGCCAGAATCTCGGTACGCTCGTCCTCACTGAGCTTGTTGGCCGGCTCAGGCCTGACGCTGGTCGGGCGGCTGTCAGCGGTTACAGCATCATCCCCAGCCTGCACCCAACGTTGAAACGTGCGCAGGGTGATGCCGAGCTCACGACAAGCCGGTGACAGCCGGCTGCCTGCAGCTTCGGCTTCACGGATCAACGCAACACATGACAGGCGATCTGGGGCGCTGATCAGTCTTCCTCTTTGTCCCCCCAGATCGCCTGGGCTTTTTTTCGTAGGATCAGCAACGCTGCCGCTTCAGCCAGCGCCTTCTCCTTGCGCTGCAAATCTTTCTCCAACTGCCGGATCCGCTTCTTGTCTTCCTTCGACTGAACCTGCTGCGCCCGCGTCTGCTGAACCACGCTCACGTTGGCGGCCATGCATGCGGCTCGCCACGTAGCGATCTGCTCTGCAAACAGTCCTTTGCGGCGGCAATACTCCGACAGCTCGCTTTCGTTCAGCGCTGCTGTTTCTAGCACGACCGCGAACTTGTCCTCCGAGGTCCATTCCTCAGCATTTTTCCCACTACCTGGCACCGGTGTTCCTTGATTACGAAGTTGACGGCGCCAAGTATAAAGCGTCTGCATCTGTGATGCCGCTCTCCCGGGCCAGTTCCGACACCAACCGATTCTGGGGCGGCATCATCTGCCGCAATAACGCCTCTTTTCGTTCCGCTGGATACTGCTTCACACGTTCTCTCTTGCCCGTCCCCGGTATGGCTTCACTCAATTAGGTGGCGCGACAACTATTCTGACACCGGGGGTCAACTGTCAGGCATGGCCAAGAAAGCCCGCGCTGCAATCGGCACTGCGACACTGACAGCAATTGCCGATCGCGGCTACTTCAAGGGCGAAGAAATTCTTGCCTGTCATGAGGCTGGCATCTCAGTCCTGGTGCCTCCTACAAAAACATCGGGGGCCAAGGCCGATGGCCGATTCGACAAGGCCGACTTCATTTACGACTCACAAAAGAACGAGTATCGCTGCCCGGCAGGCGAATTTCTGATATGGCGTTTCGCGAGCGTCGAAAAAGGTATGAAGCTGCATCGGTATTGGAGTTCGAACTGCAAGGGTTGCCACCTCAAGGACAAGTGCACGCCGAGTGCGCAACGGCGAGTGTCTCGCTGGGAGCATCAGAACGTGCTCGACGAGATGCAGAGGCGTCTTGAGAAAAATCCCGACGCCATGCGAATTCGGTGGTCCTCGGTAGAGCATCCGTACGGCACGATCAAGTCCTGGATGGGAGCGACACATTTCCTAACGAAAGGACTGGAAGGCGTTGCAACCGAGATGAGCCTGCATGTGCTCGCATATAATTTCCGGAGATTGATAGCGGTACTCGGCGTCACCGGCATGCTGGCCGCGATCCGGGCCTAGGCCCGTTTTCTGCAGCGTTTTTGCTTGTTCTGGAGGCTTCGTTTGCCCGGACGACCGAAAGTTCCCAGTAAAGGTCAGGGGGCGCTAAAGCCCTTCCTGGTACCCCACAATTAACCGAAACCTCGATTTAACTGGTCCGGCCGCCCGATTTCACGTTTTTACACGGCCTAGGTCGAAAGCGGACTGTCGCGCACCCTACGCGCCGTCCAGGCTGTGGCAGACTTTATTGTTGCTAGCGAACGATGCAAGAACGTTCGCCGAGCTGTCGTGGCAAACATTATTTGCAGCGACCGCACGCCGGAATCAGTTCGTCTCATAGGCGAGTTTGTGGCAAACTTTATTGTTCGGCCACATCCACGCGTCCAACGAATACACGCAGATGGCACGGCCGTTCTTGCGCTGATTGAACGCGTGGACGGGAAACCCGTCCACCCCACGGTACATTCAACCGGCATCCAGCAGGATCAGGCGGCCGCTTCGAGCGTCACCATCTCGATGCCGGGCAGGTGGCACTCGCCGACGGCGCGCACCACGGCGTCGATGGCGGCGCGCCGCGTAAAGCTCTTGCGCCAGGCGATCACGACGCGGCGCGATGGCGCCGGGGCCGAGAACGGCACATAGGTCAGCAGGCCGTTGGTGTCGCTCAGGTCGGTGACCGAGGCGCGCGGCAGCACGGTCAGGCCGATGCCGCTGGCGACCATGTGGCGGATCGTTTCGAGCGACGAGCCCTCGAAGGTGCGCTGCATGCCGCCGCTGGTCGAGGGCGCCGAGAAGCGCGCCATCTCCGGGCAGACTTCCAGCACCTGGTCGCGGAAGCAATGGCCGGCGCCCAGCAGCAGCATGGTTTCGCTTTTCAGGTCTTCGGCCGAGACTTCCTTGCGCTTGGCCCATGGGTGGTTCTTCGGCATCGCGACGATGAACGGTTCATCGTACAGCGGCTGCACCGACATGCCATGGTCCGGCAGCGGCAGCGCCATGATGGCGGCGTCCAGCTCGCCCTGGCGCAGCAGCTCCAGCAATTTATGCGTGTAATTTTCTTGCAGCACCAGCGGCATCTGCGGCACCGTGTCGATCAGGTTCCTGACCAGCGGCGGCAGCAGGTACGGGCCGATCGTATAGATCACGCCCAGGCGCAGCGGGCCGGCCAGCGGATCCTTGTTCTGCTTGGCCAGCTCCTTGATGGCGGCGGTCTGCTCCAGCACGCGCTCGGCCTGGGCCACGATCTGGGCGCCCAGCGGCGTGACCGATACCTCGGAGCCGCCACGCTCGAACAGCGTCACGCCCAGTTCGTCCTCGAGCTTCTTGATCGCGACCGACAGGGTCGGTTGGGCCACGAAGCAGGCTTCGGCGGCGTGGCCGAAATGGCGGGAGCGCGCAACGGCGACGATGTATTTCAGCTCGGTCAATGTCATAAGTGTCTGTTCCGGATTGGCGCTGGCGGCCCGGCAAGTGCTGGCGCCGTGCCATCAAATAATATTTTACCGAGAATCATAGTCGATATAATTGCCAGGCAGGTGAAGGTTCCCATATGGCCTGCATCTTTTGTGAAAGGCCCGCATGTCCTCGACGTTCGGCCCGGCGGAAGCCCAGGCCTATATCCACAAGCTCCTGACGGTCATGCACCACCAGGGCGGCTCCGACCTGTTCATTTCGGCAGATTTTCCACCCAGCATGAAGTATCAGGGCGCGATGAAGGCGCTCAGCCAGCAGCGCCTGAGCGGCGAAGTCACGCGTGCCCTGGCCCTGTCGATCATGAACGACCGCCAGCGCGCCGAGTTCGAGACCGAGATGGAGTGCAATTTCGCCATTTCCCTGCCGGGCGTGTGCCGCTTCCGTGTGAACGTGTATGTGCAGCAGCAGAGCGTCGGCATGGTGGTGCGCACCATCGCATCCGAAATCCCCACCTTTGAAAAGCTCGACCTACCCGACGTGCTCAAGGACGTCGTGATGACCAAGCGCGGCCTGGTGCTGGTCGTGGGCGGCACCGGCTCGGGCAAGTCGACCACGCTGGCGGCGATGATCGACTACCGCAACGCCAATTCGGCTGGCCACATCATCACGGTGGAAGATCCGGTCGAGTATGTGCATAAAAACAAGAATTGCCTGATCACGCACCGCGAAGTCGGCGTCGACACCTTGTCCTGGCACCATGCCCTCAAGAACACGCTGCGTCAGGCGCCGGACGTGATCCTGATCGGCGAGATTCGCGACACCGAAACGATGGAACACGCGATCGCGTTTGCCGAGACCGGCCACCTGTGCCTGGGCACGCTGCACGCGAACAACGCCAACCAGACGATGGACCGGATCATCAATTTCTTCCCCGAAGAGCGGCGCAACCAGCTGTTGATGGATCTGTCGTCGAATCTGCGCGCGATCGTGTCGCAGCGCCTGGTGCGCACCGAAGACGGCAAGGGCCGCAAGGCCGCCATCGAGATCCTGATCAACACGCCGACCATCGGCGAGATGATCCTCAAGGGGAACTTCCACAGCATCAAGGAGATCATGCACAAGTCGCGCGAGCTGGGCATGTGCACCTTCGACCAGGCCTTGTTCGAGCTGTACAACAAGGGCTTCATCGGCTACGACGAGGCGATCCGCAACGCCGACTCGGCCAACGGCCTGCGCCTGCAGATCAAGCTGTCGGGCGAGCGCCGCGAACCGGGACCGGCCACCGCCGCCCCGCGCCCGACCGAGCTGTCGATGGCGATCGAGGAAGAACCGGCGGACGAACCGCCCAAACACTGATTGATTTTTTCTGACGACGACGTCATGCCTGCATTCGAAAACAAACTCTGCACGCGCGCCGACCTGGCTGCGCGCATCGCCGCGCTGCCCAAGCCGGTAGTATTGACCAACGGGGTGTTCGACATCCTGCACCGCGGCCATGTGACCTACCTGGCGCAGGCGCGCGAGCTGGGCGCCTCGCTGGTGGTAGCCGTGAATACCGACGCCTCGGTCAAGCGCCTGGGCAAGGGCGACGATCGCCCGCACAACACGCTGGCCGATCGCATGGCCGTGCTGGCCGCGCTCGAGGCCGTGAGCCTGGTGGTCGAATTCGACGAAGACACGGCGCTCGAGGTGGTGCAGCAGGGCCGGCCCGACATCTACGCCAAGGGCGGCGACTATGTCATGACCGCCATCCCCGAAGGGCAGGCGGTGCTGGCGTACGGCGGACGCGCGGTCGCGATCGATTTCGAGCATGACCGCTCGACCACCAGGCTGGTGGCGAAGATCCGCGGCTGACGAACCCTGCGGGCACCTTGCGTCAGGCCTTGAAGCGTTCGCCTGCGCCATCGCCCTGGCGGCGTGCGCGCCAGCCGACCGCCAGCAGGCCGGCCGCGAACATGGCCCAGGTGGCGGGTTCCGGCGCCTGCGACATCATGGTCAGCTGGGTGTCGGCCGTCCACCTCAGGTGGCGCTCGCTGGTGTTGTACGGGTTGTAGTTGTAGGCATAGTGCTGGTCGCCCGTGGTGATCAGGTTGCCGCCCCCGACCCAGCCTTCCGGATCATTGCCGTAGCTGCCCACGGCAAAGTGCAGGCCGGCGTCGGGCGAGAACGAGAACGAGGTGGCGCCGCACTGGTAGTAGGCGTTGCTGCCGGCGGCGCAGGCGACGTAGTCGAGTTCGCCGATGACGAGCGACACCAGTTCGTCCTTCGCCAGGATGCCATCGCTGTTCAGGTCGTTGCCCTTGAACGAGCCGTAGATGGTGGCGTCGGTGAGGAACTGGTTGGCTTCCTCGTCGAAGAAGCCGCTGTAGGAAAAGCCCCAGGAAATGGGGGACGCGTGGGCGCAGGCGCAGCTCAGGAGCAGCGCGCCGGTGGTCATCAACTTCTTCATGGAATACCTCGAACAGGAATACGGGGGGCGCCAGGGGATGGAGTGTGACGGCCTTGCGATGTGCGCGTCACGAAGTCAAAGCGTACTCCTGTCCTGCTTACCTGTCGCGTTGGATCGTGGTGTCTGTCGCCACGCCGCGACACAGTTTCCTACTGGAATAAACCCCATAGAAATAGATCGGATCGTTCAGATGTCGCCTGCCTCGCTACCCGTTGTTTTACCCATCACACCCGACCTGGTCCACGGTGCGCTCGAACTCGAACCCACTGGGCACGGCCTCCTGCCGCACCGGCTGCCGGCCTGGGCGCGCGCCCAGTGCCGCGACCCGCAACTGATGATGGTGGAGGCCCAGCCATCCGGCGTGCGCCTGGTGTTCGATACGGCGGCCACCGTGGTGGAACTGGTGACGCTGCCTACCAAGCGCGTGTACCGCGGCATGCCGCCGCGCCCGGACGGCGTCTACGACCTGCTGGTCGATGGCGCGCTGGCGGCGCAGGCGTACGCATCAAGCGGCAAGACGCTGCTGATCGACGTGGCGCTGGGCACCGAGACGGAACAGCCCGGCGCGCCGCAGACGCTGCGCTTCGCGGGATTGCCAGCGCGCGCCAAGCGCGTCGAGATCTGGCTGCCGCACGACGAGACGACCGAACTGGTCAGCCTGCATGCGGATGCCGCCATGGCGCCGGTGGCCGCCACTGGCAAGCGCCGCTGGCTGCATCATGGCAGCTCGATCAGCCAGGGATCGAATGCGACCAGCCCGTGCGGCATCTGGCCGGCGGTGGCGGCGGCGCGCGCCGGCGTCGACCTGGTCAACCTGGGGTATGGCGGCAGCGCCGTGCTCGATCCGTTCGTCGCACGCACCATGCGCGACCTGCCGGCCGACGTCATCAGCATCAAGATCGGCATCAACCTGGTCAACCTCGACCTGATGCGCCAGCGCGCCTTCGGGCCGGCGCTGCATGGGTTCCTCGACACGATCAGGGAAGGGCACCCGGCCACGCCACTGTTCGTGGTGTCGCCGATATATTGCCCGATGCACGAGGAGACGCCCGGCCCGACGCTGTTCGATACCGGCGCGATGCGCGAAGGGCGGATCCTGTTCCGCGCCACCGGCAACCCGAAGGAAGTGCGGCTGGGCAAGCTGGCGCTGGAAGTCATCCGCCACCAGCTGCACGACATCGTGCGGCAGCGGGCGACCGCAGACGCCCATCTTCACTACGTGGACGGGATGGCCCTGTACGGCCCGGACGACCATGCGCGCTGGCCGCTGCCGGATGCGCTGCACCCGGACGCCGCGGCGCACCGCGTGATCGGCGAGCGGTTTGCCGAACACGTCCTGGCCCGGTGACAAGGATCCACAGGTGCAGAGGGTGAGCTGGATAAATAAATCCAGTTGACTTATTTGCCTTCTTGCACTATAGTTGAGCCTGATCTACAAACAATTATTCTTTGTAAGACCTCCGCTGCACTGGTTTTCCCGTCTGATGCGTGGGAAATGCCTTCCAGGCCAAGCGCCTGTACCCCGTAATCGTTTGACGCTTGCGCGTCACACATCCCGGGTCCGCGACTATGCGCGGCACCTGCGTGCCTGACAGTCCCACCGCGGCATCTCTCAAGCACGTCCCTGACACCCATTCAACGGCATTGTTTTCGCCGCGATAGCGTGTCTTGCCCTGTTCCGTCGCCTGCGCACTGTCGTGCGCCGCTGCATCGCCGACGGCGCAGGGTTCGTCGATTCCCAATCAACGCCCACGAGGGCGGGGTTTCATTCCATTCGCCAAATCGAAGGAGTACCACCACGTGGCTAAACAAATTATCATCGACCATGTCTTCAAGGTATTCGGCGATCAGCCCGAAGAGGCTCTGGCGCTGGTTCGCCAAGGGGCGAGCAAGCAGGACATCCTGGCCAGGACCGAATGCACCATCGGCGTGTTCGACGCCACCTTTACCATCGAAGCCGGCGAGATCTTCGTCATCATGGGCCTGTCCGGCTCGGGCAAGTCGACCATGGTACGCATGCTCAATCGCCTGATCGAGCCGACTGCCGGCCGCATCCTGATCGAAGGCAACGACATCAATACGCTGCCGGACGCGCAGCTGCGCGCCCTGCGCCGCAAGGACATCAGCATGGTGTTCCAGTCGTTCGCGCTGCTGCCGCACCTGACCGTGCTCGACAACACGGCATTCGGGATGGAACTGGCCGGCATCGACAAGGCCGAGCGCCATGCGGCGTCGCTGCAGGCACTCGAGCAGGTCGGCCTGGCGGGTTATGCCGCCAGCTATCCCGACGAACTGTCGGGTGGCATGCAGCAGCGCGTGGGCCTGGCGCGCGCGCTGGCCTGCGATCCATCGATCCTGCTGATGGACGAGGCGTTTTCGGCGCTCGACCCGATCATGCGCACCGACATGCAATCCGAACTGCTGCGCCTGCAGCAGATCAAGCGCCGCACCATCGTCTTCATTTCGCATGACCTGGATGAAGCGATGCGCATCGGCGACCGGATCGCCATCATGAAGGACGGCCACGTGGTGCAGGTGGGGACGCCCGAGGAAATCCTGCGCAAACCCGCCAACGAGTACGTGCGCAACTTCGTGCGCGGCGTCGATGCGGCGGCCGTCTTCAAGGCCGGCGACATTGCCCGCAAGAGCCAGATCGTGGTGTCGGAGTCGCCAAGCCGCGGTTCGCGCGCGGCGCTGTCGATGCTGGAAGAGCAGGACCGCACGCATGCGTATGTGCTCGATCCGCAGCGCGCCTTCCTTGGCGTGGTGTCGGTCGATTCGCTGCGCAGCGCCCTGGACGGCCATGTCGGTCCGCTGGGCCTGGCGCATGCCTTCCTGCCGGACGTGCAGACCATCAATGCCGATGAGCCGGTTGCCGGCCTGTTCGGCCAGGTGGCGCAATTGCCGTATGCGGTGCCGGTCGTGGCCGACGACGGGAGCTTCCGCGGTGCGATCAGCAAGACCACCTTGCTGAAATTCCTCGACCGCGATACGCCCGCCGTTCCCGAGGCACAGAATCAGAAAGGACAAGCATGAATTCCCCAAGCGTTACCGCAGTACAACCGGCGGCCGGGCAGGCCGCCCAGATCAATCCCTGGCAGCCGGCGCCCCCGGGCGACACGTCCTGGCTGGATGCGGCGCCGGCCGTTTCGCCCGAGCATGCATCGGGCTTCGACCTGGGCCACATCATGGATGGCGCGCTGCCGCTGCAATCCTGGATCAACAACGGCCTGGGCTGGGTGGTCGAGCATTTTCGTCCGTTCTTCCAGGCCGTGCGGGCGCCGATCGACGCGACCCTGAGCGGCGTGAGCGGCGTACTGCTGGCCGCCCCGGCGCTGGTGCTGATCGCGATCATCGGCCTGCTGGCCTGGCAGTTCACCAGCCGCACGCTGGCCGCCGGCACCGTGGTCGCGCTGCTGGTCCTGTCGATGCTGGGCGTGTGGCCCGAGGCGATGGTCACCCTGTCGCTGGTGCTGACCTCGCTGGTGTTCTGCCTGGTGATCGGCTTGCCGTTGGGGATTTTCCTGGCCAGCAGCGACCGCGCGCAAAACGTCCTGCGGCCAGTGCTCGACGCCATGCAGACGACGCCGGCCTTCGTGTACCTGGTACCGGTGGTGATGCTGTTCGGTATCGGTAACGCCCCCGGCGTGATCGTCACGATCATCTTCGCGCTGGCGCCGCTGGTACGCCTGACCAACCTGGGCATTCGCCAGGTGCGTCCCGACCTGATCGAGGCGGCGCGCGCCTATGGCGCCTCGCCCTGGCAGCTGCTCAGCCGTGTGCAGTTGCCGCTGGCGATGCCGTCGATCATGGCCGGCATCAACCAGTCGCTGATGCTGTCGCTGTCGATGGTGGTGATCGCCTCGATGATCGCGGTCGGTGGCCTGGGCCAGATGGTGCTGCGCGGAATTGGCCGCCTGGACATGGGCCTGGCAACCGTCGGCGGCCTCGGTATCGTGCTGCTGGCCATCATGCTGGATCGCCTGACCCAGGCGATGGGACAGCCGCGCCGTGGCGTGCGCCACTGGTACCAGGGCGGCCCGGTCGGCTTCATCCTGCGCCGTGCAGGCAGCAATGCGGCGCGTTCCGACGCGGCCGCGCCGACCACGACGGCCACGCCTGCCGCCGCCAAATAAGAACAGAAGAAAGGATCGCCATGCATCAGACTGAACATTTCAACGTGACGCACAAGGCCCAGCGCAGGTTCCAGTGGATTGCCGCGCTGGCGCTCACCGCGCTGACCCTGACGACAGGCGTGGCCATGGCGCAAACGTCCGCCGCCGACCTGCCGGGCAAGGGCATCAAGGTACAGGCGCTGCAGAGCCCGCTGGCCGAGGAAACCTTCCAGACCATGCTGGTCAACAAGGCCCTGGAAAAGCTGGGCTACGCGCCGCAGCCGATCAAGGAAGTCGCCTATCCGACCGCGCACATCGCGATCGGCAATGGCGACGCCACCTTCCTGGCGGTGCACTGGGACCCGCTGCACCAGGATTACTACGACAACGCGGGCGGCGACGCCAAGCTGCTGCGCACCGGCCAGTATGCCGGTCCGGCCGCGCAAGGCTACATGATCGACAAGGCCACGGCCGAGAAGTACAACATCACCAATATCGACCAGCTGCACGATCCGAAGCTGGCCAAGCTGTTCGACCATGACGGCGACGGCAAGGCCGACCTGGTCGGTTGCGATCCGGGCTGGGGCTGCGAAGCGATGATCGAACACCATATGGATGGCTACAAGCTGCGTCCGACGGTCAAGCACGTGCAGGGCAGTTATGCGGCGCTGGTCGCCGACATGCTGGGCCGCTACCAGCGTGGCGAGCCGATCCTGTACTACACCTGGACGCCGTACTGGGTGAGCAGCGTGCTGGTGCCGGGCAAGGACGTCGTGTGGCTGCAGGTGCCGTTCTCGTCGAATCCGGCCAATGCCAATACCCGCCTGGCCGATGGCAGCGACTATGGATTCTCGGTCAATACCACGCGCATCATCGTCAACCGCGCCTGGGCCGAGAAGAATCCGGCCGCAGTCAAGCTGTTCGAAGTGATGCGCCTGCCGATTGCCGACATCAATGCGCAGAACGAGCGTGTACGCAATGGCGAAGGGTCGCAGGCCGATATCGCGCGCCATACGGCGGGCTGGATCAAGTTCCACCAGCAGCTGTTCGACAGCTGGATCGCGCAGGCGAAGGCAGCCGCCAAACCCTGAGTGTGAATGGGTCGAGAAGGTGCGCAGGGATGCGCACCTTTTTTTTCGTCCTGGCATTCGCTGGTAGACTACTTTTTTGTGGAGAATGACAATGCATGGTCCCAGTCCGGACACGGCGTTTCCAATGCCAGGCTTTCCTCAGGTGTGCTTTCTGAAGAACGTCGTCGACCGCCCGAATATCGCGATCGGCGATTTCACCTACTACGACGATCCGGATGGGGTCGACAACTTCGAGAAAAACGTCCTGTACCACTTCCCCTTCATCGGCGACAGGCTGGTCATCGGTAAATTCTGCGCGATTGCCCGTGGCGTGAAATTCATCATGAATGGGGCGAATCACCAGATGAACGGCATCTCGACCTATCCGTTCTTTATCTTCGGTCATGGCTGGGAAGCCGCGCGTCCAGCGGCGGGAGAGTTGCCGTACAAGGGCGATACCGTCATCGGCAACGATGTGTGGATCGGCTACGATGCCTTGATCATGCCGGGCGTGACGATCGGTGACGGCGCCATCATTGCAGCGCGCTCGGTGGTGACGGCCGATGTGGCGCCGTACACGATCGTTGGCGGCAATCCTGCGCAGGTCGTGCGCACGCGATTCGACGTGGAGAACGTGCGGCGCCTGCAGTCGGTCGGGTGGTGGGATCGTCCGGTGGCGTGGATTACCCAACACCTGGGCCACATCCGGGCTGGCGACGTCGATGTGCTCGAGCGCGCCGCAGCGATCGCTACGTCCACCGAAGGATAAAGGCCGCAGTCGCGTGTCCTGAACAGGGACGCTGGCGCGTTCAGGCCTGTTCGTGATCAGGTATCCATGCGACCAGATCGGTGACGCCGATATCGGCGCCGGATTGCGACAGCAGGGTGCTGGCCTGGCCGCGGTGATGGGTTTGATGGTTGAAGAAATGCAGCAGCAGGGCGCCGAACTCCTTGCGGTTGGCGCCACGTGAGTTCGTATACAAGACTGGCTGCCCCAGGTCGCCGTCGGACAGTTCCGCGGCGAGCGCCTCGATGATCCGGTCGAGCCTGGTGCGGTGCGTCAGCAGCACATCCAGGTCGTCGCTGTACACGTGCCGCAGGCCGGTGGGCGCCGTCATGCCGGCCACCGCTTCCAATGACCTGAAGCCGGCCGGATGCGCCATGAAGCGGCGCAGCCAGATGGTGTCGCCCGCGACAATGTGGTTCAGCGTGCCGAGAAGGGAGCCGAAGAAGGCGCCGCGGTCGGCGCGCAATGCCGCGTGCGGCAAGGTGGCTGCGGCGGCGTACAGCTGGCGGTTCATGGTGGCGTTATAAGACGCCATGAGCACGATGTCTGCGCGGGTCGGCATGCTGGCGGGTCTTCCTTGCAGGTAGCGTTGAGGATCATATGCCGGGCCGCCGGCACGCCCTGACTGGCGCGGTGTCGTTCAGCCGCCGGCGCGCTTCGGGCGGTGCCCGTTTTTTGCAAGCACCTCCATGACTATCTCACAATGGTCGCCCTGGATCTCGATCACGCCGTCCTTGACGGTGCCACCCGCCCCGCACGCCGTGCGCAACTGTTTGCCCAGCACGGCCAGCGCCGCCGCATCCAGCGCCACGCCCTTGACCAGCGTGACGCACTTGCCGCCCCGGCCCTTGGTCGAGCGCGAGACGCGCACGTTGCCGTCGCCGACTGGCGCACTGGTGGTCTTGCAGGCGCACCCTGCCACGGGTTGCCGGCATGCGGGGCACATGCGGCCACTGTCGGTCGAGTAGACCAGGCCACCGTTCGAATTATGCTTCATGCCATGTCCAACATTCTTCCATTTGCGAGCATGGAAGTGTAGCAGCACCCGGAAGTCACTTTGCGTGGTGACGAGGGCGTCTATTCAGCAGATCGCGCCAAGTATGCTTTTCCCGGTTTGAACGTCGAGTCCGATATAGCATGCATATCCATCGCCCTTGGCCCACACGCAGACCAGATCGCCCCGGTTGCGTTCGCGATGGTCTGGACTCGCTCCGCAGGCGTCTTTCAGATCCGGGCCGATGTGTTCGAACAGGTCTTTCGCCAGAGGCCCTGTCACCATGAAAGACAGTTTTCGGTCTTTCGCAGTCGGGAGCGTTTTTTCGCCAAGGGTTCCACCGAACAGGTAGTAATCGCCTTTCAGCGGTGTGGCCATATACCGCCCCTGAGTTTCCTCGGCTGCTTGGGCTACCGGATACAGTAGTATCGCGCTGATCAGTGATATCAAACGTGCGCTCATGGGGCCTCCCGGATCTCGGCGTGCAGGTGGTCGTCATGCTGGGGCCAGGACCTGACACGTGCCCCACAGATTTTACGGGCCTCTGGGTCGTTGAAGTAGATGAGCTTTACCAGCGGGTGTCGCAGGAATATCTGAATCAGTTTTATTGTAGCCGCCTGGTCGTAGGCTCGGCTTTCCCGATATGAGCAACGTGCGGCCTGGCCTACCAACCTGTCCTTTCGGACTGGCCTGAAATCCATTTCGATACCCTTCATATGGGTCTTGTGCTCGTACTTGGCCCCATTCGACAGACTGATGTTTCCGATCCCGAATCTCCGGTCATCCACGGCTTGCCATTCGCGCTCCACCCAGAAGATCATCGATAGCAAATCTGGATGAGCGTACTGGGCCAGGTGCCCGGTACCTGGTACGCCGTTGACGTTCCCATACACGTAGTACCCTGCCTGTTCGGGGGCTTGGGGGAGCATGAACCAACCCTTTTCGCCCACTGGTTGGATTGGAACAGTCATGTCAGCCTCCTCGGGCTAGTCACGCTGTTCATATAGCAACGGCGACTAACGCTGCCGCTGCAGATATCGCTACCCCGCTCGTGCTCGATGGCACCGTCAAGCTGTGCCAAATCCACCCGTGTCGTCATGTCCGTGGTCCTCTGTCAGTTGTCGTAAAGCGACCATCCTGACTGACCTCCGTTCAGACGATGTTGACGGTACGCAATTAGATTCAGACTCCGCCCGCGTAGCCATTTTGCCGCCACGCCTCATACACGACCACGGCGACCGTATTCGACAGATTCAGGCTGCGGTTATCCGGCCGCATCGGCAGCCGGATGCGCTGCGTCGACGGAAAGGTTTCGCGAAACACCGGATCCAGTCCGCGTGACTCGGGCCCGAACACGAACACGTCGCCCGGCCTGAAATTCGCCTGCGCGAACGGCGACGAGCCGTGGGTCGTCATCGCGAACATGCGGCCTGGATCCGGTTGGGTATCGAGCAGGAAGGCATCCCAGTCCTTGTGCACCTTCATGGTCGCGTAATCGTGGTAATCCAGGCCGGCGCGGCGCATCTTGGCGTCGTCCAGCGGAAAGCCGAGCGGCTCGATCAGATGCAATTGCACGCCGGTGTTGGCGCACAGGCGGATGACGTTGCCGGTGTTCGGCGGGATTTCTGGTTCGACCAGGACGACGTGGAACAAAAGACTTCTCCTTGATTTCAATGACTTGCGTCAGGCATGCGGCGGGGTGCGCGCAAACACGATATTCGTCACGCGCGCGGCGCCGGCCCGCTTCAGGGCCGACGCGATATCGTCCAGGGTATGGCCGCTCGACATGACATCGTCGACCACGCCCACATGGCGTCCGCTGACATCGGCGCCGTCCGCCAGGCCGAAGGCGCCGCGCACATTTCTGCGGCGCGCGCCCGGTTCGATGCCGGACTGCGCCAGCGTATCGCGCACCCGCACCAGCAGGCGCGGCGCCAGCGGCACGCCCAGCGCCTTCGACAATGGCCGCGCCACTTCGAGCGCCTGGTTGAAGCCGCGCTCGACCAGGCGGCGCGGCCCCAGCGGCACCGGGCACAGGACGTCGGGGAGCGCCGGGGCGCCTCGCAGCACATCGCCCAGCACCCGCCCCATCCAGGGCGCCAGCGCCAGCTGGGCGCCGAATTTCAGTTGCAGCACCAGGCCGTCGAGCGGCAGCGCGTAGTCGCAGGCGGCGAGCGTGGCGTCGTACGCGGGCGCCTGCGCCAGGCAGGCGCCGCAGCGCTGGCCTGCATCGAGCGCGCCGGCCGGATTGGCGCAGCACGGACAGCGTGGCCGCGCACGTACGTAGGCCGCTTCGCAGGCCGCGCACACCGCCTCGTTCGCGCGGCCGCCGCACAGCGCGCAGGACGAGGGCAGTACGGTGTGCAGCAGACCGTGCAGCAGATCGTGCAGCCAACCCTGCAGCTTTCCAGGCGATCGACGGTCCATGCTTGGCTCCCCGCAACAGGGTAAACTAGCGAAATTATCTCATTTGTCCGCCCTCGACCCCATGGCTTCTTCGCAAACTACTTCCCGGCTCAGCGCCCCGATCGAACTGGCCCGGGTGCGCACCCTGTTCGCCCGGCCGGAGCAGGTGGCGCCGTCCGACTTCCTGCGCCGCGAGATCGCCGAGCGCATGCATGAGCGGCTGGGGCTGGTGAAGCTGGCGCCGCAGCATGTGCTCGACGCCGGCTGCGGCGCCGGCGCCGACCTGGCGCTGCTGCAGAAGACCTACCCGGCAGCCCAGATCCTGGGTCTGGACGGCAGTGCCGCCATGGCGCGCACGGCGAAGGCACCGGCAACGTCCGGCCGCTCGCTGAACCAGCTGGTCAAGCGCCTGATGCCGGCCAAGGCGGGTATCGACGTCGTCTGCGGCGATTACGGCAACCTGCCGTTCGGCCCGAATGCGATCGATCTGCTGTGGTCGAACCTGGCGCTGCACTGGCATCCGCTGCCGGACCGCGTGTTCGCCGAATGGCGCCGCACGCTGCGGGTCGACGGCCTGCTGATGTTCTCGTGTTTCGGCCCGGATACGTTTGCCGAGCTGCGCAGCGCCTTCGAGACCCTCGACACCCATCCGCACACGCTGCCGTTCGTCGACATGCACGATTTTGGCGACCAACTGGTCGAGGCGGGCTTTTCGACGCCGGTCATGGACATGGAACGCATCACCGTCACCTATGACACGGTCGAGTCCATGCTGCTCGATGTGCGCGCGCTGGGCGGCAACCCGCTCGAAACGCGCCGGCGCGGCCTGATCGGGCGCGCCGCCTGGGCCCGCGTGCGCGCCGCGCTGGAAGCGGGGCGTCGCCCGGACGGCAAGCTGGCCCTGACCTTCGAGGTCATCTATGGCCATGCCTTCAGGCCGGCGCCGCGCACCACGGCGGCAGGCGAATCGATCATCAGTTTCCAGCCGCGCAAACCGACCTGAAAAGGGCGGCGTCGAGCTCATGCGCGCGGCATGTTGCCGCGCCCCCGATTTTCCTTGAATAAAAATTAGTGCTTTAGATATAATCAATTGCTAGTTTTACCTTTCGAACCAGGATAACGCACAAAAAAACGGCGGTTCGAAGGCCAAAATAGAAAGAATTGCAGCATTCGCAGAGTCACCCTGGCTGGCAGCACCGCACCGCTGGCCAGGGTGAAATGGTTCCCACCATTCCGCAGCGCAATCTCGCGGGACGACCCGGCAGCCCTCTGTGACCAGCACGGCTGGCGCTTCGTTCCACAAGTTGCCAACCGTTTAAAAAATTCTGTTTTTTTGGGTGGTTGGGGACATACATGACTTGTGCAACGCGACTTCGGGCCGTGCTGGTCGGCCACGCCTTACCCGCAACACTTCTTGCAACTGCCTCGCTTGCCACCGCCATCCCGGCGTGGGCGACCGCGCCCGTCACCGGGCGCCCCCTGCCGCATCAGCTCAATATGCAGGCGCCGGTCACCGCCGTCGGCGCCGATATCTACGCGCTGCACACCTGGATGATGATCGTCTGCCTGGTCATCTTCGTCGCCGTATTCGGCGTCATGTTCTATTCGGTATTCAAGCACCGCAAGTCGCTGGGCCACAAGCCGGCCACTTTCCATGAGTCCACTGCCGTCGAGATCGCCTGGACGATCGTCCCGTTCCTGATCGTCATCGGCATGGCGCTGCCGGCCACCAAGACCGTGGTGGCGCTGAAGGACACCTCGAACGCCGACCTCACCATCAAGGCCACCGGCATGCAGTGGAAATGGGGCTACGACTACCTGAAGGGCGAGGGCGAGGGCATTTCCTTCCTGTCGAACCTGGCCACGCCGCGCGCCCAGATCGGTGCGCCGGGCGCACCCGCCACCCAGGCCCGGTCCGACAACTACCTGCTCGAGGTCGACAACGAGATGGTGGTGCCGGTGAACAAGAAGATCCGCATGGTGTTCACCGCCAACGACGTGATCCACGCCTGGACCATTCCGGCATTTGCCATCAAGCAAGATGCGATTCCGGGTTTCGTGCGCGACGGCTGGTTCAAGGCGGAAAGAACCGGCGTGTACCGCGGCAATTGCGTGGAGCTGTGCGGCAAGGACCACGCCTTCATGCCGATCGTGGTGCGGGTGGTGTCCGATGCCGACTACACTGCCTGGGTGGAGGGCAAGAAGAAAGAGATGGCGGCGCTGGCCGATGATCCGACCAAGACCTGGACCATCGACGAACTGGTCACGCGCGGCGAGCAGGTGTATACCGCTAATTGCGTGGCCTGCCACCAGGCCAACGGCAAGGGCGTGCCGGCCGCGTTCGCGGCGCTGGACGGTTCGCCCAACGTGCTGGGCGACAAGGCGCACCAGATCGACATCCTGCTGCATGGCCAGAAGTCGGGCAAATTCCCGACCGCGATGCCGGCCTGGCCGCAACTGTCCGACACCGAGATCGCCGCGGTGATCACCTATACCCGCAACTCCTGGTCCAACAAGGCGGCGGAAAACATTGTTCAACCGGCCGAAGTCGTGGCTGCGCGTAAATAAAGCAGGGGACAGGACATGAGTACCAGCACGCTCGACCACGCACACGACCAGGCCCACGGCCACGACGGCCACGACGACCATGGCCACCATGACCACCCGCACGGCTGGCGGCGCTGGCTGTTCGCCACCAACCACAAGGACATCGGCAGCCTCTATCTCTGGTTCTCGTTCATCATGCTGCTCTCGGGCGGCGTGCTGGCGCTGATGATCCGCGCCGAGCTGTTCCAGCCCGGCCTGCAGTTCGTCCAGCCCGAGTTCTTCAACCAGTTGACCACGATGCACGGCCTGATCATGGTGTTCGGCGCGATCATGCCGGCCTTCGTCGGCTTCGCCAACTGGATGCTGCCGCTGCAGGTCGGCGCGTCCGACATGGCATTCGCGCGCATGAATAATTTCTCGTTCTGGCTGCTGCCGCCGGCCGCGCTGCTGCTGGCGACCTCGTTCCTGGTGCCGGGCGGCGCCACCGCCGCCGGCTGGACGCTGTACGCACCGCTGTCGACCCAGATGGGCATCGGCATGGACATGGCGATCTTCGCCATGCACATCATGGGCGCCTCGTCGATCATGGGCTCGATCAACATCATCGTCACCATCCTCAATATGCGCGCGCCCGGCATGACGCTGATGAAGATGCCGATGTTCTGCTGGACCTGGCTGATCACGGCGTATCTGCTGATCGCGGTGATGCCGGTGCTGGCCGGGGCCATCACCATGACCCTGACCGACCGCCACTTTGGCACCTCGTTCTTCAATGCCGCCGGCGGCGGTGATCCGGTGATGTACCAGCACATCTTCTGGTTCTTCGGCCATCCCGAGGTCTACATCATGATCCTGCCGGCCTTCGGCATCGTCTCGCAGATCATCCCGGCGTTTGCCCGCAAACCCTTGTTCGGCTACGCCTCGATGGTGTACGCCACCGCCTCGATCGCGATCCTGTCATTCATCGTCTGGGCCCACCACATGTTCACCACCGGCATGCCGGTGACCTCGCAACTGTTCTTCATGTACGCCACCATGCTGATCTCGGTGCCGACCGGCGTGAAGGTGTTCAACTGGGTCGCCACCATGTGGAAGGGCTCGATGACGTTCGAGACGCCGATGCTGTTCGCGGTCGGCTTCATCTTCGTCTTCACGATGGGCGGCTTCACCGGCCTGATCCTGGCGGTGACGCCAATCGACATCCAGGTGCACGACACCTACTACGTGGTCGCGCACTTCCACTATGTGCTGGTGGCCGGTTCGCTGTTCGCGCTGTTCGCGGGCTTCTATTACTGGGCGCCCAAATGGACCGGGCATATGTATCCGGAAGGGCGCGGCAAGCTGCATTTCTGGCTGTCGCTCATCACCTTCAACATCACTTTCTTCCCGATGCACTTCCTGGGCCTGGCCGGCATGCCACGCCGATATGCCGATTACGCGACCCAGTTCACCGATTTCAATATGCTGGTGTCGATCGGCGCCTTCGGCTTCGGTTTCTCGCAGGTGTACTTCCTGTTCGCGGTGGTGCTGCCGACCATCCGCGGCGGCGCCAAGGCGCCGGCGAAACCGTGGGAAGGCGCCGAGGGCCTCGAGTGGACCGTGCCGAGCCCGGCGCCGTTCCACACCTTCGAACATCCACCGCTGGTGAAATGACGCAGGTGACATGATGAATTCGCGCAAACCGAACAACCTCAAGACCGCGCTGCTGCTGGGCGGCCTGGCGCTGTTCTTCTTCATCAGCGTGTTCGTCAAGTTCACGCTGCTGAGCTGAGGCAGACATGGCGTCCGACGGCAAACTGCTGCGCCTGAACCGCCGCACCTTCGGCAAGCTGGTGGTGGTGGCGGTGATGATGTTCGGTTTCGGCTATGCGCTGGTGCCGGTGTACCGGCAGATCTGCGAGGTGCTGGGCATCAATCTGCTGACCCAGCCGGATGGCTTCGTGGCGGCGCCGGTCAATTCGCAGGTCGACCGCAGCCGCACCGTCACGGTCGAGCTGGACGGCAATTCGCAGGGGCCATGGCGTTTTCGCCCGACCACGCGCAGCATCGACGTGCACCCGGGCGAACTGGCCACCGTCATGTACGAGGTGGTCAATACCCAGGGCAGGGCGGTCAAGGCCCAGGCGATCCCGAGCTACGCGCCGCAGTCGGCCACGCCGCATTTCATGAAGGTCGAGTGCTTCTGCTTCCGGGAGCAGACCCTGGCGGCCAACGAAGCCCGGCAGATGCCGGTGGTGTTCTTCATCGACCCGAAACTGCCGCGCGAAGTAAAGAACATCACGCTGTCGTACACGTTCTTCGAGATCGGCGGCGCGTTCAGGGCGGCCGCCACGCCGCCAGAGAAGAATGGAAAAGGATAAACCGCATCTGCGCCGCGCCAGTGTTGTGGCGACCATGAAGGCCGTGGCCTGGTCGTTTTTTGGCGTGCGCAAGAAAAAGGATGTCGAAAGCGACGCCGCCAACCTGAATCCGGTACATGTGATCATCGCCGGCCTGATCGGGGTGGCATTGTTCATCGGCGTATTGCTGCTGGCAGTGCGTTTTGCCGTTTCGTAGCTGCCCCAGCACGTCATCTTCGCGCAGGCGGGGATCCAGGTTTGCCAGCACAGCCAATAACGAGGTTCGAGGAGAGAACGATGAATTCACCACAAGCCGCGCCTTACTACTACGTCCCCGGCCCGTCGCGCTGGCCGCTGCTGGCCGGCATCTCGATGCTGGTCACGATGGCCGGCGCCTCGGGCTGGGTCAACAGCATGCCGTGGGCGCCGCCGGTGTGCCTGGCCGGCATCGTGGCCATGCTGGTCGTGCTGTATTTCTGGTTCGGTGAAGCGATCCGCGAATCCGAATCCGGTTTGTACAGCCAGCGTATCGACTATGCCTACCGCTGGTCGATGAGCTGGTTCATTTTCTCGGAAGTGATGTTCTTTGGGGCCTTTTTCGGCGCGCTGTTCTATGCCCGTGCGATCTCGATGCCCTGGCTGGCCGACCTCGACCACAAGATTCTGTGGCCCGATTTCGCCGGACACTGGGGCGGCACCGGCCCGGCCGGCGTGGTCGAGGATTTCAATATCATGGGCCCGTTCCCGATTCCGACCATCAATACCGCGCTGCTGCTGACCTCGGGCGTGACGCTGACCATCTCGCACCACGCGCTGCGCGCCGGCCACCGCGGCAAGACCGCCTTCTGGCTGGCCGCCACGATCCTGCTCGGCGCCGTGTTCATGGGCTTCCAGGTGTACGAGTACATGCATGCCTACCGGGATTTGAACCTCAAGATGACGTCGGGCATTTACGGTTCGACCTTCTTCATGCTGACCGGGTTCCACGGTTTTCACGTGACCATGGGCGCGATCATGCTGGCGGTGATCCTGTATCGGGTGATGCGGGGGCATTTCACGCCGGACAACCACTTCGGCTTCGAAGGCGCGGCGTGGTACTGGCACTTCGTCGACGTGGTGTGGCTGGGCCTGTACGTTGTGGTGTATTGGCTGTGACGGCGGGGTGCATTGTGACGCCCGTTGAACGCGTGGACGGGGCACCCGTCCACCCTACGTCCGTCACCGTGGGGAGGATGGGCCTCCCGCCCATGCGTTCAAGCACCGCACGCACGGTCGTCCAGGCCCTGTCACCGTGGGGTGGATGGGCCTCCCGCCCACGCGTTCAAGCACCGTACGCGTGGCCGTCCAGGTCCTGTACCGTGGGGTGGACGGGTTTCCCGCCCACGCGTTCAAGCACCGCACGCACGGTCGTTCAGGCCCTGTCACCGTGGGGTGGACGGGTTTCCCGTCCACGCGTTCAACCACCGTACGCGTGGCCGTTCAGGTCCTGTCACCGTGGGGTGGACGGGTTTCCCGTCCACGCGTTCAAGCACCGCACGCACGGTCGTTCAGGTCCTGTCACCGTGGGGAGGATGGGCCTCCCGCCCACGCTTTCAAGCACCGCACGCACGGTCGTCCAGGTCCTGTCACCGTGGGGTGGACGGGTTTCCCGTCCACGCGTTCAAGCACCGTACGCGTGGCCGTTCAGGTGTGCACGCGATCAACGCAGGCCGGTCGGCGCAATCCACCCCAGCTGATACGCCACCAGCAGGCTGACGAACAGGGCAATCGACAAGCCCACCCGTAGCGCCAGCGCATGCACGGTGCGGTTGCTGCGCCCTTTATCGCGCATCAGGAAAAACAGGGCCGACCCGAGGCTGGCCAGGATCAACATGAAAGCGATGGCAACGAGGATGTGCATGACTGCCCCGGGAAAGGTTGAGAATCCATTGTAATGCGCTTTGCCTTCCGATTTCGCCCCATCGCCTTCGCCGCCGCACTGCTGGTCGCGCTGGCCGGCATCCTGCTCGGCAACTGGCAGCAGGGCAGGGCGGCCCAGAAACTCGCGCTGCAGGCACGCCTGCAGGCGCACGCCGCCGAGGCGCCGCTGGCGCTGTTGCCCGACAGCGCCGCGCTTGCCGCGCTCGAATTCCGGCGCGTCCGCCTGCGCGGCGAATTCATTGCAGGCTGGCCGATCCTGCTCGCCAATCGTCCGCTGGGCCACCGCTCCGGGTTTTATCTCGCAATGCCGTTTAGAATAGCGGGTTCGGATGCGCATGTGATGGTGCTGCGCGGCTGGCTGCCACGGGCGGCGCAGTTCGAGCAGCTCCCGGTCTTCACGACGCCCGCGGGTGTCGTGACGCTCGAAGGCCGGATCGTGGCATCGAGCGGCCAGGTGATGGAACTGGGCGCGCCGCCGCCACTGGCGCCCGGCGCCCAGGTACAGAACCTGGCGCCACAGGCATTGGCCAAAGCCAGCGGCCTGGCGCTGCGGCCCTTCGTGGTGCAGCAGACCAGCGCGGCCGCAGCGGGCGACGACATGGAGCGTGACTGGCCGGCGCCGGATGCCGGCATCGACAGGCATCGCGGCTATGCCTTCCAGTGGTATGCGCTGGCGGCGATGGCCGTACTTTTTTATGTGATGACAGGATTTCGACGTGGCCCAAGAACAGATTGACCCCAACACCGCAAAGCGCCGTGGGCGCGTGAAACTGCTGACGATCCTGGCCGTGTGCGCTGCGCCATTGATCGCATCCTATCTGGCGTACTACGTCGCCACCCCGAGCGAGCGCACCAACTACGGCACCATCCTCGATCCGCGCACGCTGCCGATTCCCGACATGCAGAGCACCACCCTGGATGGCCAGCCGCGCACGCTGGCCGACCTGAAGGGCAAATGGATCATGCTGCGCGCCGGCGGCGCCGAGTGCCTGGAAGAATGCCAGCGCCAGTTGTGGGCGATGCGCCAGTGGCAAGTCATGCAAGGCAAGAACCAGGAGCGCCTCACGCGCGTCTGGCTGATCACTGATGACAAGCCGCTGGAAACCGTGATCATCCGCGAATACGACGGCACCGAGATGCTGCGCGCGCCGGGCGCAACGGTGGCAAAATGGCTCCCGGTCGAGCCTGGCACGACGATGTCCGACCATATCTACCTGATCGACCCGCTGGGCAATCTCATGATGCGCTGGCCGAAGGCGCCCGAACCGAGCCGCGTGCACAAGGACATTTCCAAGCTGCTGAAAGCGTCCGGCATCGGTTGAAAATGCCGTCCAGGCCTTCATGCCGCCGAATGAACAATCGCCACCGTGCCGTTCCCGCGAAGGCCTCGGCGGCCCCGCGGTAACCCAGGTCAGCGGCATAGTGGCCGAGCCCCGATTCACGACTACAAAGCATCGCCCATGGAACTGTCTTCCCTGATCCACCTTGGCCTGATGGGCCTGCTCGTCGCCAGCCTGCCGCTGTCCATTGTCTGGATGTCGGCCGACGTCAACAAATACCGCAAGCTGGTCTGGATCATGGTGTTCCTCACCTTCGACCTGATCGTGTTCGGCGGCTTCACGCGCCTCACCGATTCGGGCCTGGGCTGCCCCGACTGGCCGGGCTGCTACGGCGAAGCCAACCCGTTCCTGGCGCACGAGCACATTGCCGCCGCCGAGGCTGCGATGCCGACCGGCCCGGTTACCGTGGCCAAGGCCTGGATCGAAATGATCCACCGCTACCTGGCGATGGGCATCGGCGCCCTGATCATGGCGCTGCTGTTCACGTCCATCAAGCAATGGCGCCGCACCCATATCGAGGCGTTCAAGCCGGCCATGCCGCTGGCGCTGTTCGTGTTCGTGCTGATCCAGGGCGCGTTCGGCGCCTGGACCGTCACGCTCAAGCTGCAGCCGGTGATCGTCACCATCCACCTGCTGCTGGGCATGGCCTTGTTGTCCATGCTGGTGTGGCTGGGCGGTCGCGAAGACTTCTTGATGAAACCGCCGCCGGCCCCGCGCGGGCCGGGCGTGCTGGCCCGTCTGCGCAGCCTGCGGGTACTGTCGCTGCTGGCAGCTGTTGTGCTGGTGGTACAGATTGCGCTGGGCGGATGGGTGAGCACCAACTACGCCACCATGGCCTGCGACACCTTCCCGCTATGCCAGGGCGCGCTTGTGCCGGAGCTCGATGTCGAGCACGGTTTCCACCTGTGGCGCGAGCTTGGCAAGACGGTGGAAGGACACTACCTGCCATTCTCGGCGCTGGTTGCGATCCACTGGGTGCACAGGGCTTTCGCGGTGGCCGTGGTGCTGGTCCTGGGCCTGGCCGCGTGGCGCGCCTGGTCGCTGCCGGGCGTTGGCAAGACGGCACGGTTGCTGGTCGCCGTGATGGTCGCGCAGCTGTTGACCGGCATCGCCACCGTGTATTTCGACTTCCCGCTGGCCATTGCCGTGATGCATAACGCCGGCGCGGCCCTGCTTGTGATGCTGGTGACCATGTTAAACTACCGGGTCAAGTTCCAACTCGACGTGGCCCGCGACTCCCTCTCGCACAAGGTTGCCACCTCAGCAAGCACCCATTGATGACCACCCAGACAGCCATCCACAAAGCCCCGAGCCGGTTCTCGCAATACTGGACCCTGACCAAGCCGCGCGTGACGCAGCTGGCGGTGTTCTGCGCCGTGATCGGGATGTTCCTTGCCACCGATGGCTTCCCCGGCTGGCAAACCCTGATCGCCGGCACCATCGGCATCTGGCTGCTTGCCGGCGCCGCCTTCGCGGTCAATTGCCTGGTCGAAGCCGAAGTCGACGCACGCATGGCGCGCACGGCGCGCCGCGCCACCGCGTCGGGCGAGCTGAGCACCGTGCAGACGGCCACCTTCTCGTGCCTGATCGGCGGCCTCGGCATGGTCGTGCTGTACCAGCTGGTTAACCCGCTGACCATGTGGCTGACCTTCGTCACCTTTGTCGGCTACGCCTTCATCTACACGATGCTGCTCAAGCCGAACACCTCGCAGAACATCGTGATCGGCGGCCTGTCGGGCGCCATGCCGCCGGCGCTGGGCTGGGCCGCGGTGGCCAACGACGTGCCGATGGAAGCCTGGCTGCTGGTGCTGATCATCTTCATGTGGACCCCGCCGCACTTCTGGGTGCTGGCGATGTACCGCCGCGAAGACTACGCCCGTTCGGGCCTGCCGATGCTGCCGGTCACCCACGGCATGAAGCACACCGGCCTGCAGGTGTGGCTGTACACGATCGGCCTGGCCGCGACCACGGTGCTGCCGTACGCGGTGGGCATGAGCGGCCTGATCTACCTGGCGGCTTGCGTGCCGCTCAACGCCATCTTCCTGCGCTACTCGTGGCGCGTGCACCGCCATTACAGCGACGCTTTGGCGCGCAAGACCTTCACCTGGTCGATCCTCTACCTGTCGCTGCTGTTCGCGGCGCTGCTGGTCGACCATTATTTCAAGTTCTGATTGTCCAGGATAACGGGATCGCGATGAAGAAGCTGCTTACCATGGTCGGGTTCACCGCATTGGCCTTGCTGGCAAGCGGCTGCGACAAGCTGTCCAACCCGACGCCGAGCTTCCACGCGACCGACATCACCGGCGTCGACTACGGCAAGGGCTTCGCCCTGACGGACCACACCGGCAAGCCGCGCACGATGGACGACTTTCGCGGCAAGCTGGTCGTCATGTTCTTCGGCTATACCCAATGCCCGGACGTGTGCCCGACCACGATGGCCGACATGGCCGCCGTCATGAAGGAACTCGGCCCGGCGGCAGCCGACGTGCAGGTGCTGTTCATTACCGTCGACCCCGAACGCGATACCCGGGAACTGCTGTCGCACTACGTACCGGCGTTCGACAGCCGCTTCATCGGCCTGCGCGGCGACGCCGCCGCCACGGCGAAGGTGGCCAAGGAATTCAAGGTCTATTACGCCAAGGTGCCGGGCGCCGATGCGGCAAGCTACACGGTCGACCACACCGCCGGCACCTATGTGTTCGACAAGGAAGGCCACCTGCGCCTGTTCATCCGCCACGGCCAGACGCCGGCACTGATCGCCCACGACCTGCGCCAGCTGTTATGATGATGCGGTAAACACATCATCCATTGGACGGCATGGAACAACCCCCCGGCAGGAACTACACCCGCATCGCCATTGTCGTCCTGCTGATCCTGGGCTGCCTGTGGGTGTTGCGTCCCTTCCTGCCGGCGATCCTGTTCGCCGCCGCCGTCGCGATCTCGACCTGGCCGCTGTACCTGCGCCTGCTCGAACGCATGCGCGGCCAGCGCACCGCCGCGGCGCTGACCATGACGCTCACGCTGACGCTGCTGTTCATCATCCCGCTGTCGATGGTGGCCTGGAACCTGGCCGACGATGTCGCGCGCGGCTTCGGCGAACTGCGCGTGGCGATCGCCCAGCGCGAGCTGGCCTCGCCGCCGTGGATCCGCAACCTCCCCGTGCTCGGGTCCATGCTGGAATCCTACCTGAACGGACTGATCGCCAGCCGGGAGCAGATGCTGGCCCTGGCCCAGCGCATGCTGGAGCCGGCGCGCCACTGGCTGGTGCGCGGCGGAATGATGCTCGGTACCGGCGTCGTGCAGATGAGCCTGGCCGCCTTCGTCAGCTTTTTCCTGTACCGCGACGGCAACGCGCTGCTCGGCATCATCGCGGTGACGATGCGCAAGGTGATGGGCGAGGGCGCCGAATCGATCCAGCACACCGTGGCGCTGACCGTGCGCGGCGTGATGTACGGCCTGCTGGGCACGGCGCTGGCGCAGGCCCTGGTGGGGGCGATCGGTTTCACGATTGCCGGCGTGCCGGCAGTGCCGCTCTTGTCCGTGCTGGTGTTCCTGACCTCGCTGATCCCGTTCGGCCCGCCGCTGGTGTGGGGCGGGGCGGCGCTGTGGCTGTTTGCGCATGGCGAGACCGGCTGGTCGATCTTCATGGCGATCTGGGGCGCCGTCTTGATCAGCGGCGTCGACAATGTGGTGCGGCCGATGCTGATCAGCCGCGGCAGCAGCCTGCCGTTCCTGCTCACCCTGCTGGGCGTACTGGGCGGCGTGATCGCCTTCGGCTTTGTCGGGATGTTCATCGGGCCGGTGCTGCTGGCGGTCGGCTACTCGTTGATGAGCGAGTGGACCGGGACCGAGGATCCGATCGTGCGGCATGATGAGGAAGAGGCGGTCGGGACCTGACACGACGAATCGGTCATGACGACCTTGAGCAAACGTGGGGTGGACGGCTTGTCCGTCCACGCGTTCAATTCACCGCGGCACCGTGGTCAGGCATGCCCTTGCTGGACGCGTGGACGGGAAACCCGTCCACCC